>SMUZ01027866.1_pt1 | contig 21155 bp, 20 predicted proteins | sample 2456421 | NCBI WGS metagenome assembly SMUZ01 (sample SAMN11095932, study PRJNA526329) | marine sediment metagenome | biome: Marine sediment; feature: Surficial sediment; material: Deep marine sediment; isolation source: Hadal surficial sediment | place: Pacific Ocean | collected 2014-11 | depth... | reverse complement strand
TATGAGGAAAAATTTTTTGAATAAAAGGTGCTTAGATGGAAAAAGAATTTGAAGATAGATGGTGCACGTATTGTATGATAAAAACAAAACAAGAAATTGTGTTTCTGCCAAAAATTCCTACATACAAACGTAGGAGGAAATACAAATGTACAATATGTGGAAAGACATCTTGGTTACAAGGCAGACGACCATCTGCAGAAAGTGTTTACTGAATTTCTAAGATTACAAATTATGAATTTAGTAAAGATTTAGCATTATTTCAAGTAAACATCTGTGAAGGTGGAGAAGATTGCTTTCCTTTAATCGAGGTTTTTTCAACAGTGAATTTTCTGTTATTTGGGATAATAGATAATTTTACTGAGGTATTAATAGCATAATGAGGTGTACCGTCAGGATTATTGAAATTTATTGCAATGCCTACTCTGTCTAAATCAACTTTGACTTTAACAATAGTTCCGTCTTCTAGCTTGAAGGATACAAATTCATTTTCTAATCTTTCGTAATCCAGCATCTTAAATTCTATTTTATTTGGTTTTTGACTCATCAACGGCACCTAGTTTTTAATCGTATTTGAATATATGATTAATACAAGTAACTCATGAGTTTGATTTGTTCTTGGGTAGTGATAATATTTTTAGAAGTTAGAATCTGTAATAATTCCTTAAACAGAATTTTATTTTCTTCTGACATTCCAGCTCCACCTTGTTCACCTGGTGGACCTGGAGGACCTCTTGGACCAATAGCTCCGGGAGGACCCTGTTCGCCTTTAGGTCCTTGTTCACCTGGAGGACCATGTGTACCAGCTTGTCCTCGTTCACCTTGTGGGCCTTGAATACCCTGCGGACCAGCCGGACCTTTTTCTCCTGGTGCACCTGCTTGACCTCTTGGACCTTGTGGGCCCTGTGGACCTATAGGTCCTTTATCTCCCGGAGGACCTGCCGTACCAGTAAGACCTTTTTCTCCTTGTGAACCTACTGCTCCTTTTTCTCCTTTATCTCCTGGAGCTCCTGGAACTCCTGTTAATCCTTTATCTCCTGGTTTTCCTTGAGGTCCTTGAGTTCCTTTATCTCCCTCAGAACCGCTTTCACCAGTTAATCCTTTTTCTCCTTTTGCACCAGTTTCACCAAGTGATCCTTTATCACCAGTAGTACCCCTGGTTCCTCGTTCCCCTGTAGTGCCCTTGTCACCTTTGTCTCCTGAAGGACCTTTTTCGCCTTTACCTCCTTTTTCGCCTGGAAGACCAGATGAGCCTTTGTCTCCTTTATCTCCCTTGTCTCCAGTTAGGCCTTTGTCACCCTTCTCTCCTCTTGGTCCAGCTAGTCCTTTGTCACCCTTGTCTCCAGGAGGACCAGAGTCACCTTTATCACCTGAAGGGCCTTCTGATCCTGGTAGGCCTGGATCACCTTGAGGACCTGGAGATCCTGTCCGTCCCGTATCACCTTGTTCTCCTAAAGTACCACGAGAACCTCGCTCTCCACGAATACCAGAAGCATCACGAGGTGATGGAATTTCCTTCTGGATTTTTGGACTTTCTGGAGGGGCTCTTAATTCAGGCTCTATTCTAGGAGTTTCAATCTGAGGTTTTTCTGGTGTAGGTTTCTTTGTAGGGGTTTTAGAAATTTGTACTTCAAAAACAGAGTTTAATGAGGAAAACTGATCTGAAACAATTACCCAAACTAAAGTAGAATCTAATACAGATTTTGGTAGTGGGTTTTCTGCACTACCTAAAATTTCTTTAAACTTTTGGTTTTCTACCTGTAAATGAAAATTTCCCTTCCAGAGAGTTGGAAAATTTTTTGAAGTAAGACTCTGCTCTGAGGGTTTTTTATCAGATATAGCAATTTGAACCTCAAAAACCCCGGAAGGTTGTTTAAATGGAGAGGTACCCTGAATCTCAATTTTGGGATTAGTAGACACTATCGTAGTTGTAATTATGAAGTATTTTTGTATTTAGCATTTGAAAATTAGTGAAAAATAGTGAATACGAGGTAAGTTTTAGGAATAGTATTTATCTAGAGAAAATTTGTTATAGTAATCTATATGAAAAAGCTGTTTCAAAAGAAACCAAAAGAAATCAAAGAAGAGACAAGTCTTACAGATGCAGATTATAACAGGAATAAACTTTTCAAAAAAGGCATCAACTTAATGGCAGATGAAAAACTTGACGATGCGTCTGAAGTATTTGAGAAAGTTTTAAGAATCGATCCAGATAATGTTGATGCTCTTTTAAAATTAGGATATACACAATTTCATTTAGACGACTATGCAAATGCATTAAGAATATATGATAAAATTTTAGATATCGATGTAACAAATGCAGAAGCTTGGAATTTAAAATCACTAGTTCATTATGAACAAAAACAATATGCAAAGGCACTTGATTCTGCTGAAAAATCAATTGAATCTGAACCAACTTATGGCATGGCACATTATAACAAAGCATGTTTTCTGTCTCTTTTGTATCAAATTCCAGAATCTTTAGAATCACTAAAACGAGCAATTGAAATCGATGTCACAAATGCAAGAAAAGCAATAAGAGATAGAGATTTCATAAATGTTAGAATAGAAGAAGGTTTTAAACGAATAATTGAAGTTGTTGTTTTAGAATCTGTTAGACAGGGATATCATACAATAGGAGCTATAGTATGGACTACATTTCTTGATAAGAGTGATACATTAGACGCATTAGCAAAATTAATTGAAAAAGGATTAATTTTAAAACATAAAAAGGCTCAACTATTATCTAAAATAGATTATTATGATCTTGTCCCAGGAATGACAAAAAAAGTTGGCGTAGTGAAAAAAGGTTTACTAGGAATTACACAGAAAAATTTACCGGTATTAGTTAAAGATCTAAAAGAAATTAGTCAGTCAATTCAAACCATCAAATCTTCGATAGAAGATGAAGACATGGTAAAAACAATTGAAAATTTTGACTTGTTTATTGACCCTAAAAAACATGGTCAACAAATGATAGAACAGTTCTTTGAAGAACATAGAGAAATCAGGCTCTGGAAAATTAGACTTAAAGATAGAGGAATTGATTATTTGCAAGAACACAAGAAAATAATGTTAGATACTTTTGATAATATTGAGGCAACTATTACTCAAAAGTTACGATATGAAGTAGCACGGACTAAATCTTAAAATTTATTCTGCTGAAAGATCCCAATAGTGTGCATTTTCCTGTTTGTCAATTGGTTTTTTAAGATTTTTCCATTCCTTAAAAGAACGGACATACAATTTCAAATTTGAATGATTAACTGACTTTAAAGCGTAATATGCTAGTCCTGAAAGTGTTCCAACACTACCACAGTATGTAATTATTTCAGAGTCAGGGGATATTCCTCTATTTTCAAATAATCGTTTCATATCGTCTTTAGGTCGAAGAATTCTTTCTGAAGTACCAAGTGATCTATAAGGAATGTTCATTGCTTTGGGAATATGTTGTTCTAGGAAATTTAATCGTTCTCTATTATCTAGTAAAATTACATCATCTTTTTCTTTTGCTTTTTCAAGATAATCAGCTGTTGCCATAATTTCTGGTCTTAATTTTAGAGAATGGTTTTTAGATTCAATTATAGGTGTTTTAGAATCAGTTTCTAGTCCTAAAGAATTCCATTGCCCAAAAGTCATATCAAGAAGAGATACATCATTATGACCAAGATATTCTAGAGTCCATGCTACTCTTGATGCTAAGGCCCCAAAAGTATCATCATAAACTACCACAGAAGTTTCGTCATCAATTCCTAGGTTGCTCACAAGTTTAACTACACGTTCTGGAGAGTCGTCAGAGAGTAAATTTGCAAGAGGCATATTAACAGATGTCGGAATATGATTTTTTTTATAATCTTCTTCCCGTCTTACATCAATTACTATAACGCTTTTGTCTCGGATCTCAGAACGTAGAACGTCTGCATCCGTAGTAACACTCTTGATGTTTTCTTTGCTCAAGCAGCACATTCACCTTTTCCAGTGATTGTATGGTAATTTGTGTCACTACCGTAGTCTGAATAGAAATCCGCATCGCTTTCTTTAGTTGGAGACACTATAAGAGGAGCTAAAATTTGCTTCAAATCATTTATAGACTTTATTTCAGAATTTTCATTTCCTTTAATAACTCTATTAATCCATGATGAAAGAGTATCTTCTGATTGTTTGTTTTTCTTGAATATTTCAATTATTTTTAGAATTACTTGAATAATCCTTTTTGCAGGAACTCGCATACAAATAACTCCCAACATTGTGTCCCTATCTGATCTGCCACCTAATGACATTTGATATGAAGGATACATATCTTTGCCAACTCTTCCACCACCACCATAAAATCCTATTGTAGCGATTTCGTGTTGGCCACAAGAATTAGGACAACCACTTATTTTGATAGTTGAATCTCTAAGTTCATCATCTTCATCTAATTTTAATTCAAGAAATTTTCGTTGAATTTCTTTTGCTAGACGATGAGAGTTGGTAAGTGCCAAGTTACACGATGTGGTACCTGAACATCCTATAGGAGATGCCATGGACAATGTTCCAGGCTTTGCAAGTCCTACCTCAAGTAAATTTGAATATAATCGAGGTAAATCACTTTCATGTATCCAACGAAGCACTATCTCTTGAGAAAATCCATTTCTAGCAAAACCTTCTGCTGAAAACGTCCTACAAATTTTTGCAAGAGCATTAAGTTGGTTTGCAGTAATATCTCCAGCTTCCAAGTTTACAAAAACAGAATGGTATCCTTTCTGTTTTTGCTTAAATGCAGATGTTTTTAGCCAACGTGAATAACCTTCAGGAGTGGATTTTCCACCTTCGTCAGAAACAGTAATTGATCTTTTAATGTCATTGGGAGTATTATCGATATCAAGTTTTACAATTACTGATTGTGTAGCTCTAACAATAGCTCTTTCTTTTAACACCAAGTTTTGAAATTTTTCCCAGCCCATCTCATCAACTAAATATCTCATTCGATTTCTTGCCATATTTTTCCTATTACCCATTCTATCGAATATTCTAAGGACTGCAATCGAAGTGTATAGTAAATCTTCTTCTGGGGTAAAATCTTCAAGATGGTGGCCAACAAATGATTTGTTGCCAAGGCCTCCACCTAGAAAGATCTTAAAACCACGTTGAGTTTTTTCGCCAATCTCTCTAGTTGCAGGAATTAGTCCAACATCAACCATTCTTGCCATTCCATGTTTTTCACAACATGTAAAATTGAATTTGAATTTTCGTGGAAGGTTTTGATTTAATGGATTTCTTAAAAGAAACTTTGCAGTAGCGATAGCATATGGAGTAGCATCAAATTTTTCATCATGACATACCCCAGCAAGTGGACTACACATTACATTTCTAACTGTATTGCCACAAGCCTCACGAGAAGTTAATCCAACTTCACTTAGTTCACGCATTATTTCTGAAACATCTTCTAGTACCACCCAATGAAGTTGAATGTTTTGTCTAGTAGAAATATGAGCACTTCCTATAGAGAATGTTTCACTAAGTTGAGCAATCTTTTCTAATTGAATTGGATAAATTTCACCAGCAGGAATTTTAATTCTAACCATAGCATAATCGTCGGTCATCCTAGTACCATAGGCACCATGTTGTAATCGAAAACGTCTAAAGTTATCGTGGTCAATTTTACCTTGTCTGTAGAGTTTAACTGTTTTTGCAAAATTTTCAGCTTCTTCAATTTTGGCCCAGTTAACTCTAGGTAATTTAGAATCAGGACTGGATTGCTTAAGATTAGCTATAGTCAACGGTAAATACATGTCCCTTGAATTTAGATATAAATTTTTGAGAGTAGGAATTTTAATCAAAGTTTAGAATATGGTGACCAAATCTTGCCACATAAAAAATCAAAACACTTCAAAACGCTTTCCAAATTATTGGAATTAGGTTATACTAATTTTATTTAATTTTTATCAGTTGAGTCACGTAAGTTTTTTTATTAGATAATTGAAAATAAAATATGGACAAAGTTTGTTATTCTTGTAAAAAAAAAATTGAAATAGGAAGTTTGAAAACATCTAGAACAAGATTTGCTAAAATGGGATTAATCCCGCCAGAAGGAATGAGTGGTATTGATAAAATTTGTTCAAAGTGTTTACATGAAATTTATGAGAAGCAAATTATACAAGCAAGAATAAAACGACTCAAAAATAACATGGCAAAAGATCTGCTAATTAAAAGAGACAGAGATCTAACTGTGCTGCCTAAAAAAATTTGAACCGAAAAAAAGGAAAAATTCCTTTAGAAATATTAAAATTTTAGAGTATTTTGCCAAATTCGAGGAAACTATTAATGGGTTTTAAGATGGATTATGTCATGCAAGAATCAGTTAACGAAGAAAGACCTAAAAAAATTTTTACAGATGTAAGAGAGGTAGACATTACTAAAGCAATAGCAGATGAATTTCATTCAGTTTTAATAGATAGAGCTGAATCAGATGTGATCATTATTGGTGCTGGACCTGCAGGACTTACCGCAGGACGAGAACTATCTACTATGGGTTTCAAAGTTCTGATTATTGAACAAAACAACTACTTAGGTGGAGGTTATTGGTTAGGCGGATATATGATGAATCCTGTTACTGTTAGAGAACCAGCACAAAAGATTTGGGACGAGTTAGGGATTCCATATAAAAAAGTAGGAAATGGATTATATCTTACACCAGGTCCTCATGCAGTTTCTAAATTAATTGCTGCTACATGTGATGCAGGAGTAAAATTTCTTAATTTAACAAAGTTTGATGATTTGGTTTTAAAAAATGGTCGTGTAGAAGGCATCGTTGTAAATTGGATGCCAGTATCTGCATTACCGCGAAACATTACATGTGTTGATCCGGTGGCATTTGAATCAAAAATGATAATTGATGCATCTGGGCATGATTCTGTGGCAGTAAAGCGTCTTGTTGATAGAAATCTTGTTGAATGGAAAGGAATGAATCCAATGTATGTTAATGAGGGAGAAGAACATGTGGTAGAAAAAACTGGTGAAGTATATCCAGGTCTTGTTGCAGCAGGCATGTCGGTAACTGAAACATATGGCTTGGCTAGAATGGGTCCAACGTTTGGTTCTATGTTATTTTCAGGTAAAAAAGCAGCGGAAATAACTGCAGCAAAAATCAAAGAGCTAGGCAGATAACTAACTATATCACAATATGATTATTGAAAATTTCAAAAATTTATCTTTATGATGAACCGTCAATACCAGAAATAAAAATTTCAAAACTAGCAGATTTTGTCAAAAAAACTTTTTCGATAGATACAGAGATAAGGAAAAATATTTTCCAAAATGCAGACAAAACTCTTGCAAGACATCTTGCAGCATGTAGAATCATTAATACAAAAAAACCATTTGAGTTTCATTCCGCAAGTATAGAAGAAATTGAATTTGAAAATGAAAGTTTTAAAAATTCTTCTAAAATAAAAAACATAGTAATGTATGATGGATTTGAATTACAGAAACTCGTTTCGAGTTTAATTTCAGAAGATGAAAACTCTTTAGATAATTTTCATATTGTATTTACAAATAGGCTAACATGTACATATGATTACAATGATTATAGATATCATGGAAGGGCAATTATTTGTTCGAATCCATCGATTATTTCTACAACAGGAATTATTGAAGCGCCAGCAAAGCCGAGAGAGTATTATATGGAATTAATTTCAAAAATGGCTCAAGGACTAAATGTTGTTTCATTAAAGAAAAAATTTCAAGGGAGTTATTTGGAATATCATGACGAACGTATTTCAACGGTAATTGAAGGATATGTAATGCAGGCATTATTTTATTATCTTACAGGAGAACCTTTTTGCGAAAAGGAAGATTGTAGATTATTCAATCCCCATTGGCAAAAGGATTTACTTCATTCACAGATAGAAATTGGAAAACTTTGTGAAAAGCATCAAAAAATTCTTGAAAAATTGGTGTTTGATTTAAATTCATGAGATGAAAATTTGATTCATGATGTCAAGTACGTCAGGCGAAACTCAACTAATAGACAAAGGAACAAAAGATAAACCATCTACAAATCCTAATAAAAAAAAGACAAAATTTGATGTGATTATAATTGGTGCTGGTCCTGCTGGATATACAGCTGGAATTTATTCTTCACGAGCAAGACATGACACTCTAATACTTTCAGGCATTTTACCTGGAGGACAGTTAGTAAATACAACCGATGTGGAAAATTATCCAGGTTTTGAAAATGGGATAATGGGACCTGATCTTATGATCAATTTTAGAAAACAAACTGAGAGAATGGGAACAACGATTATTGACGATGAAGTTGTAAATGTAGATTTCAAACATAAACCCTTCAAGGTTCTAACAGCATCTGAAGAATATGAGGCAAATGCAGTAATAATTTGCACTGGAGCAAATCCAAGAAAGCTTGGCTTGGAAGGTGAAAAAACCTATGCAGGAAAAGGTGTATCATATTGTGCAACCTGTGATGGGCCTTTTTTTAGAAATCAAGAACTGGTAGTCGCTGGCGGTGGGGATTCTGCAATAGAAGAAGCGACATTTCTAACAAAATTCGCAACTACAATACATCTTGTCCATAGAAGAGACAAATTAAGAGCAAGTAAAATAATGCAAGAGAGAGCTTTTGCAGATAAAAAAATAAAATTTTATTGGAACAAGACAGTTGAAGAAATTATTGGAAATGGCAAAGTACAGAAAGTGATTCTAAAAGATACAAAAAATGAAGAAAAAACAACACTTAATGTAGGAGGAATTTTTGTTGCCATTGGTCATGAACCTAACACCAAACTTTTCACAAACCAAATAGAGTTAGACATCCAAGGATATGTTGTTGTTAAAGAAAATACCAAAACCAGCGTAGATGGAGTTTTTGCTGCAGGCGATGTACATGATCATAGATATCGACAAGCAGTTACTGCTGCAGGAATGGGATGTATGGCAGCTATTGATGTTGATAAATATCTAGCAGAAATTTGAGAGATATTTTCAAACAATCCTCGTTTGTTCATTTTGATCAAACATTTACAGATACTAGTTCTTTTCCAATTAAATTCATATGTTAAAAAACACTAAAACGAGTTTTAAGATTGGGGGGTCAGTAGGAATTATAATTCTTCTTTTAGGAATTACTGTAATGTTTGGGATGTATCAAATGTCTAAAGTTAGTAATGAAATAATTGAAATTTCCCAAGAATATGCACCTCTTAATGAAATTGTATCAGATGTTAAATTCCAAAAATCCAATCAAGCAGTTAATATAGAAAAAATTATCAGATATACAGACTCGAACAATTTACTAGAGCTTGAAAAAGCAAAAGAAGAATTTTGGTTAATCGGAGAAATAATTGATTCGGATATAGAAAGAGGCAAAAATATTGTGAATGTAGGAATCAATATGGCAAAATCTGAAAAATCAATTGAGGAATTCAGAACTTTATTCCAAAAATTATCTAACATAAAGACAACTCACGAACAATATGAGATTCTTGTAGGGGGTTTGTTTCTTGAATTAAACGATATAAAATTGGATAATGATTTCCTAGAGCAAATTATGAATATAGAAAATAAGTTGGAAATGGAATTAGATGGGATGCTAGCATTATTATCAACTCTAGCAGATGAATCCACTGTTCAGATAGAAGAAAATGAAAGAGATTCACTTACAGGACAGATTATTATAATTACTATTGTTGGTACAATCGCTGCATTTCTTGGCTTTTTTATTAGTCAAATCAATAAGGACCTAAAAAAAGAGGTAGATTTGAAAACAAAAGAGTTGAAAACAGCAAATGAAAAATTAAAAAAATTAGATAAAATGAAGGATGAGTTCATTGGAATTGCATCACATGAATTAAGAAGTCCCTTACAACCAATTTTGGGTTTTGCAGAATTAGCAAAATCTGGAGATATTGATCAAAACGAAGCCTGGGATGGAGTATTACAGCTTACAAGTAAATTACAAGATTTAGCAAATGCAGTACTTGATGTAAGTAAAATTGAAAGTGATAGATTGGAATTACAATTAGAAAAAATAAAAATAAACGATCTTATTTTAGATATCACTAAATCTCAAAAAATTAATCTAAAAAAACCTGTTATTATTAGAGAGAATTTAGATGAAAATATACAAGTTGAAATTGATAAAATCAGAATCGAACAAGTTTTACGAAATCTTCTAAATAATGCGATGAAGTTTACTTCAAGGGGAACAATTAGTATTGACACTCATGTATATCTGGATGAAAATAAAATTCAAGTAAAAATTTCGGATACAGGTTTGGGAATCCCAGAAGAAATATTACCAAAAATTTTTGAGAAATTTGTAACGAAAGGAATCAAAAACATGGAACAGTCAGGAACAGGTCTAGGATTGTTCCTGTGTAAAGGTATTATTGAAGCTCATGGTGGAGAGATTACTGCTCAAAATAAATTTGATGTGGGAGCAATCTTTGAGTTCACAATTCCAATTTTACAAAAAAATAAGATAATGAATCCATCACAATTATCAATTAATAAGAAATTTTGATGTTTGTTTACTTTAAACAAACTTAATGTTAAAGTCCATTTTAAATAATCATCATTTAGGAATTAACATGAATGTTTTAGTAGCCGAAGATAATCTTTTTACAATCCAACAATACAAACACGTACTTGAAAAAAATGGATGTAATGTGACTACAGCTATAGATGGGGAAGAATGCATGCAAAAATATAATGAAGCATTTTTGTCCTTAGATACTGAATCTATCGAAGCTGGTCCATTTGATGTTGTATTAATTGATAATAACATGCCAAAAAAGAGTGGTGCAGAAGCAGTTAAAGAAATTTTGGAAAGATGCCCAAATCAAAGAATAATATTTGCTTCAGCATATAATATCAATTCTATATTAAGTGCGTCTGGAGTATTGAAAGATTCAGTAGAAGTATTACAAAAACCGTTTTCTCTTAATGCAATGATTGCTAAACTCCAATCTAAATGAGAAAATTACATGTATACTATTTTGGATACATACTTTGCTTCTTTTAGATCTTTTTCGAATTCCTCTTCAGTCATAACATTTTGTTCGTCATAGACGCTTTTGAATTTTCTTCCATCATCAGCAAAGATTCCAACAACATGACCATTTTCAATAGGATATTTTTTCATAGATGCATATACTGCTGCGGAAGATGGGCTAATCAAAAGTCCATCTTTTTCAAATACTTCTTTGACAACTCCAAACGCTTCAGCATTTGTCACAGATATCCAATCATCAACAATGTTTTCTCGCTTTAAAAACAGGTCAGGTTTTGCTGATTCTTCAAAATTTCTCCATCCTTGGATTAAATGATTTTGTTGGGGCTGACATCCAATTATCTTAATTTCAGGATTCTTTTCTTTAAGATATGTCCCAATGCCAGTTATTGTTCCTCCAGTTCCAACTCCAGTAAAAAAGTGAGTTACTTTGCCGTCAGTTTGTTTCCAAATTTCTGGACCCGTTCCTTTGTAATGTGCCATAAAATTTGCTTCATTTGCATATTGATTTGGAGAATAATATGTATCCGGTCTAGATGATGCAATAGATGTTGCAAGGGCAATACTTTGATCAGTACCTCCTCCAACTTTTGGACAAAGATCATCACTTGTTTCATATAATTTGGCGCCAAGGGATTCGATAATTTTTTTAGTTTCATTACTTGCTTTTTCTGGAATTACAATCTCTATTCCATAACCTAATAACTTTGCAATTCCTGCTAAAGCAATTCCAGTATTCCCCGAAGTGGGTTCTATGATTATACTATGATTCTTTTTTAAAATTCCACGTTCTTCAGCGTCTTTTATCATCCAATATGCCGCTCTATCTTTTAAAGATCCAAATGGATTGTACCCCTCAAGTTTTGCAAAATATTTTACATTATCTTTATCAAGAGATTCAAGTGGAACTAATGGGGTATTACCAATTTGACTAATTACAGAAACATCAGTTTCAACTTTAGTGGCTAAGTTTTATTTCACCTTTTTAATTGTAAATTCTATAACATTGTCATTTTTGTTCATGCTTAACAGTTCATGACCAGTTCTGTTAACCCATTTTGAAATATCATCTTCAGATGCTGGATCATCTGCAAGTACTGTTAGTACTTCACCAACCTGCATTTTTTCAATTGCGATTTTTGTTCTAAACACAGGTTCAGGACAGAATAGGCCGGTGGTATCTAATTTTGTAGAATGTGAATCTGAAATTTCAAGTCACCTATTTTATTATCTAGTTTTGTTGTATTAAAATCTATTTAGCAATTAAGAAATCAGCAAATTACTTTATGCAAAGAATTAGTTTTGCCTATGTAAATTATTCTCATAAAGCATTCTTTAAGTTAGTCTATTAATTACTTTGATTCAGAAAATCTGAATCCAAATTTTAAAATTAATTTTGTGTGAAACTATATTCAAAAAAAAAATTTATCTAAATAAATCCTCATTTTCAGGTCGTATTATTGAATTAATGTTTGAATCAGATTGTTTGTATTTGTAATTTCGCACAATTGCTACAGGACAGTTTCTAGTCTTTCCCATGACTAGTTCTGCTGCAGAACATATTTCGTCTGAAATGGCAATAGCTGTTACACGTAATATTTTCCCAAAATGATCTTTTGTTCCTGCATAATCAAGTATCGAATCCATTCCTGCGATTCCAATTGCAACATCTGTTTGACCCATCCTAAAAGCCCTACCAAAGGTATCTGAAATTATTACTGCAACTTTTTTCTTAGTTTTTTCATGAAGTTTTGTCTGTAAAGTAAGGGCGGATTTATCTGAATCAATTGGGAGTAATGTAGCATAACCGTTTTCAACGTTACTTTCATCAACCCCTGCATTTGCACAGATAAAGCCGTGATGTGTTTCTACAATAAGTATTTCATTATGCATTCTGACTATTCTTTTTGATTCAGAAAGAATCGCTTCAACAAGTTTAGGATCTTTATTGTATGCTGCACCTATTCCAACCGCTAGTTCTGATGGAATTATTTCTGAAAGATTAACAACTTTACCTTCCTGTTTAGAAATAATTTTTTGCGAGATAACAAATATGTCTCCATCCTGAATTTTTTGTTTTGAAGATGATAAGATTAGATCAACAATTTTTTCATCTTTTTGTATATCCTTACTGATTTGAATTGGAAAAACTTCTAGAGTCATTGAATTAATGAGTAAACTTGATTCAAGTATATTATTAACTATAGGGAATAAGTAAGATAGTCAAGCGATAGTTGGAGTTTCTAACTTTAGATGATAATGCTGATTAATGATATCAATGATTCGTGCTAGATTTTTTTCGTCTAAAGTTATGGTGGCTAGATCTTTTACTATATCCTGTGCTCTATATGCAATTCCTAGACCACAGATATCAAATAATTTAATATCATTTGCTCCATCTACAACAACTACAATATCTTCTTTTTTTACACTCCATTCTTGAATTTTGATTCTAGCAGATTTTGCTTTATTAGAGTCTACAATCATTTTAACACCATCAAGTTTCCCATTGGTGAATTTTAGCTCATTCGAAAAAACATAATCCAAACATAATTCTTCTTTAAGTCTATCAGTCATTATTGAAAATCCACCAGATACTGCCATGAGTTTCCACCCTGCCGCTTTCAAAGCACGACATGCCTCTTTTGCTCCAGTCATAATTGGTAAAGAATCAGCAATGTCCTTACAGGTTTTAAGATCAATTCCTCTAAGCAAGTCAACTCTGGTTTTTAATCCATCTTCCCAGTTAATTTCTCCCTGAATTCCTTTTTTTGTGATTTCCCAAATTTCTTTTTCTTTGTTTAATTTTTCTGCAAGAATTGGTAAATATTCAGCGTCAAAGAGAACTCCCTCTACATCAAAAATTACAAGCAATTACTTTCTGCATTTGAGCTAAAAACAGAATATATTAAAGTTTAAGAAGTTTTTGATCGCCAACATCTATAAATCGAATATTGTATTAATCAACAGTATGGTAGAAGAGCTTGAGCATAAATATGAAGTTGAAATAAAAAAAACGGAAACACGTCAAAAAATTCCTGACAAAGTGAAAGAAGTATTAAAGGAATCTGGAATGATGGACGAAAAAGGAAAACTGAAATTAAAAGGGGTTAGTCCCAAAATGCTCAAAAAAATGAAAACAGAATATGTAGAGTGTCCTGTCCTAAAAGATGACATTCATTTTGTTCAATGCTTTGTTTGCCCAAATTTCCAAAGTCGAGTTATGGGCAAGGTTCTATGTAAAGGGGACCCTCTTTAAACATGAAAAGCTCATTAGTATGATTTTCTTCAGATGTTGAATTGAGTAAAGATATTGGGATAACAGTTACAAAAAATGATGATTTTAGTGAATGGTATACTCAGGTAGTTCTAAAAGCTGAGCTTGCAGATTACGCTCCTGTAAAGGGATTCATTGTCCTTAGACCTGATGGATATTCTATTTGGGAATCAATAAAATCTGCATTAGATGAAAAATTTAAGAAAGAGGGAATAAGAAATGGATTTTTACCAGTTTTAATTCCCGAATCTCTTTTATCTAAAGAAAAAAAACATTTTGCGGGATTTAATCCTGAGGCTTTTTGGGTTACTCATTCTGGGGAAAATGAAATAGGAGATAGACTTGCATTACGTCCAACATCTGAGACATTAGCATATTCAATGTATTCAAAATGGATTAAGAGTTGGCGGGATTTACCTCTAAAAATCAACTTTTGGAATACAGCATTACGTGCTGAAATTAAAGCAACAAAACCTTTTATTAGAAATTCAGAATTTTTGTGGCAAGAAGGACACACGGTTCATACAACAGCAGAAGAAGCAGAAAAGGAGGTATTGAAAATTTTAGAAATTTATAAAAATATAGTTGAGAATGAATTAGCAATTCCTGTAATTACTGGAAGAAAAAGTGAGAAAGAGAAATTTGTTGGAGCAGTTTATACTACTACAATGGAATCACTTATGCCTGATGGAAAAGCATTACAAATGGGAACATCCCACTTTTTAGGACAAAACTTTTCAAAACCTTTTGATGTAAAATATTCAGATAAAGATAACGTTGAAAATTATGCTTGGCAAACATCATGGGGGGTTTCATGGAGATTAATTGGCGGAATGATTATGGTGCATGGTGACAATAAAGGTCTTGTATTACCACCAAAAGTTTCGCCAATTCAAGTGGTCATTGTTCCAATTTATTATTCTGAAAATGATTCAAAAAAAGTCACCGATAAAGCAAATGAAATTGAAAAAGCATTACTTGATAAAAAAATTCGTGTTCATTTGGATAAAAGAAATGAGTTGACCCCTGGATTCAAGTTCCATGATTGGGAGCTCAAAGGAATTCCATTACGAATCGAGATTGGTCCAAAAGATATTGAAAAAAATAAAGTGGTAATAGCGACAAGACATAATCGTGAAAAAACTGATCTTGCAATAGATAAGATTAGTGATAACATCATAGAAATTTTACAAAAAATTCAAAAAGAAATGTTTGATGAAGCCAAAAAAATTCTTCAAGATAAAAGTATTCGTATTGAAGATTATACAAAATTTAAAGAAGAATTAGAAAAAGGTGGTTTCCTCTATGCTCCATGGTGTGGGGATGAAAACTGTGAAGAAAAAATAAAAGATGAAACAGGAGCTGAAATTCGCGTAATTCCTTTTGATGATAAGAATGAGAAACAAAAATGCATTATTTGTGGCAACGAAAGTACATCTACTCCAATTTTTGCTAGAGGGTACTAGTATGAATTTGGCAGTAAATATAAAAATCACAGAGTTTGGAACGTAAATTAACAGTTGACCGCGCTCTCAGAATCAAAATCAAAAAGCATCGTGAATTTATTTAATGAGACTAGGTCCAGAACTTTGGAATTAGTTAAAACACTTGAAAAAGACGATTTTGTGGTACAAACTGAATATTATACGAGTCCACCTAAATGGCACTTAGGGCATGTTAGTTGGATTTATGAAGTGGTCTTGAGTAAATTAAATACCGATTATGAATTTTATTCAAAAGAATTTTCTGAATATCTAAATTCGTATTATCGTCAGTTTGGAGAACCGCGTGATAAAGGAAAAAGAGGAATCATGTCTAGACCAACTGTTGAGCAAGTTTTGGAATATTTTCAAACTGTAAACCAACTAGTTACTGATTTTCTTAAAAAAAATCTAATTTCAAACAAAGCTAATCAACTATTAACAATTGGTATGCATCATGAGTGTCAGCATCAAGAGCTCCTTGTATATGATCTTCAACATCTACTTGCAGACGAATATAGACCAGTGAAAAAGAATTCTCCGCCAACTCCATCTAAAGTAACACCTGAATCTGTAGCAATTGGAGGAGGATTATACACCATAGGATATAATGGAGATAATTTCTGTTATGACATTGAGCTTCCTGAACACAAAATATTCTTAAATAATTATAGAATTGATGCGTTTCCTATAACAAATGAGCAGTATTTGAGCTTCATAGAAGACGGCGGATATGATGATTTCAAATATTGGTTATCAGATGGATGGGATGCCGTTAAGAAAAACAACTGGCATGCTCCAATGTACTGGGAAAAAGAAAATGGAAGATGGATGTTACGTAATTTTCTTGGAAAAAGAAAGATTAATCCAAACGAGCCTGTTTGCCATGTGAGCTTTTACGAGGCAGATGCTTATTGTAGATGGGCAGGAAAAAGACTTCCATCAGAAGCAGAATGGGAAAAAGCTGCATGTTGGGATGAAGAAAAGATGAGAAAAACAATCTTTCCTTGGGGAAATGAAGAACCTAATGAAAAAAATGCAAACTTGTTAGAATCTTATTTATGGAATACCTCTGAAATAGGATCATATCCAGAAAGTCGAAGTAGTTATGGTTGTTACCAGATGATTGGAGATGTATGGGAATGGACATCATCTGAATATATTGGATATCCAGGTTTCAAAACAGGTTTTTCAGAATACAATGACAAATGGTTTACAAATCAAAAGGTTTTGCGTGGCGGCTCTTTTGGTACACCACGAATGTCAATTCGAGGAAGTTACAGAAATTTCTTCAGATTGGATGAGAGATGGCTATTTTCTGGATTTAGATGCGCTCAAGATTCTTAGTTTTTTGAAGCCAAAAATAATGCATATGGTTTCTTTGTGTCATGCCAGATTTTTTCTACCTTGAATCCAGCTTTATACATGATATTTTCAATTTGAGGAATTGAATATTTGTAAGAATGCTCTGTATGTATCAACTCATCTTTTTCAATATCTAATTGTAGACCAGCTTTTTTAATTTCTACTTTTTGATCTTCGAGTGAACGTAAATACATTTCAATTCTTTGTTCTTTTTCATTATATAGTGAGTGATGTACAAACTGTGAGAGAACAAAGTTGGCGTTTAGCTCAGCATTTATTCGTGACAAGACGTTTAGATTAAAGTTTGCAGTAATTCCTGCAGAGTCATCATATGCATTTTCTAAAACTACTTTATCTTTTATTAGATCCAATCCAATGAAAAACAGATCATTATATTTCATGATTGATGAAATTTTTTGTAAAAATGCAAATCCTAATTCTGGAGTAAAGTTTCCATAACTAGAACCTAAAAATGCAATCAGGTTTGGTTTATTGTTATACTTTTCAACAAACTCCAATCCACCCTCATAGGTATCAATAACTCCAGTAATGGATAGATTTTCATAACTTTCTAATAGTTTCTGTGAGCTTTCCTGTAAAATGTCTGAGATGTCTATTGGAAAGTACTCTGTTTTATTTTGAATATTAGTTAAAACATCTAACAGTAATCTTGTTTTTACTGCAGAGCCGCTTCCAAGCTCAACTAGACGCATATCTTCTGTAACAAACTTTTCCAATTCACTTCCGATTGTTTTTAGAAGATTGGTTTCTGTTCGTGTCAAATAATATTCTGGTAACTCACAAATGTCATCGAATAATTCTGAACCCTTTATATCATAGAAAAATTTTGGATTGATTGATTTTTCTTTTTGATTTAGACTGCGAGATATTTCTTCGGCAAAAGTTTTATTAGATTTTGCAAGTTCTGGTTTAAAATATCGTAATCTAGAATTTATTTCAAAATGTCTGTATCTAAGTGACTTTTGGAGTGTTTTTGTACTCATTTGTGTTACGGCCCGGTTTTTATACATAAATGCTTTATCCCAAATTAATGAGTATTATTCTTAAGGTAGAAAATCTCACAAAATATTTTGTGAAAAAAGGATTTTTTAGCTCAAAAACATCAATTGTAAAAGCAGTTGATGATGTTTCTTTTTCACTCTATGAAGGTGAGGTTTTTGTACTCGCTGGAGAATCTGGTTCAGGAAAATCAACTATTGCAAGATTGATTATGAAATCAATTGAGGCAGATTCTGGGAAAATTATTTTTGATGGTCAAGAAATTGGAATTGATTCTAAGAGTCTAACGAAAATTAGAATGGCTTGCCAGATGGTACATCAAGATCCTTATGACTCCATTAATCCACGAATGAAGGTTTTTGATATTGTTTCAGAACCACTCGAAATTCACAAAATTGGTAATTTCAAAGAAAGGCAAAAACGAGTAATGGAAACACTACGTGAAGTAAGATTAGAACCTGCTGAAGAAATTGCAAAAAAATATCCCCATGCTTTATCTGGGGGACAGCGTCAAAGAATTGTTTTGGCAAGAGCGCTTGTATTAAAACCCAAAGTCATAATTGCAGACGAACCAGTTTCAATGCTAGATGTATCTATCCGTGCAGAAGTTTTAGAATTAATGGAAGATTTACAAAAAAAATACCATATCTCGTTTTTCTACATTACACATGACTTGGCAACTGCTAGACATTTTGGAAATAGAATTGCAATTTTGTATTTGGGAAAAATAGTTGAAATTGGTCCAATTGATGATGTTTTATTACATCCAAAGCATCCATATACCCAAGCTTTACTTGACGCACTTTCAGAACCAAATCCAGATAATCTGCATAGAGAGAGAAAAATTCGTATTAACGAGCCACTAGACATTGATGTGTATGAAGGATGTAGATTTAGAGCAAGATGTCCTTATGCTATAGAGCAGTGTAAAGAAGAGCCCCCATTAGAAAGCATTGGGAAAAAAAGAGATGTTGCATGTTTTGTTCAGTTAGATTAAGATTAAGAAATCATATGTGGAAAACACTAACCTACATCAACTCTAGCTTGTCTTGTTTTCCCCTAACAAGCGAGGATATTGGTTAGCACTGACATTCATTACAATTTTTGCATTTAAGATTAATCAATTAGTAATTGATGGTATTCGCTTATCTTTGTAAGTAACTATATGAGAAACCCCATTTTTGGGAAATACTCCATAAATCAGCTTGGCTTTTTCTACCACAGTGTCCTTTAGAGATACCATAAGGAATTGACTACCCTTTGATCTTTCTTCAACGATTTTTGAAAGTTTTTCAGAGTTTAGTGCATCCAAATGTGCGTCTATTTCATCAAATAGATAAAATGGTGATGGTTTGAGCTTTTGTAAAGCCAGTACAAAAACAACAGCAGCCAGAGTCTTTTCACCACCGCTGATTGAAGCAGAAGTTCTTTTTGGCTTGTTTTGGAATTGTATCATATAAGTAATTCCAGATGAAAAGATATCATCCTCATTTTCTAGCTCTAGCCAGGCATTTCCACCTGTCATTTTAGAAAATATTAGCCTAATTTCTTTATCTACTATATCAAAGGCATCTAGAAAAGTCTGGCGTTTTTCCTTTTCGATTTCTTCAATGAATTTGACAATACTATTTCGTTCCTTTTCAAGTTCATTTCTTCTAGAAGACATACCACGATAGCTGGTTGCAAGTTCACTGTATTGTTCTGCAGCTTTTCGATTAATTGATTCAGATAATACGCGTTGTTCAGCTGCAAGTGCCTTGAGAATAGATTCTACGTCAAAGGTTTCAATGGATTCATCATATCCATAGGTTGAAATGAATTTTTGAATTTGGGATTCATTTTCAGTAATTTCTTTTAGATCACGTGTAAGTGTGTCAGATTGTCTTTCTCGTGTATTGATTTCTTTGTTAAGAGAAAGTCCATTATCACGTAGGCCATTTAATGTTGAATCAAATTCTTCTACTTGCGAAATTGAACTACCAGATGTAGAGATTAGAACTTGTTCTTTTTCTCGAAGTTTTACTAAAGTATCACTTGTTATTGCATATTCTTTTTCTAATGTGCGTAATTTAACTTCAAGTTCATGTCTTTCTTGATTAAGTATTGCATGTTCCTCATGAAGACTTTTTGATGTAGATTTTTCTGCAGTTTCTTTTGCAGTATACTTTGCAAGGTCTGTTTCTTTTTCTTTTAATTCAGATACTATGTTTGATTGTCTGGTAGTTATAGAAGATTTTTTCTCGTTTTGTCGTATTAATTCCTGTGCAATTCTTAATTGTCTAGGATCTGAAAAGTTTTCTGAAACTATTCTAATTCGTTCTTCCAATGACGCAACAAAGGATTCTTGCTTTGCTATTTCTGTTTGTAAATATTCTAATCTACGAGTTAGTTGTGAGTTTCTTGAAGTTAACTGTCTATTCATCTTATACGTAGATAATATTTTGCTTTTCAGATCTGAATAATTATTTGAAGTTGTAGCATGACCTGTTTCTGAAATGGATAATCTTTCATGGTAATTTTTTAGAGTATGCTCGATTCGATTTAGTTTGTGTTTTTTATTTTGGATGTATTTTCTTAGTAAGTTAATTGAACGATTTAGACCATCAATGGAGGTACTCATGGTAATAATTTTGGTTAATTTGGAAATTTTGGAATTAAAATCAATTATAACTGAAGTTGCCTTGGCTTCAAAAAATTCACCCTCCAAGGTAACTGCCTTGAATCCAGATTTTGATATTCTAAAAGCGTCTTCTCTAGATTTTACTAAAACTGTATTACCAAATAGGAATATTTTGAGGGAGGAAAATTTGCTTTCGCATTTTACGAAATTTGATAGCATTCCAATTATTTTAGAGTCTTTAGGTGTAGATGTAGTAAATTTTGGAATTGCGTCAAGTGGAATTATTTTTAATTTTGGTAATTTTTTAGCACGAACAAAGTCAGCTAAGTTAAGTAGAGTCGTAAAGTCTTTGACAATGATGGCCTTGATTAAATCTGAACTGAC
>SMUZ01082484.1_pt1 | contig 21202 bp, 16 predicted proteins | sample 2456421 | NCBI WGS metagenome assembly SMUZ01 (sample SAMN11095932, study PRJNA526329) | marine sediment metagenome | biome: Marine sediment; feature: Surficial sediment; material: Deep marine sediment; isolation source: Hadal surficial sediment | place: Pacific Ocean | collected 2014-11 | depth... | reverse complement strand
CGTCCCGTCTATCTTCATCACATTCCCGCAACGGGTGACGCCCAGGGTGCCCAGATGGTGCAGGTCTGTTCCGGCGCCGACCTGCCGGGCGCAGACCCCGGCGCGACCTATCTCCTGCGGGCCAACGGAAACCAGAGCCACGAGTTGTGGGATGTATCAAACCCGGCCGACCCCGCGTTCGTGACGACCGTGGCCACGATGGGTCACACACCGGACGGCGAGCAGAACACCCACAAGAACTGGTGGGAATGTGACACCGGCATCGCCTACCTGATCGGGACGGTCGACGGGTGGCGCGCGCCGCGGGTGGTCCAGGCGTTCGACCTGTCGAACCCGTCCGCGCCGCGCCGGATCCGTGACTTCAGCCTCGACGGGGTGCAGCCCGACGCGTCCGGCCCGGTACCCGGCGGCTCGGGGGTGCACGAGGTGGTCCCCCTCGGCGAGCGCCTGTATCTCAGCTATGGCACGTCACGCAACGGCGTGTTGCAGATTGTGGACCGTGAGCGCTTTCTCCGTGGCGACCCGCGCGCGGCCGGGCCGCTCGCGTCGAGCCCGAGCGGTCTGCGGTTTCCCCAGATCGGCCGTCTCGACCTGCCCTTCTTCTGGGGCGCGCACACCGCCTTTCCGCTCGTCGACGTCGAGCTGGACGACTATGCCCCGAACCGCGATCAACGAACGCGCGACTTCGTGGTCCTGGTGTCGGAGTCGGTGGCGAACGAGTGCCAGGAGGCGCGGCACGTGGTCTTCTTCGTCGACCTCGCCGACGCAACCCATCCGATGCCGGTCTCGACGTTCCAGGTGCGTGAGGCCGACGGCGGTTTCTGCGCACGAGGCGGGCGATTCGGCCCCCACGGCACGCAGTGGTCGATGAGCGCGCCGTTCTACAAGAGGCTCCAGGTGTTCTCGTGGTTCAACGCCGGGATGCGGGTCGTCGATGTCCGCAACCCGTTCGACCCGACCGAGGTGGCGTATTTCATTCCCGCGACCACGGAGAACACCGACGTGCGGTGCGTCACGATCGACGGCGTCGAGCGCTGTAAGACGGCGATTCAGACGAACAACGTGGAGGTCGACGATCGGGGGCTGATCTATCTGGTGGACCGAGCCAATACGGGGTTGCACATCGTCGAGCTGACCGGCCCCGCCGCGGCGATGCTTGCGGAGTGAAGGCGAGCTCAGTCTGAACGGGCCGGCGACACGCACCGACAGCGCGATCGCGATCGGCGACGGCGTCCTGCCGGACTGCTCCGGAGCGCGGCAAAGCAGTCGTCCGCTCGAGTGCGCGTTACCCCCGAGGCCGGAACAGAAGGCGGCGCAGGCGTCAGGTTTCTCCTGTCTCCCGACTCCTGTCTGCTGTCTCCTGTAGGACTGCCGAGAGACCGTTGAACGCCGGTCGCTTATGCAGTACCGTGGGCGAGCCCACCGCAATCTACATGGGGAAGAGCAAGGTCGCACGGTACCGGAGCACCCCGGGGAGACAGGCGATGGTCCGCCTGGTGTTGATGTGCGGCGTGACGCTCTTGCTCGCTCCCTCCGGCGCTCGGGCGGGGCAGGACGGCGTCGTCGCGAACCCGTACGAAGGCGACCCGGCCGCGCGGCGCGCCGGGGCCGCGCTGTACGGTACCCGCTGTGCCGAGTGTCACGGCGCCGACGCCAAGGGCATCAGCGGTCCCGACCTGACGGCGCTCTGGGCGGTCGGGACCAGCGAGGCGCGGGTCTTCCAGACGATCCGGCGCGGCGTGCCGGGTAGCATCATGCCCTCGAGCTCCGCACCCGAGAACGAGCTGTGGGCGATCGTCGCCTATCTGAAGAGCGTCAGCACGGTGCCGCCGGTCGAGTTCACAACGGGCGACGCTGACCACGGCCGGGACATCTTCCGGTCGACCTGCGTCCGGTGTCATCGAGTGAACGGGAATGGCGGGCGTCTGGGCCCGGATCTCTCCCGCATCGCACGGATCAGGTCGCGGGCGGCGCTCACGCTGGCGATCCGCGACCCCAGCGCGTCCATGGCGGTCGGGTATCGGACCGTGACCCTGGTCACGGCTGACGGCGAGCTGATCCGCGGGGTGAAGAAAGGCGAAGATGTCTTCTCGGTCCAGATCGTCGACACCGAAGAACGGCTCCAGGGCTACCTGAAGGCGGATCTGGGCGAGGTGCGCGACGAGACGCAATCGCTGATGCCGGCATTCGGGTCCGACCAGCTCAGTGATGACGACCTCGACGATCTGCTGCGGTTCCTCGGCACCCTAAATGTGGTCCAGTGAACAGGGCGCCCCCCCTGAGAGGTGCAGACGCATGCGGCTCACTCGACTCGTCGTAATCGCGACGCTCTTCGCGCTGCCGAGCTCCGCCTGGCTGGCAGCCCGGCAGGACCCGGCGCCCGGGGTGACGTCTCAGGATCTCCTCCAGGGGTTGACGGACCCGACGAGCTGGCTGACCTACTCGGGCGACTACAGCGGGCGGCGCCACAGCCCGCTGACGCAGATCACCCCTGACAACGTGCATCGCCTCGTGCCGCAGTGGACGTTCCAGACCGGCACGATGACACGGGGGCGGGGGTTCGAGACCACACCGCTCGTGTCGGACGGTGTCCTGTATGTGACCGGGTCGAACAATTTTGCGTGGGCGCTCGACGCCCGCACAGGTCGTCCGTTCTGGCGGTACCGGCGCGAGCTGCCGGACGATCTCACCTATGGGGCGAGCGCGCCGGTGAACCGCGGATTCGGCCTGCTCGGTGACCAGCTCTTCATGGTGACGCTCGACGCGCATCTGCTCGCGCTCGACCGCAGGACCGGCAGCATCCTGTGGGACGTCGAGCTGGCCGATTACCACATCGGGTATGCGGCGACGATGGCGCCGCTGGTCATCGGCGACAAGGTCATCGTCGGGATCTCCGGCGGGGAGTACCCGACACGCGGATTCATCGACGCCTACGATCCAGAGACCGGAGCGCGCCACTGGCGGTTCTATACCATCCCGACGGCGGACGAGCCGGGCGGCGACACCTGGCCGTTCACCGGGGTCAGGGAGCGCGGTGGGGGCGGCACCTGGGCGACCGGCAGCTATGACCCGGAGCTGAACCTGCTGTACTGGGGCACCGGCAACCCGAACCCCGATTACTACGGCGCCGACCGCCTGGGAGACAACCTCTACACCGCCTCGCTCGTGGCACTTGACGCCGACACGGGCCTGCTGCGCTGGCACTACCAGTTCACGCCGCACGACACGCACGACTGGGATTCGAACCACGTGCCGGTGCAGGCTGACATCATGTGGGAAGGGCGGCCGCGGCAGGTCGTCATGGTCGCCAACCGCAATGGGTTCTTCTACGTGCTGGACCGTGTGACGGGCGAGCTGCTCCTGGGGACGCCGTTTACCGACACGACCTGGGCACGGGAGATCGGGCCGGACGGCCGTCCAATCGTGCTCAACGACGGCAGCCAGGGCTGTCTGCCCGACTACTGGGGCGGCACCAACTTCATGCCGCCGTCGTTCGACCCGGTGCGGGGGCTGTTCTTCGTCACCGCGCGGGAGACCTGCGCCACCTTCATCCCGCAGAAACCGGAGATCGCGCCCGGTCGGCGGTCGTCGGGCGGCACAGTCTGGGTCGACTCCGACAAGGGCTACGGCGCGTTGCGCGCCATCGACGTGACCACGGGCGAGCGGCGCTGGGAGTTCCGCTATCCGACCCCGACGCTGGCCGGTGTGCTGTCGACCGCCGCGGGCATCGTGTTCGCCGGCGACAACGAGGGCAACTTCATGGCGTTCGACGCCGACACCGGCGAAAACCTGTGGCACTATCCGACGGGGTCGTCGATCTGGGGCGCGGCGGCGATGACCCACATGCTCGACGGTCGGCAGCACGTGCTCATCCCGGCCGGGACCACGCTCACCTCGTTCGCCCTGCCAGATGAGCGAGCTCGCTGACCGGCCGTGTCACGATCGATGACGCTCGGAGATCGTCTCACCGCGGCCTTCTCACCCTTCGGCAACGCGTGCTCCGCTCAGGGCAGGCAGGGGGAGAGGACGCAGCCGGAGTCTTCTGTTCAGCAATCCGTTGTCGATTGAAAAGGTGACGGATGCGGGTTATCGTTTCTAGTGGGGATACGCGACCGGGTGAGAACATTGGAGCGCCCGGTGTCGTATCACGAGAACAAGGACTGACACAATGACGACGATGTTGAATGCTCGCTGGGTGCGGAGCGTGATTCGAGGGTGCATCGCGGGTGCCGCTGTTTGGGTCGTGGCGGCGCCGCTGCCCGCAGCCGGCCAGGCACCTGCGCAACCGACGTTCACGAAGGATATTGCGCCGATTCTGCAGCGGAGTTGCCAGAAGTGCCATCGGCCCAACGCGCTGGCGCCGATGTCGCTCATCAGCTATGAAGATGTGCGGCCCTGGGCGCGCTCCATCAAGTATCGGACCGGCCTCCGCAGCAGGATGGGCGTGATGCCGCCGTGGTACATCGAGAAGAACATCGGCATTCAGCGGTTCAAGGACGACTGGTCGTTGAGCGACGCAGAGGTCGCGACCATTGCTGCGTGGGCCGACAACGGGGCGCCGCGTGGGAACCCGGCCGACATGCCGACGCCACCGCCCTTCATCGACGTGGACGCATGGGAGATCGGACAGCCGGATCTCATCGTGTCCTCCCCGTCCTTCGAGGTGAAGGCCCTCGCGGCCGACTGGTGGGGCAGTCTGGGCGAAACAGACACCGGCCTGACCGAGGACCGCTACGTCGCGGCGATCGAATACAGGGAGCGGAACGACCTGCCGCGAGGCGTGAAGTCCGACACCGTGGGTGGACTGTTCGTCGTGCACCACGCAGTGTTTATCAGCTTTGCTCCGGATGACAGTCCAAGCGACGCGACGCAGTGGCCCGTACATGAGGTTGGACGGAATGCCGATGTCTTCGACGAGGAGGCTGGACAACTCCTCAAGGCAGGATCGACGCTGATGTTCCCGTCGGTCCATCTGCACGCGAACGGCACCGACACCACGGGCCGGCTCGAGGTCGGCTTCAAGTTTCATCCGAAGGGATACGAGCCCACGCGGAAGATGCAACTGCTCTTCTTTGGCAACGGCCCCGACATCGACATCCGGGCGATGGAAGACAACCAGCGGATGGACGCGTACTTCACACTGCCGGAGAACACGAAGGTCAGCGTCTACGAGCCGCACATGCACGCGCCCGGCGTGAGGATGTGTCTCGAGGCGATCTGGGGCACCACGGTGGAGACGCTCAACTGTTCGGGGTACGACCACAACTGGGTGCGGGCGTACAAATACGAAGACGACGCCGCGCCGCTCCTGCCGAAGGGGACGATCCTCCACCTGACCGGCTACTTCAACAACACGCAGACCAACCCGAATGTGGTCGATCCGCGCAACTGGTCCGGGTCGGGGCACCGGTCGGTCGACAACATGTTCATCAACCTCTTGCAGGCGATCTACCTGGACGACGACGAGTTCGAGGCCGAGGTCGCCAAGCGTGAACAGAAGATGCGTCTCACCGGCGGCACCGATATCGGGTGCCTGCTCTGTGGCGCAGCCGACCCGCCGGCGAACGCTGGAAGCAGCCAGTAGGCGACGGTTTTCCTCCAATGCACAGCACAGGCCCGCGGCATCGCCGCTGCACGTCACGCTGGGTGCTCTGCGTCGTGATAGCGGCGTCTCTGACGGCGCGGCAAGACAGCAGCGCGCAGCAGTCGTTCGCGACCGGCCAGAACATTGCGCCGGCGTACGAAGGCTGGGAGCGGAACCCCGACGGCTCCTTCACCCTGGTGTTCGGCTATATGAACCGGAACTGGGAGGAGGAGATCGACGTGCCGATCGGTCCCGACAACTCGATTGAACCTGGTGGTCCCGATCACGGGCAACCCACGCACTTTTTTCCGCGTCGGAGCCGATTTGTCTTCCGGATACGTGTACCAGCCGACTTCGGGAACAAGGAGCTCGTCTGGACACTGACGAGCAACGGGCAGACCGAGCGCGCGTATGGCACGCTGAAGCGCGACTACTTCATCGACAAGCTGGTGATCCAGGCTAACTTCGGCGCCGGTGGCCCCGGCGGCACCACACCGGATCTTGCGGACAACGAGGCGCCAACGCTCACGGTCGAGGGCGACCGGACGCGGACCATCGGGGTCGGCCAACCGCTGCTGCTGAAGGCGGTCGTGACCGATGACGGCAAGCCGCAAGCGAGGCCGCTTGCGGGAACCGATCCCAGGCGCCCCGGTCGCTTCACGACCGATACCGCGACAGGACTGAGGCTGTCATGGCTCGTGTACAGAGGGACCGGGGAGGTCACATTCGACCCGCCGCAGATCACCGCATGGGAGGACACGCGAGTCGGCGGCAACTCGCCGTGGTCGCCAGGGTGGTCGACACCCGACCCGCCGGCAGACAACCGCTGGGAGGTCGCGGCCACCTTTAGCGAACCGGGCACCTACGTGCTGCGCGCGCTCGCCCACGACGGTGGCCTCCCGACCTATGAGGATGTCACCGTGGCCGTCAGTCGCTGACCCGTCCAGGCGAGGCATCCCGCCTGCCGCCCTCACCGTGTCTCATCGCCTGTGGGTACGCTGGCCGGCGGCACGATCCCGTTCATACGCGCGTAGACCACCATCTGTCCGTAGTGATTGAAGCTGTGGAAGGCCACACCCGCCGCAACCGCTGAACGCGGCATCTGCCCGAACGCAGAGGCCACCGGCGTCATGTGGTTGTCTTCAGTCAGCGACGCCATGGCTCTGCGGGCGTACGCAATCGAGTCCTTCAGAAACGCAATGATCTGGGCCTTCGACTGGACCGTGTCGGGGCCATTGTTGTGGGCACCCGGTCCATACGGTGATCGCTCTTCGAGCACGAGTGCCGACGTCATGTAGATCATCGTTGCCAGATGCTTGACCTGCTCGCCAAACGTTCGGACGCCTCCGAAGGTCCCATTCGTGGGCGCAAAGTCGTACTTATCGGCCGGCATCGCTTCGGCCAGCGACAGCACATCGTGCTCGACCAGCGTCACCTGATCGTCGTACATCGTGGCGACCGGTTCCTGCGCCCTGAGTGTTCCGGCCGCCAGTAGCATGAGAAAGAGAATCTGCCGCATCCTTCGCCCCTCTTCGGCCCGTGCCTCCCGCCTACAACCATGGCAGTGCCGAGGCCGCCGGTCACGGTGCTATCGGGTCCGATCACGTCATCTATACTATGGTGTGGCACACGCGGTGTCAGCGTGCCCCGATTCCGCATGTGATGGCAACTGTCGAACTCCGAGGGCGTGTTGCCCACTACCTGCAGCATGTCGTGACTCATGAATGAGGAGTGCTATGTATCTGAAAGCAATGCGGTGGATGACGACCGCCCGCCTCGCGGCTGGGATGGTGGCCACTTTGGTCGCCACGATGGCGACCGGGTTGACCGTAGCCGGTCAGACGCCGGCCGACGTGGCCGGGGACTGGACGCTAACGGGCGAGACCGACAACGGCCCATTCACGTCGAACGTGATGCTCGAGCAGAACGGGACGGAGCTGACTGGACACTATTCGTCCGACGCCGTTGGCGAGGCCGAGTTGACGGGCAGCGTGAGCGGGAACGACATCACGTTCTCGTTGAACGTCGACCTGGGGGGCCAATCGATCGAGTTGACCTACACCGCCACCCTACAAGACGACGGCACGCTCTCGGGCCAGCTCGATCTCGGGGGGTATGGCGGCGGGACCTTCACCGGCAAGCGGCGCTGACACGCGCCGTCAGCCTCGAGTCGCTGACGAACAATCAGGGTCCGCGCACGAAGAAGTTCCCGTTTTGGGGCGTCGAGGCACCCGGCTGGCCAGGCGCGAGAAGGGAGCATACGGGCAGTATTCGACCGACGAGCAACGCCGCCAAACGGGATGCATCGGCGGCCGAACATGGGAAGTTGTTCTTGCGTGGGCCCTTAGGCTGAACGCGCTGTCGCGTCGCCGCCGAGGGTGTACCAGTAGGCCCAGAGCAGCAGCACCGCCTGCATCGGGAAGCGAAACCACAGCAGAAGCACCGGAATCTCGGCATAGAGGTCGCTGTGCACCAGCATGTGGACATGTACCGGTAGAAAGGCGATGAGCATGGCGATGACACCCCAGGCCGCGAGTCGCTGCGAGCGTGGCCACAGCAGGAGGACGCCGAGAAGAACTTCGGCAACGCCGCTCAGGGCGACGGCAGCGCTGTGCGCCGGCATATACGGTGGCATGATGTCGAGGTAGAACGCCGGGTCGAGAAAGTGGTTGACGCCGGCGTAGACGTAGAACACCGTCATCAACACCTTGAGCACGAGCTTGATCGTCTTCATCCCTCTCCCCCCGCCTCGACGACCCGCAGGCCACCCATCACCATCGGAGACGCTCAGCATACGGCAGCCGGACCCTGACCGTCAGAGGACCGCGGACCGACCGCCGCAGGGACATGCGCTGCGTTATGGCGAGACGACGCGCCGATCGGTGACCTCTCGGGAACCGATTGCGGTCGTCTCCGTCCTAATAGACAATTGCGCACCGTGCAGCTATCCTGCAAACAGGTGGGACTGACCTGACACGTGAGTTGCTTGGGAGGGGTGTGTGCTGTGGCGATGAGAACGAATCGTGCTTGGAAGACGAGGCTCGGGATCGGGGTGGCCATGCTGGCCGGTGCAGTGCTGGTCGCGCCTGGCGTCGCAGCGGGACAGGCTGCAGGGGAGGTGGCGTCAGACCAGGACGACGTGACGTTCACCAAGGACATCGCGCCGATCCTGCAGCGAAGCTGCCAGCACTGCCATCAACCCGACTCGGTGGCACCGATGTCGCTGATCACCTATGCGGACGTCCGACCCTGGGCGCGCGCCATGAAGATGCGGACCAGCCTGGGGCCCGTGGCGGGGGTGATGCCCCCCTGGTATATCGAGAAGAACATCGGCATCCAGGAGTATCAGTTCGACCCATCCCTCAGCGCTGAAGAGATCGCCAAGATCGCCACATGGACCGACAACGGCGCACCACGCGGGAATCCGGCCGACATGCCGCCGCCCAAGCCGATTGGTGGCGCGGGGCTCTGGACGGCTGGGGAGCCGGACCTGATCACCGTGACCGAAGACATCACCTTGCTGGGCGACGCTCCCGACTGGTGGGGCGAGATCACGCCCGTCAAGGTGGGGATCACCGAAGATCGGCATGTGGCCTCTGTCGAGATTCGAGAGATCAACGATGTGCTGGATACCGAGGACTCGCGAGAGACCGTCGGCGGACGGTTCATCTACCATCATATGATCTGGAACACCGCGGTGTTCGCGGCGACGACGATCGTCCGACCGCGGGCTCGTTCTGGCCGGTGCACGAGGTTGGCCGAAATGCCGACGTGTTCGATCCGGAAGGTGCACCGCTCCTGCACGCGAACTCCAGCGTGGTGTCCAATTCGGTCCACCTGCACTCCAACGGAAAAGACACCCGGGCGCACCTCGAGATCGGGTGGCGGTTCCATCCGAAGGGATACGAACCGAAGTTCCAGTGGGCGCTCCGCCCCCTGGGCAACGCGGTCGACATCGACATCCAGCCGAATCAGAAAGATCAGGAGCTCCACGCCTACTACGTGCTGCCGGAGCACACCAAGATCACGACGTTCGAACCGCACCTCCATGCGCCCGGGGCGCGGATGTGCCTGGAGGCGATCTGGGGGTTCAACGTCGAGACGCTCACCTGTGCCGGGTACGACCACAACTGGGTGCGTGGGTATCAATACGCGCACGGCTATGAGCCGCTGCTGCCGAAAGGCACAATCCTCCACATCATCGGCGAGATGGACAACACGGCCGCCAACAAGAACATCCCCGACCCGAGGAACTGGCAAGGTTCGGGCAATCGGTCCGTCTCCAACATGTTCATCGACCTGGGCAACGGCGTGTCGATGACCGACGAGCAGTTCCAGGAGGCGATGAACGAGCGGCGCAAGATGCGCAACCTGACGAAGAACGACCACATCATCGGCTGTCCGTTGTGCCCGGTCATTCCTCCGACGGAGCTCGAGCTCGCCCAGGAAAAGCTGGCCGAGGCGCAGCGAGCCGTCGCCCAGGCGGAAGACGCGGCGAAGGCGAAAGCGGAGGCTGACGGCACGCAGCCACAGCGCTAGACTCCGTGAACAACGTGTGTTGTGACAGCGGAGCCTCGCTAGACGTGGCGGTAGGTGCGCCGGTTGCGAGCACGGTCACCAAGACGATGCACACGATCTCTTTTCTGAACACGATGCGCAGCGCGGGATGCACGCTGCTGCTGGTCACGGTGGCGATGCTGTGGACCCAGCAGGGGACCGGTGCGCAGCTGACATACCGGTCGGGACAGCCGGTGTCGGCCGCGTATGAAGGGTGGGAGGAGGACCCTGACGGGTCCCGCTACTTCCTCTTCGGGTACATGAACGCGAACTGGGACGAAGAGCCCGACGTCCCGGTGGGTCCAGACAACTACTTCGTCTTCGGCGAACCGGGTGCCGGCGGTGCAGACGCCGAGGCGTTCGACCCTGCGGTGGCCGACCAGGGCCAGCCGACGCACTTTCTGCCACGCCGCAACCGATTCGTCTTTCGCGTCCCCATTCCAGACGGTTTCAGGGAGAGCGACGAGGTCATCTGGACGTTGTCGACCCATGGAAAAACGGTCAGTGCGTATGCGTCGCTCCGGCTCGACTACAGAGTCGACAGCATGGTCAAAGCGTCCGAGCAGGGCGCGATCGGGGCGGGCACGACGAACCCGACGATTCGCGCGAACACGGCTCCGGAGCTCAGCGTCGAGGGCGAGACGACACGTACCGTCCGGGTCGGTGAACCGCTGATGCTGGTGGCGTTCGCCAGCGACGACGGCGTGCCGAAGGCAACAGAACCTCGCCGGAACACCGACCCGTTCGGCAGGCCGGGCCCCGACGTCCCACGCGGGTGGATGAAGCCGCGCCAGATCACGGTCAACAGCGCGACAGGTCTTCGGTTGTCGTGGTACCTCTACCGCGGCGCGGGGACGGTGACGTTCGCCCCCGAGCAGACCAAGGTGTGGGAAGACACGCGGGTCCACGCGAATTCGCCCTGGGCGACTTACTGGTATCCGCCGCCGGTGCCTCCGGACGGCAAGTTCGAGGTCGAGGTGACCTTCGACGAGCCTGGCACCTACGTGCTGCGGTGTCTGGTGTCTGACGGCGCCTTGGGTGCCGATTCGGATGTGACGGTCACTGTCATCCCCTGAGACCTCGGTCGAACGTGGCACATTCCCACAGGCTGTCAGCTGAGGGCCCGGTCACTCGTGCCGCAGGGCGCGCATCGGTTCGATCCGCGACGCACGCCACGCCGGGACGGCGCCGGCGCCGAGCGCAACGAGCGTGAGCGCGCTCACCGCGCCAATCAGCACCACGGGATCGGTGTTCTGGAGCTCGAACAGCAGGGACCGCGCCACCCGACCGAGTCCGACCGCCAGAATCAGGCCGACGGACCCTCCGACGAGCGTCATGCGGCCAACCTGTCGCATCACCATGCCACGGACCCGGCCGCCGTCGGCACCGAGCGCCATACGCAAGCCGATCTCCCTCGTCCGCTGTGCCACGGTGTAGGCGAGCACGCCGTAGAGTCCGATCGCCGCGAGCAACGTTGCCAGCCCGGCAAACGCCGCCGCCAGGACGCTGATGATCCGATCGACAAAAACGTTCTCGCGCACCTGGGCCTCCATGGTCCGCAGCTCTTCGACCGGAAGATTCGAGTCGAGACGGTTCACGACCCGCGGCATCGCCGTCAGCAGCTGCTCCGGCTCGACCGAGCTGCGCACGTAGAAGTTCATCGCGCCGATGGCGTCGTTCTGGCGGTAGGGCAGGAAGAAGAGCGGGGGGATCTCACCCTTGACCTCACTGTATTTCGCGTTCTGCGCCAGGCCCACAATCTGGATGTCGAGCTCCGCGTCACGCCCCCCGGTGGCCATCCACGTGCCGACAGCGTCCCGTCCGAGGTTGAACTTCTTCGCGAACTGCTCGTTGACGACCGCCACCTTCGGTGCGTCGTCGACGTCCGAGAAGGTAAACTCCCGGCCCGACATGAGCGGGATGCCGACCGTCCCGAAGTAGCCTGGACCTACCTCGTTGAAGCGCGAGCTGGTGTCGGTATCGGGCCCGGCGTCGAATCCCTCGACCCTCACGCTGTTGCCCCAGTTGCTCCCGCCCAGCAGCGGCACCCGCGAGGCGGTCACGCCGGTCACTCCAGGCAGCACCCCGAGCTCGTCCTCCAGACGTACGAACAGCGCGCGTGATTGCTCCGTGGTATAGCCGTTCCGCTCCGGTGAGATCCCGAAGGTCAGGAGGTGGTCGACCTCGAGCCCGAGGTCGACGCGGCTGACGTTGTACAGACTCTTCGTGAAGAGCCCGGCCGAGACCAGCAGCACCATCGAGAGGCCGATCTGGACGGTGGCGAGCGACGTGCGGAACCGGCCGGCAGACCGCGAACCGGACGGTTGTCCCGACTGGCGCTTCAGCCCCGTGGCGAGATCCGGACGTGTGCTGTGCAGCGCCGGAAACAGCCCGAACAGCAGTCCGGTGCCGATTGCGAGCGCGCCGATGAACGCCAGCGCGACACCGCTGAGCGTCATCGGGAACGTTGCGGCCGCTTCCACCGGGAGGAGCGAGATGATGAGGTCCAGCGTCCAGCGTGCCACGAGGAGGCCGGCCAGACCCCCAAGGGCGGCCAGCACGCACGCCTCGAGCAGGAGCTGCCCGATTAGCTGGCCACGGCCCGCCCCGAGCGACAACCGCACCGCCATCTCGCCTTCACGGCTGGCGGCGCGCGCCAGCAGCAGATTGGCGATATTCGAGCAGGCGATGATCAGCACGAAGGCGGTGACGCCGAGCAGCAGGATCAGGGGCGCTCGGGCGTCGTCATGCAGGCCGCTCTGTCCCTTGGCACCGTCGGCGAGCACGACTTCTCTCGCCCGGAACCGTGCCATCGTCTGGTCGCTCATCCCGGCTTGCAGCGGCGCCTCGATCTCATTGATGATGGCGGAGTACGGCACGTTGATGGCGGTGCGCGCCTGCACGATCGACACGCCCGGCTCGAGCCGCGCGAACACGTAGGCCCAGTAGCTGCGCCGCTGCTCGAAGCCGCCGGAGCCTCCCTGCAGCAGGCCACGCAGGGTGATCGGCACGAACACGTGCGGCTTCGAGCCGAGCGTCGTGCCGTCGAACCCCAGCGGCGTCACGCCGATGATGGTCAACGCCTGGCCGTTGACGACGAGCGTCTCGCTGATGACGTCCGGGTCTTCCTCGAAACGAGAGCGCCAGTAGTTGTGGCTCAGCACGACGACGGGCGACTCGCCGACGGCGCGATCGTCGCTGGGATCGATCAGCCGTCCGAGGGAGGGTTGCACGCCCAGCACGCCGAAGTAGCTGCCAGAGACGAACGACCCGCGGCCGGTCATCGTCTCGCCGCGGTAGGCGAGGTTGGTACCGAACGAGCGGTGGGCGGCCATGCCGGTGAACGGGGTCTGCTCCCGCTCGAGGTCGCGGAACATCGGGTAGCTGAAGACCTCGTCGCAGCCGCCGGCATTGCCGCACGACGTCGACCCCGGCTTCGGTCCCGGTACGGCCAGGTTGACCAGCCGATCCGACTCCTGGACCGGCAGCGGCCGCAGGAGGAACTGCTCGAAGAGGGAGAAGATCGCCGCGTTGGCCCCGATGCCCAGGGCCAGCGAGGCGATCGCGATGATGGTGACCAGCGGCGTGCTGAAGAGCGTCCGCACCGCGCGCCGAAGCGAAAATGTGTGCATGGGGGGCGATCCTGCTGAAAAATGTGCTCCGGTGCTTCCCTCTCCCTCTGGGAGACGGCCGGGGTGCGGGCCACGGGCACTCACTCCGTGGTCTACCGTCAGTTAGACGGGCAGGTGCGACGGAAGTTGCGCGGGCCATCCGGTGCTGCCGAATCTGAACCAGGTGGGCTTGACTCGGTGGCGCAAGCTTTCCCGCCTCCGCCAACGGCCTTTGCCAAGGCTATGGCGGTCAAGAGGCTACGGTGGACGCGCCGAAGCTCGCGCGGGACGGTAGTGCAAGCGAAGGGCGGCAGGCCTGCGAGGCAAGGCGGATGCCGTGCCCAGAGATGCCTACACGATGCGTACTCGGCTGGCGCCCGGACGGTGGGTCGAAGACGCGATGGTGTGTCACCACACGCAGGAATTCGGACAGGCTCGGCCAGAACAACGCGTAGGGCACACACACGTCCCATGCTCAGCGACCGCATGAGGGCGTGGGCCGCTGTCGGGAAACCCGCCGCTCACAGATTCCCAATTCGCCCCCTCGTCGCGCCTTGACAGCCGGGCGCTGCGCCACGGATCTGTTCCACCGACTGACACTAGCCATTGCTCCACCTCTCCCAAACGACGTAATCTGTGGCCTACAGTAGCGGCCCCCCCGGCCGATCCCTGGCGTCAGCGTGACGCCGCTTACGGAGCATTCGACATGTCCAACACGGAAGCGCAGACCACGAACCGCTGGCTCCCTGTCGTGGGCGGTGTGTCCATGAACCTGGCTCTCGGCTCGCTATACGCCTGGAGCGTGTTCATCAGCCCGCTCGAAGCCGAATTCGATTGGAGCCGCACCGACGTCACGTGGGCCTTCCAGATCGCGATCGCCACCTTTGCGCTGTCGTTCGTCCTGGCGGGTCGTATTCAGGATCGGCTGGGGCCGACGATTCCCGCCGCCGTTGGGGGAACGCTCGTCGGATTGGGGTTCGTCCTCACCAGCTTCACAAGCTCTCTCCCACATCTGTACGTCACGTTCGGAATTCTCGTTGGCATGGGCAATGGATTCGGCTATGCCACCCCGATCCCCGTCGGGTCGAAATGGTTTCCAGATAAGCGCGGTCTGGTCGTCGGGCTGATGGTCGCGGGGTACGGCGGTGGGTCGGCGATATTTGGACCGCTCGGCAACGAGCTCATCGAGCGATTCGGCTGGCGGACGACCTTTCAAATCATCGGCGTGATCCTGTTCCTGATGTGCATGGTGGGCGCGTGGCTGCTGAAGAATCCTCCGGCCGGATACCAGCCAGAGGGATGGAGTCCGCAGGCCGCACCGGCGGAGCGCACGCTGCGTGACATCCCAACCGGGGAAATGGTGGGCAAGCCCACCTTCTACGCGCTCTGGGTGGCCTTCTGCCTCGGCACCACGGCGGGGCTGATGATTATCAGCCAGCTGTCGTCTTTTGCGGACAGTGCGGGGCTGACAGGAACGGGTGTCGCCCTCGCCATTTTTGCCGTCGGGGCGCTCGGCAGCAGCAGTGGGCGTATTGCCTCCGGGTGGATGTCTGACATCGTCGGTCGTCTCACGATCTTGCGAATCATGATCCTGGTGTCGGCGTTTGCCATGCCGGCGCTGTACATCTTCCGCGAACAGGCGGTCTTGTTGTACGCAGGCATCTTCGTCGTCTACTGGTGCTTCGGTACTCAGCTGTCGGTGTTTGCCACCACTGCGGCAGATTTCTTCGGCACGAAGCACATGGGCCTGAACTACGGACTGCTGTTCACGGCGTACGGGGTGGCCGGCCTCATCGGTCCATACATCGCCGGGCGCGTCTTCGATGCATACGGCGACTACCGAAACGCGTTCTTCATCGCGGCAGTCCTCGCCGTGATCGCGTTGATCTCCCTCGGGTTCGCACGGGCGCCGAGCCGCGAGGCGGCAGCTGCGGCGACCTGAGCCAGCTAGAAGAGTCCACGGTCAACGACCCGGTTCCTCCCTCCCTCTGGGAGAGGGTCGGGGTGAAAGTCAAAGGCGGTCTCCAGAACACTCGCTGACACCCGTCCGCCTCGCGCCCGTCCGCCTCGAAGACTATCACTAGGGACCCGAGCTGGTTGGGATCAGTCATCCCCCCAGGGGCAATGTTGCTCGAAGAGTTCCTCAAGCCGCTGGGTCTGCGTCAGGTCGACGCGGCGCATCGATTGGGGATCTCGGTGCATCGCCTCAATGAAATCGTGCTCGGCAAACGCGGGATTACGGCAGATACGGCGTTGCGACTCTCGCGGTTGTTGGACACGTCGGCGCAATGCTGGATGCGGCTCCAGGCGGAGTGGGACATCCACCGGGCGATCGAGCCCGCCGGAGAGCCTGCTACCGGCTTTCGGCGACGTACTCGAGCGCGAACGTCTTGAGCCCCGCGCTCCGCAGCCCGATCGCCTCCGCCTCGGTCATCGCGCGCTCACTGTCCCAGCCGTCCTGCTTCACCCGCTTGATGTACCACATCGCGCCGACGCGGTTCGCCGACCCGCAGTGGATGTAGACCGGCTGGTTGCTGGTGTCGCCCACGACTTCGAGAAACGTCTCGGCGATCTCCGGTGTTGGCGTCCGGAACGGCAGGTGGAAGTACTTCAGCCCGGCCGCCGCCGCAGCCGCCTTGCCCGCCTCGACCTGCGCGTCCCGCTCCCCGGCGGTGCGGAAGTTGATGACCGACACGAACCCAAGCTGCTTCAGGCCAGCCATCGCCTCCGGCGGGGTGGCTCCCGCGCAGGCCACGGTCGCGTCGATCCGTGTGTAGTTGACGACGCCGTCGGGGGCTTCCTCCTGCGCCCGGGCGGCCGTCAGGGGTGCTGCGATCGCGATTGCCACGAGGGCCAGCATGCTGCCCAGGATGAGCACGGTGCTTCGGTGTGCGGAATATGTCGACACGTGATGTCCTCCCTTGGGGAAGCCAGATTCTATCAGGCGCTCGTCGGGGAGCGCCCCGTTCAGGAATTGATATATATTATTGGGTCTGCCTGTGGATGCGTCTACTCGAGGGAGTGTCGATCAGATGAACGACCGGCTGAGAGGACTGTTCGTCGGGGCGCCCGTGCTGCTCGCGGTTGTCTCGCTCGCCGTGAGCCCGGCGGCGGCACAGACCGCCGAGGTGTCTCGGGCCTGGGATGGCCATCCCGACCTGAACGGCGTGTGGCAGGCGATCGGCACCGCGCACTGGGACATTCAGGACCATCCGGCGAGCGCCGGGCCGGTCGATACGGGCGCGATCGGCGCGATCCCCCCGGGCCAGGGCGTGGTAGTCGGCAATGAGATTCCCTATCAGCCTCAGGCTCTGGAGCAGAAGCAGCAGAACTTCGAGAACCGGTGGACCGACGATCCGGAAATCAAGTGCTTCTTGCCGGGGGTGCCGCGCGCGACGTATCTGCCGTATCCGTTTCAGATTATCCAGGGCGACCAGAAGATCATGCTGATCTACGGGTTCGCCGAGGCGAACCGGACGATTCACATGGACAAGGCGAATCCCGAGCCGGCGCCGATCGACACCTGGATGGGGCGGTCGCACGGAAGCTGGGACGGCGACACGCTGGTGGTCGACGTCGGGGGGTTCAACGGGCAGGCCTGGTTCGACCGGGCCGGGAACTTCGCCAGCAGCGCGCTCCACGTCGTCGAGCGGTATACGCCGATGGGCCCCAACGCGCTGATGTACGAGGCGACCATCGAAGACGCGACCGTGTTCACGGCGCCCTGGACGATCAGGTTGCCGCTCTACCGGCGTCTGGAAGAGCACGTCCAGGTGCTGGAATTCAAGTGCGTCGAGTTCACCGAAGATCTGATCTACGGGCATCTGCGCAAAGAGCCCACTCGGTGAGCTGACCGGAGCGCTGAGGCATCTGCGATGACCCGGACACGAATCGTGCTCGTCGCGGCGGTGGCAGCGCTCGTTGCGATGCCGGCGTTTGCCAGAGCCGCCGACTATCACCACGTGCACGTCACGGCCTCGAACGCCACCGAGGCGGTCAAGTGGTACTCCCGGTACATGGGCTGTCAGCCGCTGTCGGACCGCGATGACGCGGTCGACTGCGGCGGCGCGCAGGTCGTCTTCGACTCCCGCCCATCACTGGGCACCAGCCAGCGCACCGGCATCGACCATATTGCCTTCTCCTACGCCGACCTGACGGCCAAGATGGCCGAGTTCGAGGCCGTTGGCGTCCGAGGCTCGGGGGTCAGGCTGCAGCGGTTCGAAGACGGCTCGACGTTGCGCGACGTGCCGGGGCTGTTCAAGTACGGCTTCATCTTCGACCCGTGGGGGACGCGGATCGAGCTGGTGGAGGACGCCGACACCCTCGGGTTCCACCACATTCATCTCAGCGCCACCGACCCCGCGGCGACACTGGCGTGGTATCAGGAGATGTTCGGTGGCGAGAGCGCGAAGCTGCGGGACCGTCTGGATGGCGTCCTGCTTGGCGACATCTGGCTGCTCGCGATGCGCCACCAAGACGGCACGCCGGCGGCCACCGCCGGACGCGCGATCGACCACATTGCGTTCTCCGTGGACAACCTCGATGCGGCCGCCGCCCAGATGCGTCGGAACGGCATCGAGTTTCTCGAAGAGCCGGCGGTGCCCGAGGGCGGCCGCACCTCCGCGAAGCGGGCGTTCGTCAGCGGTCCGGACAACGTGAGCCTCGCCGTCGTCGAGGCCGGGTTCGCGGGTGTGGTCACCGAGATGACGGTCACCGACATCACGACCAACCTGCAACCGTACACCGTGCCGCGGACCCCGTGGGGCACACCTGACTTCCAGGGCGTCTGGACTGGCGATGCGGCGCACGGAATCCCGCTCCAGCGGCCCGACGACCTTGCCGACGTCGAGGTGTTGACCCCCGAGCAGGCGGCGGCGCGGCGAGAGCGCGGAACGCTGGGCAGCATCTGGGGCTACGAGTCGGAGTGGCGCGACACGACGCTCGGCTACGTGAAGTCGGCCCCATCCCAACAGGTCGCCATGGTGATCGATCCCCCGGATGGCCGGATCCCGCCGATGACGCCGCGGGGCGAAGAGCTGCGGGCCGCCGCTCGCGCGGCTCGGCGGCCGCTGGCCGAGGGCCCCGAGGACCTCAGTTCGTGGGTCCGGTGTATCACGCGCAGCCTGGTGCCGACGCCTGGGGTCTACAACAACGGCATGCAGATCGTGCAGGGGCCGGGCCATGTCGCCCTGCAGCGGGAGATGATTCACGAGACCCGAGTGATTCCGACCGACCCGCGGCCGCATCTCGGGTCCGACATCACGTCATGGCTGGGCGATGCGCGTGGGCACTGGGACGGCGACACGCTGGTCGTCGAAATCAGGAATTTCAACGGCAGAGCGCCGTACCAGGGGTCGAGCGACACGTTGACGATGACCGAGCGCTATACGCGCACCGGTCCCGACACGCTGGAGTATCAGTTCACGATTGACGATCCGACCGTCTGGACGAGGCCCTGGACCGGCATGTTCACGTACGTCAGGGACGATACCCAGTACGAGCTCGTCGAATACGCGTGTCACGAAGGCAACTACGGTATGACGAACATCCTCAGTGGTGCGCGCTCGCGGGAGCAGGCGGCCGAACAAGGCCGGTAGAAGCAAGGGCCTTCAGGCCCGCAGGGGCGGCGCCGCATTCGGCGGAATGCGTGAGGCCCGGGACGACGCAACGCAGGGAACGAGCGAGGTCAGGCAATGCGAAAGAACATAGGTGTCGTGGTGGCCGGGGTCGGTGTCGGCCTGCTGCTGGTGGGCGCATCGGTCCAGGCGCATCATGCGTTCGCGGCGGAGTTCGATGCGAACAAGCCGGTGAGATTGCGGGGCAAGATCACGAAGATGGAATGGATCAACCCCCACGCGTGGTTGCACCTCGACGTGGAGAAAGAAGACGGCACCATCGAGAGCTGGATGATCGAGGCCGGCCCCCCGGGCGCGCTGGTGCGACGTGGCTGGTCGAGGGAATCCGTGATTCCGGGCACGGAGGTGCTCGTCGAAGGGTATCAGGCGATCGACGGCGCCTTCAGGGCGAACGGCAGGGATGTCACGTTCCCCGATGGGCGCCGGCTGTTCGCCGGCTCGTCCGGCACGGGCGCCCCGCTTGACGGCGCGGACCCGACCGAGCGGCCCCGGCAGTAAGCGCAGGCACCCACACGGTGAATCAGCCCGAAAGCGGAGGTATCTCGCCATGAACCGGACCCGAACGCTTCTTGTGCTCGTTGCGGCCGCGGCATCGCTCATCCTGAGCCCGGCGCTGGCCCGCGCCGCCGACTACCACCATGTCCACATCACGGGCGCGAGCCCGTCGGAGGGGGTCAGGTGGTACACCCGGCACCTGGACTGTGAACCGGTCGCGGACCGTCCCGACACGGCCAACTGCGACGGCGTCGAGCTGATCTTCATGGTGCAACCGACGATGGGCAGCACGCAGGGCACCGGCGTGAACCACATCGGCTTCTCCTACCCCGACCTGACCGCCAAGATGGCCGAGCTCGAGGCGGTGGGTGTGCGTGGCTCAGGGGTCAGGCTGCAGCGGTTCCCTGACGGGTCGACGCTGCGCGACGTGCCGGGGCTGTTCAAGCTGGGCTTCATCTTCGATCCGTGGGGGACCCGGATCGAGCTGGTGGAGGATCTCGACTACCTCGGGTTTCACCACATCCACCTCAGCGCCACCGACCCCGCGGCGACCCTGGCGTGGTATCAGAACGTGTTCGGCGGCGAGCCCGCCAGCCTGAAGGGACAACTGGATGGGCTGCTCTTTGGGGATGTGTGGGTGCTCGTCTCGGAACATGGCGAGGGCACACCGGCGACGACGCGGGGACGCGCCCTCGACCACATCGGCTTTGTCGTGCCGGATCTCGATGCGGCGGCTGCCGACATGCGTCGGAGGGGGATCGTGTTCGAGGCGGAGCCGGCGGTACCCGAAGGTGGCCGCACCTCCGCGAAGCGGGCGTTCATCGTCGGCCCGGACAACGTCCGGCTCGCGGTGGTCGAGACCGGATGGGCGGGCGTGACCATCGAGCGAGCCCCCGAGGCGGTGACGACCGATGCAGAGCCGTACACCGTGCCCCGGACCCCGTGGGGCGAACCTGACCTGCAGGGCGTCTGGACGGGGAACTCCGCGCACAGCATTCCGCTCGAGCGCCCCCAAGACGCCGCGGACGAGGCGTTGACACCGGTGGAGGCGGAGGCGCGACGCGAGCGCGGGACGCTGGGCAGCATCTGGGGCTACGAGCGGGAGTGGCGTGACACGACGCTCGGCTACGTCAAGACGGCCCCGTCCACACAGGTGGCGATGGTGATCGATCCACCCGATGGCCGGATCCCACCGTTGACGGCCGAGGCCCAGGCGCGGGTCGCGGCAGCCCGTGGCGTTGGCGGGCGGAGGCGGAGCCCGGCCGAAGGCCCGGAGGACCTCAGCCTCTTCGTGCGGTGCATCACCCGGGGGGTGCCGG
>SMUZ01039502.1_pt1 | contig 21213 bp, 17 predicted proteins | sample 2456421 | NCBI WGS metagenome assembly SMUZ01 (sample SAMN11095932, study PRJNA526329) | marine sediment metagenome | biome: Marine sediment; feature: Surficial sediment; material: Deep marine sediment; isolation source: Hadal surficial sediment | place: Pacific Ocean | collected 2014-11 | depth... | reverse complement strand
CCCCACGACCGCGAAGCGCCGGGCAACCCCCACGACCGCACAGCGCCGGGCAACCCCCACGACCGCGAAGCGCCGGGCAACCCCCACGACCGCACAGCGCCGGGCGACCCCCACGACCACGAAGCGTCGGGCGACCCCCACAACCACGACGAAGCGAAAGGCTCCAGTGGCCCGTCCACGCAGCGCCACGCGCACCCCGGTGGTCAAGATCCGTGAGGCCTATGCGAAGGCGGTCGCGCTGTACGAGAAGGGCCTGAAGGCGCTGCAACGCAAGCACTACGACGGGGCGGCGACCGCCTTCCGGCAGGTGCTGAAGCAATTTCCCGAGGAGCGCGAGTTGCACGAGCGGGCGCGTCTGTACCTGAACGTCTGCGAGCGGGAAACCGGTCCGCGGGCGAAGAAACCGAAGTCAGTCGACGAGCGAATCCTCGCCGCGACGCTTGCTCTCAATCGTCGCGACGTGGACGAAGCGCTGTCGCTCCTGCGCGGTACCGCGTCGTCACACCGGAAGCACGACCACCTCCAGTACATGCTGGCCCTGGCCCACGCGCTTCGCAACGACGTGGAGAGTGCCGCCAAGCACCTGGCACAAGCCATCGCGCTGAACCCGAGTAATCGACTGCAGGCCAAGCAGGAGCCGGATTTCGATTCCATTCGAGGGACCAAACCTTTTCTCGACGTGGTCAAGACACCGTAACAGTCAATGGCGCACGTCTGGCCTCGAACCGAGGGTGGCGATGCGTCGACCTGACGAAGCGAGCCGACGGAGCATTCCGGCAGTACTTGACCGCGGAGCAATGCCGCCAGGCGGGATGCCCCACCCGGGAATTAGGGGACGAACTTCTGACGCGGGACACTCGCATGGCACGTCACGTCCTGATCCTCGCGGCCGGTCAGGGGACCAGAATGCGGTCCGGACGGCCAAAGGTGCTGCACCGTCTCGCCGGGCTGTCGTTGATCGAACACGTGCTGCGCGCGGCGAGCGTGCTGACCCCCGACTCGACTGGCGTGGTGGTCGGCCCGGTGGCCGATCAGGTTCACGCGGGGCTCGCAGATCACACGGGGCTCGCGTTCGTGCTCCAGCCCGAACAACTCGGCACGGGGCATGCGCTGCTTCAGGCAGAGCCTCTTTTTCGCGACCGGCGCGGCGCCCTGGTGGTGCTGTCAGGCGACGTACCTCTGATCCGCCCGGAGACCCTGCGGCGTCTGGTCGAGACTCACGAGCGGAAGGGCGCCGCCGTGACCGTGCTGACAGCCAGGATGGCCCGCCCTTACGGCTACGGCCGTATCGTCCGAAAGAACGGCCGGCTCAGGCGCATCGTCGAGGAACGGGACGCGTCGGAAGCACAGCGCCAGCTAAACGAGATCAACAGCGGGATCTACGCCCTCGACCTGACACCGCTTTTCGACGCCCTCCGGGAGATTCCGGCGGCCGGCGCGATCAACGAGATCTATCTCCCGGGACTCGTAACGATTTACCGGCGACGCGGGTTGGGGGTCGAGACCGTCGAGGTCGAGGATCCGGACGAAGTGCGCGGGATCAACAGCCAGACGGAGCTGGCGGAGGTCAAACAGATCGTGAGACAGCGCAAGAACGAAGAGCTGATGGCGGCCGGCGTCACCATCGAGGACCCGGCAACGACCTATGTCGACACCGACGTGACCGTCGGGCCCGACACCGTGATCCACCCGAGCGTCATCCTCGAGGGACGCACCACGATCGGCGCCCGCTGCGAGCTACACTCGGGTGTGCGCATCGTCGATTCCACGCTCGGTGACGACGTGCTCATCAACAATCATTGTGTCATTCAGGGCGCCACCATCGCACAGGACGCCCGGATTGGGCCGTTCGCACACTTGCGTCCGGAGACCGTGATCGGCAAGGCGGCGCGCATTGGCACCTTCGTCGAGACGAAGAAGACGTCGCTGGGCGACGGGTCGAAGGCGAACCATCTGACCTACCTGGGTGACGCCACGATCGGCAACGAGGTGAACGTCGGGGCCGGCACCATCACCTGCAACTACGACGGCGGCCAGAAATACCCCACGACCATCGGCGACCGTGTCTTCATCGGCAGTGGCACCGAGCTGATCGCGCCGGTGACGCTCGGCGACGACGCCTATGTTGCGGCCGGGTCCTGTATCACCAACGACGTGCCCGCGGGCGCTCTGGGTGTGGCCCGGAGCCGGCAAGTCAACAAAGAGGATTGGGTCTCACGCCGGAAGAAGAGCCAGGACACGGCGCATTCAAACGCCTGACGTCTGCCGGCTGCCGTCTGACTTCTGACTCCTACGTGGTCCCGGTGATAATTACGGTCACGCACCGAGGGTGGCGAGGCGCCCGGCTGGCAAGGCGCGACGAGGGAGCACATTGGGGGATGTGTGACCGAGGAGCAACGCCGTCCAGGCGGGATGCATCGCCAGCCGAATGCTACCGTCATGATGACCGGGGTCACTAAGTCTTATGTGCGGCATCATTGGCTACGTCGGAGACAAACCGGTCGTCCCGGTCCTGATCGACGCGCTCCGCCGATTGGAGTATCGCGGCTACGACTCGGCGGGCGTGGCACTCGTGCGCAACGGCGAGATCGAAGTGCGCCGCAGCGCCGGCAAGCTGGCACGGCTCGAGGAAACGATCGCGAATCACCCGGTGGACGGCGACTACGGTCTGGGCCACACCCGGTGGGCGACCCACGGCCGGCCGACCGAGGAGAACGCCCATCCACACCGCGACTGCACCGGCCGCATCGTCGTCGTGCACAACGGGATCATCGAGAACTACCTGCAGTTGAAGCACGATCTCGCGGAACACGGACATCGGTTCAAAACCGAGACCGACACCGAGATCATCGCGCACCTGGTCGAGCGGGAGATGCGCGACGACGGGCTGGAGCAGGCGGTCCGCCGGGCACTCACGCAGATCCGCGGTCTGTTCGCGATGGTGCTGCTGGCCGCAGACGACCCGTACAAGCTGGTGGCCGTGCGAAACGGCCCGCCGATCGTCGTCGGCATGGGCGACCAGGAGTTCCTGGTGGCCTCAGACGTCGCGGCTGTGCTGAGCCATACCCGCGACGTCGTCTTCCTCGGCGATGAGGAAATGGCGGTCATCACACCCCACGGTGTCGTGTTCACCGATTTCGCCGGCGCCCCGGTCGAGACGACGACCCAGCGCATTACCTGGGACCCGGTGATGGCGGAGAAGGCCGGATACAAGCACTTCATGCTGAAGGAGATTTTCGAGCAGCCGTGGGCCGTACAGGAAACGGTGCTCGGCCGCGCCTCGCTCGAGTCCGGACAGGTGTTCCTGGGCGAGCTGGAGATCCCCCACGACCGGCTGCAGGCGGTCGACCGTATCATTATCTTGGCGTGCGGCACCTCCTGGCACGCGGCCCTCGTCGGAAAGTTCCTCATCGAACAGATCGTCGGGATTCCGGTCGAGGTGGACTACGGGTCCGAGTATCGCTACCGGAACCCGATCGTCACGCCCACGACGCTCGCCATCGTCATCACGCAGTCGGGCGAAACGGCGGACACGTTGGCGGCGCTCCGGGAGGCGCGGCGCAAGGGCGCCGCGTGCATCGCCATCTGCAACGTGGTCGGCAGCATGGCGACCCGCGAGGCCGACGGCACGGTCTACACCCACGCCGGTCCGGAGATCGGGGTCGCCTCGACCAAGGCGTTCACCTCACAGCTCGTGGCGCTGCACCTGCTGGCGCTCTATCTGGCACAGAGCCGTGGGGCGGTGCCGACGGACACGGCGCTCCGGCATCTCGAAGATCTGCACCGGCTGCCGCGGCTGCTCGAACAGGCGCTCACGTGCGACCAGGCGATCCAGGCGATCGCGCAGCGGTTCTACACGCATCGAAACTTTCTCTATCTGGGTCGCGGGATCAACTACCCGATAGCCCTCGAGGGCGCGCTAAAGCTGAAGGAGATCTCCTATATTCATGCCGAGGGCTATCCGGCCGGCGAGATGAAACACGGCCCGATCGCGCTCATCGACGAGCAGATGCCGGTCGTGGCACTGCTGCCGGGCGGACAGGTGTTCGAGAAGATGACGGGCAATCTGCAGGAAGCCAAGGCGCGCGGCGGCCCCGTCATCGTCGTGACCGACGACAGCCAAACCGGCATCGAGACACTGATCGACCCGTCGCTGGACGCGCTCATCACCGTGCCCGCTTCCCCTCCGCTGCTCACCCCGATCGTCATGGTCATCCCGCTCCAGCTACTTGCCTACCACATCGGCGTCCGCCGCGGCTGCGACGTCGACCAGCCACGTAATCTCGCCAAGAGCGTGACGGTGGAGTGAAGGCGCGGACTCTCGGGAGCCGGTTTTCCTCGATGGACTTTCTCCAGTCTCTGAACCCCGAGCAGCGCCGTGCGGTGCTGCAGACCGAGGGACCGTTGCTGATTCTCGCCGGCGCGGGGTCCGGGAAGACCCGGGTCATCTCGTATCGGGCGGCGTATCTGATCGGGGACGGCCATGCCAAGCCGCACGAAGTGCTCGCGGTCACCTTCACGAACAAGGCCGCCGAAGAGATGCGCACGCGGGTCGCACAGCTGCTGGCGACCGATTGCCGCCGGTTGTGGATCTCCACGTTCCACGCCTTCTGCGCGCGGCTGCTGCGACGCGAAGGCCCCGCCATCGGCCTATCGCGCGACTTCGTCATCTACGATTCGTCGGACCAGCTGGCGGTCGTACGACGCGCGCTCCGGACGCTCGACATCGACGACGCGGTGCTGTCGGCGCGCCAGGCGTTGTCGCTCATCAGCCAGGCGAAGAACCAGATGGTGGACCCCGAGACCTTGCGCGGCGAGAGCTGGAGCGCGCAAGGCGAGATGGCGGCCACAGTGTACGCGCGCTACCGGCGCGCGCTGAACGAGGCCAACGCGCTCGACTTCGACGACCTGCTGCTGCGCACCGTAGAGCTCTTCGCGACCGCCGAGCGGGTCAAGCGACGCTACGGCGAACAGTTCCGGTTCATCATGGTCGACGAGTATCAGGACACGAACCAGCCGCAGTATCTGCTCATCCGTCATCTGGCCGACCACCACCGGAATCTGTGTGTGGTGGGCGACCCCGACCAGTCCATCTACAAGTGGCGCGGCGCCGATCTGCGCAACATCATGGACTTCGAGCAGGATTTCTCCGAGGCGACCGTCATTCGCCTCGAGCAGAACTACCGGTCGACGCAGGTGATTCTCGACGCGGCCTCTGCCCTCATCCGGCAAAACCGGAACCGCAAGGAGAAGCGGCTCTGGACCGACCGGACCGGTGGGGCGCCAATCTGCTACTTCCGTGGCGGGGACGAGCTCGAGGAGGCGGATTTCGTAACCACGCGGCTCCGCGAGGGGCTCGCGACGGAGGACGGGCTCGCCGGGGTGCTGTATCGCACCAACGCGCAGTCGCGCGCGCTCGAGGACGCACTGATCCGCGAGGGGCTTGCCTACAAGATCATCGGCAACGTCCGGTTCTACGAGCGGAAGGAGATCAAGGACGCGCTCGCCTACCTGCGGCTGCTGATGAACCCTGACGACGATGTCAGCGTGCGCCGGGTCATCAACGTCCCGGCCCGCGGCATCGGCAAGGCAGTGTTGGCCTCGCTCGACGGGCTCGACCCGGCCGCGGTGGATACTGGACCGCTGTTCGCTGCCGCCGAGATCGCCAGCGGTGCGACCGGCTCGCTGTGGCGACGGCTGACACGCGCGGTCGACGAGACGCTGCTGCCGACACGTGCCGTCGCCGCGCTTCGGCGTTTCCGCGATCTGATCCTGACGCTCAGCGACATCGCGACCCGCGAGCCGGTGTCCGAGGTCCTCGGCAAGCTGCTCGACCAGAGCGGCTATCTCGGGGACCTCCGCGAGCAGCACACTGAGGACGCCGAAGGACGTCTGGCCAACCTGATGGAGCTGGTCTCGGCGGCACGCGATTACGAGATACGGGACCCGGAACCGTCGCTCAGCGGCTTCGTCGACCGGCTGTCGCTGCTGTCGGAGACCGACGAGGAAGCGGGCGCGCCGGACGCGCGGATCTGGCTGATGACGTTACACGCGGCCAAGGGGCTCGAGTTTCCGGTGGTCTTCATGGTCGGCATGGAAGAGGGGCTCTTCCCCCACATGCGGGCGCAGGACAACGAGGACGAGCTCGAGGAAGAACGACGGCTGTGTTACGTCGGGATGACCCGCGCGCAAACACGACTCATCCTGACAAGCGCCGCCCGCCGTCGCGTGTTCGGCGAATATCGGGCCTCTGATCCGTCGCGGTTCCTCACGGAGATCCCCAGCACGCTGCTCGAGGTGGTCGAACCGATGTTCTCCACGCCGGTGCCCGGCCGGACGACCGGTGGCCGGCCGCAGCGCGGTCGGCGGCGTTTCGACCCACCGGCCGACGAGAAGATCCAGCCGGACTACGGGTACGACTACGAGAACGAGGACCAGTCGGTCATCAGCGTCCGCCCCGGCACCCGCGTGCGCCACCCCACCTTCGGGGTCGGTACCATCCTCACGGTCGAGCCGGTGACCGACGACCTGAAGCTGACGGTCCGCTTCGGCGACATCGGACGGAAAACGCTTCGGGCGAAATACGCCAAGCTCACGCTGGCATAGACGGCGACTGATCGCCGCGTTCGCCGGCTTCACGCAACGGGCTTCACGCTACGGGCGCTCTGAACGCCAGCCTCACTTGGGGTTGACACGGTGGCGCAGGCTTTCAGGCCTGCGCGGCACGGCTGAAGCCGTGCCCCACGGATGTCGACGCCGGCCTCGAACTGCAGGCGCGTGACGAAGACTGCGCGCGGCGCTGCCGCTCTGGCACCGAGCGAGCCGAGGACGATCCGATGGATGTCATCGCCGCGGTGGCGAGTGGTCTCCCGACTCGCCACCAGAGCGCCTGAAGCCTACAGCCCGAGGTAGTGGAGGGCCGCGAAGTGTCTGGCGGCCATCCCTTTACCCGATCAGCAGCGAGAGCAGCCCGACCGCCAGTACGACCCAGAGTACCGTCACACCGATCGGGAACCGATACCGGTTCTCGTCGTAGGGCGACAGCGCACCGTCGCTGGCACCCGTCACGAGACGACCGACGCCGATCAGCGGGTTGGCGGCATAGCCGGCCGCCGTCTGCACCACCCATCGCGCCGCCGCGTGCGCAAGACGTCCCGTGGCGGCCGCCGCGCGAACCAGCCAGGCCATCACCTCCGGCACCGGCTTCCGGTAGAACCAGTCGGTATCCAGGCTCTCGGTTGCCTCCCCTTTCAGTGTGCCCAGCAGCCACCAGAACCCGAGCGCCGTTCCGCCCAGCAGCTGGAGCGATCCGGCGACGTGGTCGAGGGTGTAGGGGTGGTAATCGACTGTCGTCGCCAACCGGGCATACAGCCAGCCGGGGGCGAGACCGAGCCCGATGCAGCAGATGGATGCCACCACCATCGCGGCAATCATGTTGGCGGGTACCGGGGTGGGACGCAGACCACGTGACGGTCCGAAGAAGGTGAAGTACGGTAGCTTGAGACCGGTGTGCAGGAACGTGCCGACGCTCGCGAGCGTCAGGAGCAGCTCGGCGATGCCGTGGCCCTCGTCGCCGGCGGCCGTGATGATCATCGACTTGCTGATGAACCCGTTGAACAGCGGTACACCGGAGATCGAGAACGCGCCGACAAAGTAGAGCGCCACCACGACCGGCATCTGGCGTCCGACGCCACCGAGCTCGGTCAGCTTGCGTCGGCCGGTCGCCGTCATCACGGCGCCCGCGCCCATCAGCAGCAATGCCTTATAGAGGATGTGGCAGAACGCGTGGGCGGCCGCGCCGGCGAGCGCCAGAGGTGTACCGAGACCGACCCCCGCCACCATGTACCCGACCTGGCTGATGATGTGATAGCCGAGCAACCTGCGGATGTCATTCTCCAGCACCGCGTAGACGACACCGTAGAGCGCCATGAGGACCCCCGCCCAGAGCAGGAGATCGCTGTTTGGAAACACCCGGATCAACACGTAGACAGCGGTCTTGGTGGTGAACGCGCTCAAGAACACCGTCCCCGTGATCGACGCCTCTGGATAGGCATCGGCCAGCCAGGCATGGAAAGGCGGGATCGCGGCGTTGACGGCGACGGCCAGGAGGATCAACCCGTAGGCCCAACCATGGGTCTCACCGAACGGGCCGAACTCGAGCGGGCCGCCGCCCGACAGATGCACCGCGAGTCCGGCGAAGAAGAGTGACCCGCCAGCGACGTGCACGAACAGATAGCGGAATCCGGCGGCGCGGGCGCGGGCGGTGTCCCCGGACCAGACGACGACCAGCGACGCGATCGACATAAGCTCCCACCAGACAAACGCGCTGACCCAATCGCCGGCGTAGACCACCCCCAGCGCGCCGCCCGCATAGACCAGCGTCGCGCCATGCTCGCCGGCGCGCGTGGCATGCAAGGCGTACAGCGCGCCGACCGCCATGATCAGTGTGAAGATCAGCCCGAAGACGTGGCTGAGCGGGTCCACCCGCAGCAACTGCAGCTGGTAGTCGCCGACGGCGTAGCCCCAGTGAACGCCGTGCGGCAGGGTGACGGCGGCGACCAGTGCCGCGATCGTTCCTGCGAGGAGCAGCCCCGCCCGGACCCTGCCACGGCTCAGTCCGACGAGCAGCGCGGTGGCAAACAGGATGAGCGCCGGGTGCGGTGTCATTCCTCTGTGTCCTCGTAGAACCGCTCGCGACGCTGCAGCCATACCTTGCCGAGCGCTTTCGAGCCGATCACGATCGCCGCACACCCTAGGAAGCCGTAGACGAGGTCAAACCCCGCTAGGTGGTGCCACCAGGTGTCGCCATGGGGATGAGCCAGGAGATCGAGGGCGCCCGTAGCGGCCGCCGCCGTCGCGATCAACGCACCCCGCCCCGCGGTCATGGCACCTCACCGGCCACCGACCCGGCCACCACACTCGTCGCGGCGCTCAGCGCGAGACGAAGAAAGCCGGCACCGAAGTCGGGCATGATCCCGAGCAGCAACGCCACGGCGGCGGTGATCGCTAGCGGCGCCGACAGCGTCAGCCGCTCGGGCGCCACGTCGCCGTGCGCGGGCGCGAAGAAGGCGTCGTATACGATCGGGAAGAAATAAGCCAGATTGAGGAGCCCACTGAGGACGAGCACCACGATGAACACCCCGTGACCGGCCTCGAGCGCGCCCAACCCCAGGTGCCACTTGCTGATAAAGCCGGCCAGCAACGGCGTCCCGGCCAGGCCCGCCGCGGCGATGGCGAACGCGGTCATGGTGATCGGCATCTGTCGGCCCAGCCCGCCGAACTGGGTGACATCGTCGCGGTGCGCCTCGGTGTGAATGGCGCCGGCACAGAAGAACATCGTAATTTTCATGAAGCCGTGCGCTGCGATGTGAAACATCGCGCCGGCCAGCGCCGCGACCGACCCGAGCGCCGCGCCGAGCACGATGTAGGACAGCTGACTGATGGTGGAGTACGCCAGCCGACGTTTCAGATGAGTCTCGCCAAGGGCTCTCAGCGAGCCGAACAGGATCGTCACGGAGGCAAGCACCGCCAGCACGATATCAGCCCCGACCTCGCGCAGCACATCTACTCCGAACACATAGCCCACCATCCGCAGACAGCCAAACGCGCCTGCCTTGACGACCGCCACCGCGTGGAGGAGCGCACTGACCGGCGTGGGCGCGACCATCGCCGCCGGCAACCACCCATGCAACGGCATGATTGCCGCCTTCACGCCAAAGCCGACGACGAACAGGGCGAACAACCCGAGCACCGTGGCGGTCGGGAGGCCCGGCGGCAGCAGGCCCCCTGGGCGGAACTCGGCGCCGGGCGCCAGCGACTGCGTCCAGACCACGGCCAGGAGCAACGCCTGCCCGGCCGTCAGGGTGTAGACGAGATACGTCCGGCCACCGGCGCGCGCCTCCGGCGTGCGGTTATGCGCGACGAGCGGGTAGGTCGCGAGGGTCAGCACCTCGTAGAACAGGAAGAAGGTCAGCAGGTTGGCGGCGAACGCCAGGCCGATTGTGGCCGAGACGCAGAGGGCGAAACTGGAGAAGTAGCCGGTCTGGTTCTCGTCGCCTGCGGCCCGCATGTAGCCGACCGAGTAGACTGACGTAAGCAGCCAGAGCGTCGAGGCCACGAGCGCGAACAGGAGCCCGAGCGGGTCGGCGCGCAGATGCAGAGAGACCCCCGGCAGCAGCGACAGCCGCGACGACTCGACGACGCCACCAGCGAGCACCACCGGGAGCATCGACGCCACCAGCGCAAGCTTGATGATGCCGGCGCCGAACGTGCAACTCTCGCGCAGCGCAGGGTATCGGCCGCACACACGCATCAATCCCGCCGCAACCAGCGACACCAGCACGGCTGCCAGCGGCCGGTCGGCGCCGAGCAGGTCAGGCATGCGGGTGCCACCGACTGTGTTCGAACGTGTTCCGGACGGACGCTGGCGACGCCCTCCCGCCGTTGCCAAAGCTTCGGCGGGCAAGTCGGTCTCCAGCCTTCTGACGTCTGACGTCTGACTCCTTGGGCATGACGTTTACAGCTCCGGCAGCGCGTGGCGAATCACCGTGGTGACGAACCAGCCGTTGAAGAGACCGATCAGCAGCACCGCGGCGCTGAGCGTGATCACCGGGCCCAGCAAGCGCAGTGATACTTCCGGATGGCGGCGCGATCTGTCGGGCTCGGCCGCCGCCGGGTCCGGTGCGAAGTAGATCCGCTCGATGACACGGAAAAAGTAGACGGCGCTCAGGAGCGAGCTGACCAACAGCACCGCCGCGAACAACCACGCGTCCGCCTCGATCGCGCCCCGCAGCAGATACCACTTGCTGAAGAATCCAGCGGTCGGCGGCATCCCGACGAGGGATAACGCCGCTAGCGTAAAGGCCGCCATGGTAAGCGGCGCGCGGCGGCTGGCACCAGCGAACCCGGCGATGTCGGCCTGCACCGTGTCCCGGGGCAGGCTCGCCACCGCGCCGAATAAACTGGCCTTCGCCACGGCGTGCCCCATGATGTGGAGCAACGCCCCGGTGAGCGCCGCGGCGTTGCCAATCGAGAGCCCAAGCACGACATATCCCATCTGCCCGACGCTCGAGTACGCCAGCATCCGCCGGACGTCGGTCTGAGCGAGCGCAAGGACCGAGCCGGCGAGCACCCCGCCCGCCGCCACCCAGCTCAGCACCGACAGCGCGGTCTCGACGGCGCCGGTGCGCGGCAGCACGAAGAACAGCACCCGGAGCAGGGCGTAGGCGCTCACCTTGGACATGACCGCGGCGATGAACATGGTCACCGGCGGCGGTGCATAGGTGTAGGCATCCGGCATCCAGCCATGCAGCGGGAACACCGCCATCTTGATCGCCAGGCCGACCACGATCAGCACGACGCCGACCGTCATGGCGCTGCCACCACCCGCCTGCGGTAGTCGCATGGCGAGGTCGGCCATGTTCACGGTGCCGGTCAACGCATACAGATAGCCGATCCCCAGCAGGTAGAAGCTCGCCGCGATCGTCCCAATGAGCAGGTAACGAAACGTTGCCACGATCGCCCGCTCGCCGCCGGACGCGAGCAGCGCGTAGGCCGCCAGCGACGAGATCTCGAAGAAGACATACAGATTGAACAGGTCCCCCGTCAGCGTGATTCCAAGCAGACCACTCGTCAGTAACAAAAACAGGCTGTTGAAGACAGCGGCGCGGCGCGGGGAGAGGGCCCGCAAGTGGGGGCCGGCATAGATGGCGACAAGCGTGGCCAGCAGCGCGACGAGCACGGCCATCCCACCACCGAGTGGGTCGACCACGTACTCGATACCCCAGGGCGGGGCCCATCCACCGAGGTAATAGTGCCAGGGACCAGAGTCGAGCGCGACCCGGAGCGCCATGACTGCACACACGAGCGCCACCGCCGGCGCTACAACGGTGATCCCGTGCGCGAGTCGAGCTGAGACCCGACCCACCAGGGGTACGACCAGGGCCGCGATCATTGGACAGACGACGATGAGAATCGGAAGATGCGCGCTCACTCACGCAACCGGTCGAGTAACTCAGCCTCGTCAACGGTGTCGAAGCGGCGGTGGATCCGGATCAACAACGCGAGCGCGACACCGGTGGTGCTGACGCTGACGACGATCGCGGTCAGCATAAAGGCATGCGGTAGCGGGTTGGCGTAGACAATGTCGGTCTGGGCGGCCTGATGCTCGATCTCGATCGGCGGTGTTCCCCCGGTGCGCACCGCCAGCGACACGAACAACACGATGACCCCCACCTGCATGACGTTCATCGCCAGCAGCTTGCGCACGAAGTTCGTCTGGACCAGCATCCCATACAGACCGACCAGCAGCAGCACGGCCGCCAGCACGTATTGCAGCTGTCCCCAGGCGATCAGGTTCATGCGTGTTCCGTCGTTGGGGTCTGGATACAGGTTGCCGAACACCGCCGGCGCGCCGTGTCAGCCTGGCGCATCGCCGTTCTCGGTGCGACGCGGGGTTTCACCACGGGCTACGAGCGTGTCGAAGATCAGCACCAGCACGCCGGTTACACCGACCAGCACTCCGGCTTCGATCCCGAGCGTGCCGATGACCCGGACCTCCGCCGGGTCCAGCCTCAGGGGTAACGCGCCGTAGTCCAGGAAGTTGCCGCCGAACAGCAGACTTGCGACGCCGATGCCACCATAGAGCAACGGGCCGGCGCACGCGAGCATGAGGGCGTGGTGCGACGTGAAGGCCGATTCGCGCTCGCGACCGTGCACGAGACGCAGCAGAATGATCGACGCGGCCAGAATCACGCCACCCTGAAAACCGCCACCGGGACTGTCGTGCCCGTGGACCAGGACGTAGGTGGCAAACAGCCACATGAAGGGTACGAGCAGCCGGGAGGCCGCATCGATGACAGGGCTGCCGACACCGGACCTCATGCGTTCCCCGTATCTTGCGGTGGCGACTCGTCGTCTGTGTCACCCACGATCAGCAGACAGGCCACCCCGGCCGTGAAGATGACCGTCAACTCGCCGAACGTGTCATAGCCACGATAGTCGGCGAGCACCGCGGTCACGTAGTTCGTCGCGCCGGTGTCTTCATGACCATGTTCGATGTAGTACGGCGCCACATGGGTGAATGGCGCCGACGCGCCGTCGCCAACCTGCGGCAGGTCGGCCGTGGCCTGTAGCAGAACGACGAGGGCCGGGAGCAGCAGCAGCATCGCCAGGAGCTTGGGCGAAAAGCCTCGCTGCGTTCGCCCGATCCCTCGCACCCCCCGTGTGGTCCGCCGGATCGCGCAGACGAAGAACACCGTCGTGATGACCGCCCCGACCGCCGCCTCGGTGAAGGCGACGTCCAACGCGTCCTGGACGACGAAGAACGCCGCGGAAAAGAAACTGAAGGCTCCGAAGATGATCACGGCCGCTAGCAGATCCTTCACGTGGAGCGCCGCGACCGCGCAGACCACCATCAGCAGGAGAAACAGCAGCGCGACAAAGACGTCGATCACCGCCCGTCCTCCCCGCGGGTCCTGGTCCAGGGCGTGAGCCCGGCCCGGACGGCGGCGCGTCCCAGCGCGTGGGTGGCGGTCGGGTTCGCGAGAGAGACGAACACCAGCACGAGCAGCATCTTCAGGCTGATCAGCGTGAACCCCTCGCTCACCGCCAGACCGCCGATCATCAAGGCCACCCCCAACGTGTCGCACGTCCCCATGGCGTGCAGCCGGCAATAGAAGTCCGGAAGCCGCAGGATCCCGATGACGCCGGACAGGATGAAACCGAACCCCAGGACGAGCATGACACCGGCGACCACGTTCATCCCGATCCCCTGTGCGGGTCAGCAGTCGCTTCCAAGTACTTCGCCAGGACCAGCGTGCCGACGAAGCTGATGAGGCCATACGACAGGGCAATGTCCACATAGAGCTCAACCCGTTCGCTCCAGGCGCCCAGGACCAGGAGTAGGACGATCATCTTGCTGCCGATCAAACCCAGACCGGTCAGCCGATCGAAGATCGACGGTCCACTCACCACCCGATACAGCGACAGCAGCATCACCAGCGCGAGCGCCACCGCAACCGAGGCCAGCAGTTCGGACATGGTCATCTTAGGGGCCCGTCACTCCATACAGCCACGCTACCCGGTCTGGCATGGTGCTCCGCTCCAGGTCACGGCCAGCGGACTCGGTCAACGCGTGCACCAGGAACTCGTCGCCGTCCACATCGAGCGTGACGGTGCCGGGGGTCAGCGTGATTGAGTTGGCGAGCGTCAACCGAGCCAGCGTGTGGGGATAGCGCGCGCGGATCCGGAGCACCCGTGGGCTCACCGGCAGCCGCGGGTGCAACAGGAGGTAGGTCACCTGCAAACTCGCGACCACGACCCGCACCGCGAGCCACGGCACGTAGAGAGCAAAGCGATGCCATGGCATCCAGAGCAAGGTGCGGCCGTCTGGCTCCGCGATCGGCGGCGACTGCACGATGAGCCGCTCCGAGAGCAACGCGACGACGCAGGCGGTCAGCGCACCTAGCGTGAGATGAAACGGATCCCACTTCGGCGAGAGCACGAGCCACAGACCGAACAAGATGAGACCGAGCGGTAGTGTGGCGAGCAACCGGAGACCGAAGGATCGCGGAGGTGACCGGTTCGTGGGGTGTGTGCCTACGCGTGCCGGCATGTCACGGCCGGGGCAAGAGAATCGGCCCGACCCACCAGCGTAGGGGGGGTCGGGCCCGTTCATTGTGGTTCGTGCTCAGTCGAACGCCCTCGCCGTCAGCTGACCTTCGCGATGACCCAGTTGCCTTCGAACGTCGTGCCATCGGCACCGATCAGCACCGCCTTCTGCAGCGTGATGACCATCGACCGCTCACTCTCGTTGCCGTCCAGCTCGAAGTTGGCGGTGATTGAGACATCCTTGGTTATCAACTCGCCGTCATACTCTGTCAACTCCAGCGGGTTGTTCGGGTCGAACATACTCAACGACGCCGCGTTCTGCTCAGTGTCGAGCTCCACCCGCGCGCCCGAGACCATCTTGGCATGCTCCATGGTCCGGCTGCGCCAGTCCGTCCAGGCTTCCTGCACCTCGACGTCGCGCGAAGCGACATCGTCGTCATCACGTTCAGACGCGAGCACGCGGTTGATGGCCTCGAAGTTCTCCTCCTGATACGTGAGCATCTCGGCGGTGAAATCATCCTCCGTCTCCTGCATCTCCATCAACGCCGCGTTCAGCTCCTTGAGTCGCAGCGGCCGGGTCTGCTCTTCCTGGACACTGTCGATCGAGAAGGTCGACACCGTGCCCTCGTCACGCGGGAATGCGACCATCGCGATGTTGTTGAGCGTGGGTCGGTCATTCAGCCGCGCGGCAAGGAAGTAGCTCCGGATCAGCGTCCGCTCCCGTCCGGTTCCGCTACAGGCGGAGACGAACAGCGCCACCAGCGGCGCCATGAACAGCACGCACACGAACGCCGTCGTCCTGGATCGAGCCATCTCAGCGCCTCCCTTGCATGTGTCCTATCTTCGAGCTTCCTACGCCACCGTGTCCGGATCGGCGTCTGCCTCGGTTCCGTCACCGGCCTCGTCGGGGAGGCAGGCAAGCGACACGACCTTGTCTCGGTGATCGATTTCGATCAGCCGCACCCCCTGCGTTGCCCGACCGATCGGCCGGATGTCCTTGGTATCCATGCGGAGCAGCTTTCCGTGCTGGGTGATGAGCATCAGCTCATCCTCGTCCTCCACATACTCGATACCGATCACGCGGCCGTTTCGGGTGGTCGTTTGGATGTTTATGATACCCACTCCCCCACGGGATTGCACGCGATATTCCTCCAGGGCGGTGCGCTTCCCGTAGCCGTTCTCCGTCACCGTCAGCAAGGCGCCGCCTGGCCGTACGATCGCCATGGCGACCACCTCGTCCCGATCTCGCAAGCGGATGCCGCGCACCCCGTGGGCCGTGCGCCCCATCGGGCGGACATCCTCCTCGGCGAACCGAATCGCCATGCCGCGCCGGGTGCCCAGAAACACCTGGCCCTGCCCGTCGGTGATCTCCGCGGCGATCACTGCGTCGTCCTCGGCCACGCTGACGGCGATGATCCCGGCCTGCCGGGGATGTCGGAACGACCGGAGGTCCGTCTTCTTGATGGCGCCGCGCCGGGTGCCGGTCACGATGTAGCGCTCCCCATCCTCGGCGGGCCACTCTCCGACCGCCAGGAGCGCCGCAATCTTCTCGGCCGGTTCCATGGACACCAGGTTCGCGATCGCCTTCCCGCGACCGTCCGGACCGACATCCGGAATGGCGTGCACCTTTAGCCAGTAGACGCGGCCGCGGTCCGAGAAGATCAGGATGTAGGCGTGTGTCAACGCGACAAAGAGATGGGTGAGAAAATCTTCGTCGCCGGTCCGCATGCCGATACGGCCCTTGCCCCCACGGCGCTGGCTCCGATACTCGGTGATCGCGGTCCGCTTGACGTAGCCGGTGTTGCTGACCGTGATCGCCATGTCCTCGTTGGCGATCAGATCTTCGATCCGTAACTCCCCCGGGTCGGGTACCATCTCGCTGCGGCGGGCGTCGCCGTATTTGGTTTGCACCTCGCGGAGCTCGTCGACGACGATCTCCATCAGCAGCGCCTCGGTGCCCAGGATCTGGCGGAGCCGCCGGATGAGGACCAGGAGCCCCGCCAGTTCGTCCACGACCTTCTGGCGCTCCAGCCCCGTCAGCCGTTGCAGCTGCATGTCGAGAATCGCCTGTGCCTGGATCTGACTGAGCTCGAACTGATTCCTCAGGCCCACGCGCGCCTCGGCCGGGTTCTGGGCGCCGCGGATGAGCGTGATCACCGCATCCAGGCGGTCCAGGGCGATCTTCAGCCCCTCGAGAATGTGTGCACGCGCCTCCGCCTTCCGCAACTCGAACTCCGTGCGCCGCCGGACCACCTCGTGGCGGAACTCGATGAAGCGCTCGACGAAATCCAGCAGGCTCAGCACCTGAGGCCGCCCGCCGACGATGGCGAGCATGATCATGCCGAAGGTGGTCTGCAACGGGGTCTGCTTGTACAGATTGTTCAGTACGACCTCCGCCACCTCACCGCGCTTGAGCTCCACAACGATCCGCATCCCGTCGCGGTCCGACTCATCCCGGAGGTCGCTGATCCCTTCGAGTGACTTATCGCGCACCAGCTCGGCTATCTTCTCGATCAGCCGTGTCTTGTTGAGCTGATAGGGGATCTCATTGATGATGATCGCCTGACGGTCGCCCTTGCCGATGTCTTCGATGACGGTTCGGCCGCGCATGGTCAGGGACCCGCGCCCGGTCCGGTAGGCGGCGTCGATCCCGGCTCGCCCGATGATGTAACCCCCGGTCGGAAAATCGGGTCCTGCAATCCGGGCGCTCAGTCCCCGGTGTTTCTCTTCCTCACTCTCCTCGCGGTGCTGGATGATCCAGATCACCCCGTCGATGACTTCGCGCAGGTTGTGCGGGGGAATGTTGGTGGCCATGCCGACCGCGATGCCGGCCGACCCGTTTACCAGCAGATTCGGATACGGCGTCGGTAGGACCGTCGGCTCCACCGTCGTCTCGTCGTAGTTGGGAACGAAATCGACCGTTTCTTTATCGAGGTCGGCCATTAAGTCATCAGCGAGGGGCTGCAGCTTCGCCTCGGTGTAGCGCATGGCCGCCGCGGGATCCCCGTCGACCGACCCGAAGTTGCCCTGACCATCTATCAGGGGGTAGCGCATGTTGAAGCCCTGGGCCAGTCGGACGAGCGTGTCGTAGATCGAGGCGTCGCCGTGGGGATGCAAGTTGCCCATCACATCGCCAACGATCTTCGCGCACTTCCGGTAGGAACGGTTCGAGGTCAATCCCATCAGTCGCATGCCATACACGACACGCCGATGTGCCGGCTTCAGCCCATCGCGCACATCAGGTAACGCGCGCCCGATAATGACGCTCATGGCATAGTCCATGTACGAGCGTCGCATCTCGTCTTCGATATTGACGCGTAACTTCGTATCGGGAGTGTCGGGCATGGGAGGATGATCTCAACAACGCAGACGGCAGACGCCGGACGGCAGCCGGTGGAAGAGCAGCACGAAAAAAGCGGCAGAACGCCTGCCGTAAGAACCGTGGCAGCCAAACGACCTCGTCTGACTCCTCACTTCTGAATTCTCACCTCGACGACGCTGCGTATCACACGTCGAGGTTCTTCACATCGAGCGCGTGGTCTTCGATGAACTTCCGCCGAGGCTCGACCTGCTCGCCCATCAACGTCGTGAACATCAGATCGGCTTCCGTGTCGTCTTCAGCACGTACCTGCAGCAAGGTCCGGTTTTCCGGGTTCATCGTGGTGGCCCACAATTGATCGGGATTCATCTCGCCGAGCCCCTTGTAGCGATTAATCGCGACCCCGCGCTTGCCGGCGTTGAGAAAGTAGTCGACCAACTGGTCAACATCCTCGATCTGGACGTCCCCAGACTTCCCGTCCGCCGACGTTTCCGGCTCGTCCGTCTCTGCGGTCTCACCCCGTCGGACCGCCATCGTGACGACCATCGGCCCAGTAACACCGTCGATCGCCTGATAGCTGGCGAACAGCGCGCGATACTCAGCCGAGGCGATGAACTCGATACCCACCATCTGCCGGCGGACAACGCCGCCGGTGCGCGCGTCGACGGCCAGTGCGAAAGTGTTGTGCTCCGGATCCGCCTCCACCTGAACAACACGCTGCCCGGTGGACAGTTTCTGCGCGAGGCGTTCGAGCAGCTCGCGGTCGCTGAAGAACGTCTTGTCGGCGGCCCCCTGGTCGAGCAAGCTTTGGATGATATCGGAGGCCGGACCACGCCGTTCGACAATCCTTCGGTAGCGCTGGAACGTGACAAGTCGGTGGAGCAGCACCTCGAGGTCCGCACCGGTCAGTTCTTGTGTTGGGAGCTTGAGCACCCGTTTCTCAGCCGCGCGTTTAAAGAGCCACGACTCCAAGTCCTCGTCGTTCTTCACATAGGTTTCGCTCCGTCCGCGTTTGACGCGATAGAGCGGTGGCTGCGCGATGTAGATGTAGCCACGCTCTATGAGTTCCCGCATCTGCCGGTAGAAAAATGTCAGGAGCAGCGTTCGAATGTGGGACCCGTCGATGTCCGCGTCGGTCATGATGATAACGCGGTGATATCGTAGCTTGTCGGCATTGAAGTCATCCTTGCCGATACCGCACCCGAGCGCGGCGATCATCGTCCGAATCTCATCGCTGCCCAGCATTTTGTCGAAGCGTGCCTTTTCGACGTTCAAGATCTTGCCCTTGATCGGAAGCACCGCCTGGCAGCGGCGGTCGCGGCCCTGTTTCGCCGACCCACCTGCCGATTCGCCCTCGACGATATAGAGCTCGCAGCGCTCCGGGTTGCGTTCCTGACAGTCAGCCAGCTTCCCCGGCAAACTGCTGTTATCGAGAGCGCCTTTACGACGCACGAGCTCGCGGGCCTTCCGGGCTGCCGCACGAGCCCGGGCGGCGTCGATCGTCTTATTGACGATCCGCTTGGCGATTGGTGGGTGCTCTTCGAGATAGGCACCAAGCCGATCATTCACGATCGCCTCAACGATGCCCTTGACTTCGGTGTTGCCGAGCTTCGTTTTGGTCTGACCCTCGAATTGTGGGTGTGGAATCTTGACGCTGATGACCGCCGTCAGCCCCTCCCGGATATCGTCTCCGCTGAGGCTCTCCTTGAGATCCTTCGCCAGGTTCTGGCGACTGGCGTATACGTTGACTGTGCGGGTCAGCGCTGCCCGAAGTCCTGAGACATGTGTTCCGCCTTCCTGTGTGTTGATGTTATTCGCGAACGCATAGAACATCTCCGAATAGCCGTCGTTCCACTGCAGTGAAATCTCGGCCTCAACGCCATCGCGTTCCCCTCGCATATAGATCGGTTCGACATTGACGACGTTCCGGTTCTTGTTGAGGAACTGCACGAATGAGCTGATCCCACCTTCATAGCAAAAATTGTGACTCTTGCCGTCTCGTTCGTCATCGAGGGTTATCCGCACGCCAGCGTTCAAGAACGCCAACTCACGCAACCGATGCGCGAGCGTGTCGAAGCTGTAGTCGACCATCTCGAACACGTCTCCGTCCGGCTTGAACATCAGCTTCGTACCACGACGTTTCGTCTTGCCCGTGACCTCCAGATCCCCGTTTGGCGTGCCACGTGTGTAGCTCTGCTGATAGACCTGACCGCTGCGCCAGATTTCGAGCTCGAGCTTTTCAGAGAGCGCATTAACGACGGAGACACCAACACCATGCAGGCCACCGGAGACTTTATAGCTGTCGTTGTCGAACTTACCCCCCGCGTGCAGCACTGTCAGAACGACCTCGGCTGCCGGTCGTCCACTCGAATGTAGATCAACCGGAATCCCCCGACCGTTGTCCACCACGGTAATAGAACTGTCAATGTGAATCGTGACCTTGATCGTATCGCAGAACCCCGCCAGCGCTTCATCAATCGAGTTATCAACCACCTCGTAGACCAGGTGATGTAACCCGGACGCACCGGTAGACCCTATATACATCGCCGGGCGCTTGCGGACCGCTTCGAGCCCTTGCAATACTTTTATTTTGTCCGCTCCGTAGTCCTCCACGTCGGCTTCGGTAACAACCGCCGCCTCAGTGGCAACCGGCCTCTTCACCTCTTCCGTCAGCGCTGGAGGCGAGCTATCAGCCAACTTGTGCTCCAACTGCGTCGTCATAGCTATCGTTTCGTCTGTGTCGTGGTCAGGAGTATCCATTACCGGGGATGCGTTCGATAATCTCTCAACGGCAAAATCACGACGCTGGAAGCGGACGAACATCCGTTCGACGTGCCACACTAGATCCGCATCGGCATGATCACGTAGGTGTAGTCACAGCCGTCGGTCGAGAACGGCGAGAAGACAGCCTGGCTCATCTCATCCTTGAACTCCAGCACCACGCTGTCGGAGTCTGCGACTGCAAGAAAATCGAGCAGATACTGGGCGTTGAAGCAGATCTCAACCGCTGCATCCTCATATTCCACTGACAGCACCTCGGACGCCTCGCCGACCTCAGGGCTACTCGAGCTGATCTCGACTTTGCCGACGTCGATCTTCAACTTGATAGCGCGCGAGCGCTCACTCGACAACAGGGCAACGCGTTTAATCGCGCTGGTGAGGCGGTCCCGCTCGAACTCCACACGCTTGTCATTGCCTTTCGGTATGACCCGTTCGAAAGCAGGAAACTGGGCGTCGAGTACTCGTGAAACGAGCTGCCGCCCTCCGATGTCAAAGAAAAGATG
>SMUZ01004671.1_pt1 | contig 21594 bp, 20 predicted proteins | sample 2456421 | NCBI WGS metagenome assembly SMUZ01 (sample SAMN11095932, study PRJNA526329) | marine sediment metagenome | biome: Marine sediment; feature: Surficial sediment; material: Deep marine sediment; isolation source: Hadal surficial sediment | place: Pacific Ocean | collected 2014-11 | depth... | reverse complement strand
GTCATGGGTGACGGCCATGACCGTCCCCGGATACTCCGCCAGGAATCGTTCAAGCCAGGCGACGGACTCAGCGTCGAGGTGATTCGTCGGTTCGTCCAGAAGCAGCATGTCGGGTTCTGAGAGCAACAGGCGGCACAACGCCACGCGCCGGCGTTCGCCGCCCGAGAGTGCAGTGACATTGGCGTCCCAAGGAGGAAGTCGCAGCGCATCGGCGGCGACCTCCAGTTTGCGTTCCAGCTCCCAGCCTCCCGCCGCGTCGATCGCATCCTGTAGCTCGCCCTGCTCTGCGAGGAGTTCCGTCATCTCCTCGTCTGTCAGCGGCTCGGCGAAACGATCGCTAATCTCATTGAAGCGCGCTATCAATCCGATCAGCTCGCTCATGCCTTCCTCGACGTTACCGCGAACGTCCTTGTCGCTGTTGAGTTCCGGCTCCTGCGGCAAAAAGCCGATTCGGATGCCGGGCTGGGGACGTGCCTCACCGTCGAAATCGGTGTCGACGCCTGCCAGGATCCTTAACAGCGTCGACTTGCCGGCGCCATTCAGTCCGAGTACACCAATTTTGGCGCCAGGGAAGAAGCTCAGGCTGATGTCACGCAATATGTGCCGCTTCGGAGGCACCAGTTTGGAAAGTTGGTTCGTGGTATAGATGTATTGCGCCATCGCGCTGGGAATCCGTTCTCAAGGAGGCGCGATTATCAGGGAAGGTGCCGGACGTTGCCAGAGAAAAGGAGCAGCAGGTGTCGGAACAGGTGATTGTGATTTGCGGAGAGGAGCTAGCGTCCTACGGTTTTCCGGACGGGCATCCCTTTGGTGCAGATCGCCACGATGTCTTTATGGCGGAGTTAGAACGCTCGGCCAAAGCGTCACAGGTCGTCCGGCGTCCGCCGCGCCTAGCGACACGGGAGGAGATCGAATATTTCCATACGTCGGAATACGTCGAATTCGTTCACGCCAGCTCTCAGCAGGGCTACGGGTCGCTGGATGGCGGCGATACGCCGGCTTTTCGGGGTGTCTACGAGGCGGCTGCCTATGTCGTGGGCGGCACCCTGGAAGCGTTGGCCGCGATCATGGAGGGACCGATTCGCCGAGCATTTATTCCGATCGGCGGCCTGCATCACGCTGCCAGGAGCCGCGCGGCCGGCTTTTGCGTTTTCAACGACTGCGGCGTCGCAATCGAAGCGGCGCTACGCTTGTACGGCGTCGATCGACTCGCTTACGTGGATATCGACGCTCATCATGGCGACGGTGTTTTCTACGGCTTCGAGGACGATCCCCGCGTCATGTTTGCGGACATCCACGAGGACGGGCGCTATCTCTATCCAGGAACGGGTAGCCGCAGCGAGACGGGCCGGGGCGAGGCGCGCGGGACCAAGCTCAATATCCCGATGCCACCCGGGGCCGAGGACGCAGCGTTTTTCAGCGCATGGGAGGAAGTCGAGGCTTATCTGGCCGCGAACCCGCCGCAGTTACTGCTGCTGAACTGCGGTGCGGATTCCCTGGCCGGCGACCCCATCACGCATCTGGCCTACAGCGAAAACGCGCACGGCCATGCAGCGAGCCGACTGCGTGAGTTGGCGGAGCGTTATTGCGAAGGCCGGGTCTTAGGTATGGGTGGCGGCGGTTATAATCGGACCAATCTCGCCCGCGCGTGGACACGGTCTGTCGAAGGTTTCCTCGATTCGGCTTCCCCATTGGCGTAACAGCGTTACAATGCGCTCCCCCCAAACAACCGAGTCTTCTGCGACAGCATCGGACGCTGACAATGTTTACCAACGAATACCAGATCGAGGGATTTGACGACGAGCTTTTCTTGGCGCTACAAGGCGAGGAGCGGCGACAGGAAGAGCATATTGAACTCATCGCGTCGGAAAATTACGCGAGCCCGAGAGTACTGGCGGCGCAGGGTTCGGTTCTGACGAACAAGTACGCAGAAGGGTATCCCGGTAGACGCTACTACGGCGGTTGCGAATTCGTTGACATCGCGGAATCGCTCGCGATCGAGCGGGCCAAACAACTCTTCGGCGCAGCCTACGTGAATGTTCAACCACACTCGGGCTCTCAGGCGAATGCCGCCGCGTATCTGGCCATGATGGAGCCGGGCGACACTCTGCTCGGCATGAGTCTGCCCCACGGCGGCCACCTCACCCACGGTGCTAAAGTGAATTTCTCCGGCAAGCTTTTCAATGTCGCCCAATATGGGATCGACGAGAGCAGCGGTGAGATCGACTACGATGCGGTGGCCGGGCTCGCGCGTGAACACCGGCCTCAGGTCATCGTCGCAGGCGTCACCGCCTACTCCCGGATCGTCGACTGGCAGCGTTTTCGCGAGATCGCCGACGAAGTCGGTGCCTATCTGATGGTGGACATGGCGCATGTGGCGGGGCTCGTCGCTGCCGGTCTTTATCCCAATCCCGTCCCGATTGCCGATGTCACGACCACGACGACACACAAAACTCTGCGTGGCCCGCGCGGCGGGTTAATTTTCGCCCGGGACGATCCTGACTTGATCAAGAAGCTTAAGTCGTCGGTGTTTCCCGGAATCCAGGGCGGTCCGCTCATGCACGTCATCGCCGCTAAGGCGGTCGCGCTGGCCGAGGCTTTACAGCCCGACTTCAAGGACTACCAGCAGCAGGTGCTCTCGAACGCGCAGCGGATGGCGGAGACTCTCATCGATCGGGGCTACAAGATCGTCTCCGGGGGTACTGATACGCACCTGATGCTCGTTGACATGATCAAACAGAAGATCACAGGACAGGCAGCGGAGGATGCGTTGGGTCGCGCCAACATCACGGTCAACAAGAACGCTGTGCCGAATGATCCGCGGCCGCCGCGAATCACGAGCGGACTTCGCATCGGCACGCCGGCGATTACCACACGTGGCTTCAAAGAAGCCGAGACCACTCGACTCACCGGCTGGATCGCGGATGTCCTGGATGATCTCGAGAACCCGGCTCAACTCGAATCCGTCATCGATCGGGTCAGAGGTGAAGTGCTCGAACTGTGTCAGCGCTATCCGGTTTACGCATAGCGCTTAATAAGATCCACGGGGCGGTCTGTGCATTGTCCATTCTGTAACCACGAAGAGACCAAAGTCATCGACTCACGCCTGGCGGGCGAAGGTTTACAGGTACGGCGTCGGCGTGAGTGCCGCTCCTGCGGCGAGCGTTACACGACGTTTGAATCGGCAGAGCTCGTGATGCCGCATGTCGTAAAACGAGACGATCGGCGGGAGCCGTTCGACGAGACCAAACTTCGCGCCGGTATTCTGCGGGCGCTGGAGAAACGTCCGGTAAAAAGCGAGGACGTTGAGAAGAGCATCGGCCGAGTCATCCATTGGCTCCAGACCATCGGTGAACGCGAAGTGACCGGACGGCGTATCGGTGACAGGGTCATGGAGGAGTTGCACGGGCTGGACGAAGTGGCCTATGTGCGCTTCGCTTCCGTTTACCGCAGCTTTCAAGATATCACCGAGTTCCAGGAAGAGATCCAGCGATTAAGATTGCGGCCCAGCGCGCTCGCGGAACGAGAGCAGCTGTCACTCCTTCCCGACGACAAAGAATGACGGCGCGCTCCGACGCTGAATATCTGGCTCGCGCGATCAAGTTGGCGGCTCGCGGGTTGTACACGACGGATCCGAATCCACGCGTCGGCTGTGTTCTGGTGAAAGACGGTCGCGTAATCGGTGAGGGTTGGCACGAGCGAGCGGGTGGTGCTCACGCCGAACGCGTTGCGTTGGCACACGCGGGCAGCGCGGCTGCCGGTGCGACTGCGTACGTGACGCTTGAGCCCTGCAGCGTAATCGGTCGAACCGGCGCGTGTGCTGCGGCGTTGATCGAAGCGGGCGTTGCTCGAGTGGTGTGTCCAGGGATCGATCCGGACCCAAACGCGGCCGGTAGCGGCATCGCCAGCCTCCGAGACGCCGGCGTTAAGGTCGATGTGGGTATCGCTCATGACGCCGCGGCCGCATTGAATCCCGGCTTTTTCTCGCGTATGACACGGGGCCGTCCGTTGGTGCGCAGTAAGCTGGCGGTCAGTCTGGACGGACGCACGACGCTGGCGAACGGCCAGAGTCAGTGGATCACCGGGGCCGCCGCCAGGGCGGACGTACATCGTTGGCGCGCGCGGTCGAGCGCGATCATGACGGGCATTGGCACGGTGCTGACCGATAATCCGTCTCTCGATGCGCGGCTCGAGGAGCCGGCGCCCGCCGTGACACAGCCCGTGCGAGTCGTCTTGGACTCAGCGTTACGGACGCCGCCGGACGCCAAAGTGTTATCCAAGCCCGGGAAGGTTCTGCTCTTCACCATCCAAGCAGCGTCTAGTTCTGACAGCGACTTACTGGCGCAGGGCGCAACGATCGAACGCGTCGGCGGCTCACGTCACTGCGATCTGGCCCAGGTACTGGATCGCCTCGGCGAACTGCAGTGCAACGAAGTGTGGGTAGAAGCCGGTGCTGAGCTCAACGGCGCGCTGATTCGCGAGGGCCTCATCGATGAGTTGATTGTCTATATGGCACCCCAGCTGCTGGGCAGCAGCGCGATCGGCATGTTCGCGATCGCCTCACTCGTTAGCCTCGAGCAGCGGATCTCGCTTGATTTCCAGGATGTACGCCGGGTTGGCGATGACTTGCGCATCATCGCCCGGCCCAGTACGGTGGCCAGCCCGCTAACCGATCGTTAACACGCGTGTTCACCGGAATTATCAGAGGCGTAGGACAGATCATCGAGCAGGCCGATATCGGCGGCGACCGTCGTTTGACTATCGCTGTCCAGGACGTGCGTCTGCCGACCTTGCACGAAGGCGATAGCGTTGCCGTGAATGGGGTGTGTCTGACTGTGATCGAGGCAGGCGAACAGCGCATCAGCGCGGATCTGTCGTTGGAGACACTTGACGTCACGACGTTCGGCGAACTGGCGGTTGGAGCGAGTGTCAATCTTGAGCCTGCGCTACGGCTCGGAGAGCCGTTGGACGGCCATCTGCTGACAGGGCATGTGGACGGTATCGGCCATGTGACCGACATTCGTCGCTCTGGCCGCTCCGCCGTAATCCAGTTCAAAGTCCCGGAAGATCTGGCGCCCTATATCGCGCGCAAGGGCGCGGTCGCGATAGACGGAGTCAGCTTGACCGTGAATGCGGCGGTGCAGGCGACATTCGAGGTCAATATCATCCCGCACACTCAGGAAAAGACCATCATGACGAGGTACGACTCCGGTACCGCTGTTAATATTGAGGTCGATCTGATCGCCCGTTATCTTGAGCGGCTGATGGCTAGTCGAGACACGTCGACCGGGGTTAGTCTGGAGTTGCTGCAGAAGCATGGTTACACCAGTCAACATTGAAGGTGCCTCGATGGGGCTCGATAGCACCGAGGAAATCGTCGCCGATCTGCGCGATGGCAAGATGGTCGTCATCCTCGACGATGAGGACCGGGAGAACGAGGGCGACCTGATCATGGCCGCCACCAAAGTGGTTCCCGAGAATATCAATTTTATGGCTCGCTATGGGCGTGGCCTGATCTGCCTGACATTGACTCGCGCACGCTGCGAACAGTTGCGTCTTCCGCTCATGGTGAGCGATACCGATCGACGCCGGACGACCAATTTCACCGTCTCGATCGAGGCGGCCGACGGTGTCACAACGGGTATATCGGCTCATGATCGGGCACGCACCGTACGTTCGGCCGTTGCCCCTGACGCCCGGCCGGAGGATCTGCGGCAACCCGGCCATATTTTTCCAGTGATGGCCCAGCCGGGCGGCGTGTTGACACGCGCCGGACATACCGAGGCTGGTTGCGATCTTGTGCGGCTGGCGGGCTTGGAGCCTGCTGCAGTGATCGTGGAGATACTCAACGAGGATGGCACGATGGCTCGTCGCGACGATCTGTTTCGTTTCGCGCGCCACCACGACGTCAGAATCGGCACGATCGCCGATCTGATCCGCTACCGCTTGGAGAAAGAGGAGTCGGTCGAGGCGATCGCAGATCTTGAGATCGAAACGGAGTTCGGCCCGTTTCGCCTCGTGTGTTTCGAGGATCACGTCAATCGGTCGGTTCATCTAGCGCTGGTGCGCGGGGAACTCGATGCGCAGACCCCCGTACTGGTACGTGTGCATATCCAAGATACGCTTAGCGACGTCGTCGGCGTTTTGGATTCTCGTTTGGGCTGGCCATTACGAGATGCCATGAAGCTGATCGCGGAGGAAGATCGCGGCGTGATCGTTATTCTCCGTCAGGAAGAAACACCGCGGGATTTCATGAACGTACTGGGTGGCCTGGAGCAACCGGAGAATAACATCGTGACCCGACGGGATGGCGCGACCGAGTTACGTAGCTTTGGTACCGGGGCCCAGATTCTCAGGGCCTTGGGAGTAAAAGGTATGCGTGTGCTCAGCGCGCCTAAGCAGATGCACGCGCTCTCCGGCTTCGGTCTCGAAGTTGTGGAGTATATTTCACCTGACGCTGGCGCGTCGGAATAACTGTGATGAACGAGTCTATCAAGACCATGGAAGGGGATCTCAACGCGCGCGGCTTACGTTTTGGCATTGTCGCATCGCGTTTCAATGACTTTATTGTCGATCGGTTGCTGAGCGGCGCGATAGAGGTCTTGCTCAAACATGGCGCTGATCCAGGGGATATCGAGGTCGTACGCGTACCTGGCGCCTTCGAGCTACCGCTGGCTTTGCAGAAGCTGGCTACGAGTCGACGGAACGACGCGCTCATTGCGCTGGGCTGCGTGATTCGCGGTGCGACACCACATTTCGATTTCGTCGCAGGTGAAGCGAGCCATGGCGTTGCCCGGGTCAGCACCACGCATGAGATTCCGGTCGGGTATGGCGTGCTCACTGTGGACACCATCGAGCAAGCGATCGAACGAGCCGGGACCAAGGCCGGCAACAGGGGCGCAGATGCCGCGCGCTCGGCCATCGAAATGGTCACATTGCTCAGGCGGATAGAGCACTAGCCACGCGTTGTGTAAGGATTCTAAATGCCGGCTCAGGACAACAGTTCGGTGCGTGCTCGCCAAGGAGCTCGTGACCTGCTTATCAAGGCGCTCTATCAGTGGCAACTGGGTGGGCATGACCGGGAGGAACTCCTTGAGCAGTTTGCGCTGGAGCCGGAGTACGCACAAATCGATAAACGCTATTTTCGAGAGCTGCTGGCGGCAGTTATCGCCAACGTCACGAGTCTGGACTCGCTTATCACTACTCAGGCTGACAGAGACGTTAAGACCGTCGATGTGATTGGCCGGGCCGTTTTGTTACTCGGGCTTGAGGAGCTCAACAGCCGTCCCGACGTACCCACCAAAGTCGTGATCAACGAAGCCGTAGAACTTGCGAAGCGCTACGGGGCACCCGATTGTTTCCGCTTTGTTAATGCCGTTCTGGACAAAGCAGCCAAGGTGATCAAAGGTCGGAGTCCTTCCGTCGGCGGAGGCTGATGTGAGTCAAGACGAATTTCAGACGATTCAGCGTTTCTTTGCTCTGCCTGTCGATGACCCTGATGTCCTGCTGGGGATTGGAGACGATGCGGCTGTCGTGAATGTGGCTGGGCCGCTTGCGGTGACAACGGATACGCTGGTTGAGGGCGTGCATTTTCCAAGGCGGACCGCAGCCGAAGCGGTGGGTTATCGAATTCTGGCGGTGAATTTGAGCGATCTGGCGGCTATGGGGGCGCAACCGCGGTGGTGTACGTTGGCCTTGACCATTGCCGATGTAGACGAGCGGTGGCTTGAAGGCTTCACGACGGGATTTTTCGGGCTGGCTTCAGCACACGAGGTTAGTCTGGTAGGCGGTGATCTCACCCGAGGGCCCTTGAGTGCAACGCTGCATCTGCTCGGGTCGGTCGACGCGGACAGGCTCCTGACCCGTGGTGGCGGTCATGTCGGGGACGATGTGTATGTCACAGGTTCTTTAGGTGATGCGGCGGCCGGGTTGGCATTGATCAACGAGGACGCTGCTGACGCGGGCCCGGAGCACCGCGCACTGGCCGAGCGTTTTTATCGACCCAGCCCGCGGGTTGCGGCGGGACAGGCCCTCACCGGCATCGCCAGCGCCGCAATCGACGTGTCCGATGGGTTGATCGCAGACCTCGGGCATCTCTGCCGGGCCAGCGGCTGCGGTGCGATCATCGACGTCGAGCAACTGCCACTCTCGGCTGAGCTGCTCACGCTCTTTCCACCGCAAACGGCGCAGGCCTATGCGCTAGGCGGAGGCGACGACTATGAACTCTGCTTCACGGCGGCGGCGCCAAAGGCTCAGGCCGTGGAGGCCGCGCTGGAAGCGACCGGCACGAGCGCTCGGCGAATAGGCGAATTGGTGCTCGGCGCTGAGGTTCAATGTCGCCGCGGTGGTGAGCCCTTCAGCCCGGCCTACACCGGGCACAGTCATTTTTGAGTATGCCTGCGCAGAGATTATCAGCATCGCTGCTTACACAGCCGGTGCATTTCGTGGCGCTTGGCTTCGGCGCCGGGCTCGTGCCGAAGGCGCCTGGTACGGTGGGAACACTGATCGCTGTCGTGCCGGCGTGGTTGATCGGTGGTTGGTCCCTGCCGGCGAAGGCCGCTTTGATCGCGGCGCTGTTCGTCTTCGGCGTGTGGATCTGCGGTGAGAGCGCACGCCGGCTTCAATGTCACGACCATCCGGCGATCGTTTGGGATGAAGTCGTGGGTTTTCTTGCGACTTGCGTGGTGCTGCCCCCGGAACCCCTCTGGTTACTGGTAGCCTTTGTTCTGTTTCGGTTTTTCGATATCGCTAAGCCCTGGCCGATCCGCGATCTAGATCACAGATTGCGTGGAGGAATCGGCATTATGCTGGACGACATCGTGGCAGCCGCGTTTGCAGCGGCCTGTCTGTTGTTGGCGAGATCGATTCCGATATTTTGATATGGTTCAGGCCACTGCCGAAACATCATCGACGAGTACGTCCGATTCCGATCTTCCGGAACGTATCGGTAAGTACGAGATAATCAGAGATCTCGGGCGCGGTAGCAACGGCCGGGTCATTCTCTCGCACGATCCCTTCTACGGCCGGGATGTTGCCATAAAGATCTACGACGTCGGGAACGAGGACGACGAGAAAAAGGCCAAAGCAACTCGGAAGATGTTCTATAACGAGGCCGAGATGATGGGCCGGCTGCAACATCCGAATATTCTCCCCGTTTACGATGCTGGCGAAGAAAACGGCAAATACTATGTCGTTACCGAGCCAATCCATGGAGCCAGAACCTTGGGCGCTTACTGTAGACCCGACAATCTGCTGCGGGTTGACGATGTGGTCGAGATTATTTTTAAATGCGCGAAGGCTCTTCATTACGCCCACGGTCGTGGCGTCATTCACCGAGACGTGAAGCCCGGTAACATCATGTTGACGCTCGACAATGACGTTCGGATTATCGACTTCGGCATCGCGCTCATCAGTGGCTCGGATGTGTCGAGAATCGAAGGCATTGCGGGGTCGCCCAGCTATATGTCACCGGAGCAGGTCCAAGCGGCCGAGATCACTTCGCGGTCGGATATCTACTCGTTGGGCGCTGTGATGTATGAGTTGCTGACGGGATTCAGGCCATTCAGAGCGGACAATCTCGCCAAATTGCTACACCAGATCGTCTACGCTACGCCAGCGCCGATACACTCGTTGCGTACGGATATCTCCGAGGAATTGGAACAAGTGACCGCGGTGGCCTTACACAAGAATCCGGGCATGCGCTACCCAACGGGCGCGGATTTCGCGGCGGCCTTAACTAAGATTCATCAGGAATTGCGCAAGCAAAACGATCGGATCGACATGCAGCAGCAGTTCGACCTATTGCGTAAGCTTAGTTTCTTTCACGAATTCTCTCATTCGGAAATCTGGGAGATTCTGCGTGCCAGCGATTGGCACGACTACACGTCTCAAGAAGAGATCTTCCGCGAGGGCGAACTCGATGATCGTTTCTATGTCATCGTCAGTGGTAACGTTCTTGTCGAGTCGGACCGGCGGAAGGTCGGAGTTTTAGGTCCTGGTGACTGTTTTGGTGCAACCAGCTATGTCGACGGGGCCAGGCGTACGACCACGATCATCGCCGATCAAGGAGTCACGCTCGTCCGTATCAGCTCGACGCTGCTTGAGCAGGCCTCTTCGGGCACTCAGCTGCGCTTTAACAAAGTGTTTCTTCGCTCCCTGGTCAAGCGCCTTCAACGTGTCGATCCGGTCGCGACTGTCCCGTAACCACAAACGCCACCCGTGGGGGTGATCACTGTCAGTCGTCGTCGGTGGGTTCGAAGGGCTCAGTGTCGCTGTCGGCGGTTTTTTGCAAAAGGATCTCGACTGTTTGCTCGGCTTTTTTGAGCGTCGTCTGGCATTCTCGCGTGAGCTTCACGCCGCGCTCGAATTCTTTGAGCGCTTCCGCGAGCGGCAGCTCCTCATTCTCGAGCCGCTCAACCAAGGACTCGAGTTGCTCGAGAGACTTCTCCAGTCCGCTCAAGCCCACATTTTTCTTTGCCGCCATCGCGACTCCAGCCGCCACCATCACCGTCACCGCGCCACGGTACACAGCGGGCCTGACCCGGTCAATCACGGCCTGTTGACAGGTTTGCGGGGGCGGATTACATTAGCCGCTAGTCTTAGACTCAGTCTAAACCTTGTTCTTCGGCGACCTAGAAGGCCTACAGGCAGCAGAACAACACACTAACCAACTTCTCATCAGGAGGCAGACAATGGATCTGAAGGGCAGTAATACCGAACAAAACCTCAAGGACGCATTCTCCGGCGAATCCCAGGCCAACCGCCGCTATGTCTACTTCGCCGCGAAAGCCGATGTAGAGGGTTACAACGATGTGGCTACCGTCTTCCGCTCCACCGCGGACGGTGAAACAGGCCACGCGCACGGGCACTTGGAATACCTGGAGATCGTCGGCGACCCTGCTACGGGACTGCCGATCGGCGCGACCGAAGACAACCTCAAGGCTGCGATTGCCGGTGAGACGCACGAGTACACCGATATGTACCCGGGTATGGCGAAGTCTGCCCGGGATGAGGGTTTCGCGGAGATCGCCGACTGGTTCGAGACGCTGGCCAAGGCCGAACGTTCCCACGCGAACCGTTTCCAGAAGGCTTTGGACAGCCTCGACGACTAAACAAGGGAGTCTCAAGGTGCCGGTGCGCGATCCGATCGACTGGCGTAATCCCGAATACACGGCCGAAGAGCCGCTGCTGTCGGAGTTGGAGCGAGTCTTCGATATCTGCCACGGTTGCCGTCGTTGCTTCAATCTCTGCAATGTATTCCCGACTTTGTTCACGGCAGTCGATGAATCGGACACGGGGGACTTGGATTCTGTCCCGAAGAAAGCCTACTGGGAGGTCGTGGAGCACTGCTATCTCTGTGATCTGTGCTACATGACCAAGTGTCCGTATGTGCCGCCCCACGAATGGGCGGTCGATTTCCCCCATCTGATGTTGCGGGCCAAGGTGAAGCAATTCAAAGACGGCCGGACCAGCTTACGCGACAAGTTGTTGAGTTCGACCGATACGCTCGGCAAGCTTGCGGGTATTCCGGTTGTTTCACAGGCGGTCAACGCCGTGAACAGCTCCAAGCTCGGCCGGCAAGTGTTGCAGCGTACTCTCGGCGTGCATGTCGACGCGCCTGTTCCGAAGTACCACTCCAAGAGCGCGCGTCATCGTCTGCGTGACAAAATCGGGCGCGAAGACGTTCAGGCCGAGCCGGCCGGCGGTACGCAGGGCAAGGTGGTCGTCTTCGCGACCTGCTATGGCAATCGCAACCAACCCGAGCTAGTGGAGGATCTGGTCGCGGTATTGGAGCACAACGCGATCCCGACGGCGCTGGTGCGCCAGGAGCGATGCTGTGGCATGCCCAAGCTGGAACTGGGGGACCTGGAGAGCATTGCACGGCACAAGGACAGCAACATTGAAGAACTGTCGCAGTGGGTATCTGCGGGCTGGGATCTAATCGCACCGATACCGTCGTGTGTCCTGATGTTCAAGAAGGAATTACCGCTTCTGTTCCCGGAAGATGAAAAAGTCGCTGCCGTTGCGCGAGCATTTTTTGACCCGTTCGAATACCTGCTGCTCCGACATCGGCAAGGCAAGCTCCGGACCGAATTCAAGAACAGCCTTGGCACGGTCAGTTACCAAGTGCCGTGCCACTTACGCGTGCAAAATCTCGGGCTGAAGACCCGGGATGTGTTGGAACTGATCCCGGATACAAAGCTGCAGATTATTGAGCGATGCTCAGGTCATGATGGTACCTACGCCGTGAAGAAAGAATACAACGCGATTTCGCGCAAGATTGCGCTGCCTGTTGCCCGCGCGGTAGACGGTGCCGCCGCCAATTATTTTACGAGCGACTGCCCGATGGCGGCAGAGCAGATCGCTTCGGTAGCGGAGTCTGCGGAGGCTACACACCCGCTACACTTGCTGCGTCATGCCTACGGGATCTAGCGGCCCATCAAACTAGCCTTGTTGGACCACTAGCATGAAACGACTCACGCTTGCGGATCTGTTGAGTCTGAGGAGTACCATCAGCAGCGCCCCGAATTTCGCGCACGAGCGTTAGCCCACAAGAGGAACCGCCAGGTCGCGATCGGTGCCAACGCGACCCTGTATTTCGAAGACCGGCTCACGGTCCAGTATCAGATTCAGGAAATGCTTCGGATAGAGCGAATCTTTGAACTCGAGGCGATTGAAGAAGAGTTGCGCGTTTATAACCCGCTGGTTCCCGACGGCAGCAATCTCAAGGCGACCTTTATGGTCGAGTTCCCGGACGCGGATTTGCGTCGACGCGAGTTGGCGCGCCTGACCGGAGTCGAAAATACCGTCTATGTACAGGTCGCGGGCTTCGAGAAGATCGACGCGATCGCCGATGAGGACCTGGACCGTAGCACAGAAGAAAAAACTTCTGCTGTGCATTTCTTGCGCTTCGAACTCGATCGTCCAATGTGTGCGGCGCTAAAACGCGGAGGCGCGCTTGGGTTCGGAATCGACCATCCGTACTACTGCCACTCCGTTGCGGCCGTTCCAGCGGCTGTGCATGACTCTCTGACAGCCGATCTCGATTAGCAGCCGTAACAGGCGTTACAATTCCCCTGCTTCTGTGTATTTGGCTCATTTGAGGCGAATAGTGAATCTATTTAACGAAAATGGGTGGCAAGTCTAGACCGATTTCCTGCCGCCACAGTAGATTCCGCTTAAGTCCGATCGATTGCCGAGGACGGGGATGGATGCATGACTAAAAGCTATCGCGCTGCCGACATCGAGGTCCTGAGCGGTCTGGATCCCGTGCGTAGGCGCCCGGGCATGTTCACCGATACCACCCGGCCCAATCACCTAGCCCATGAAGTCATCGATAACAGTATCGATGAGGCGATTGAGGGCTATGCTAAACGCATCGACGTCAAGATCTATAAAGACGGTTCATTGAGTGTTGCCGATGACGGCCGCGGGATGCCGGTCGACGTCCACCCGAAGGAGAAGATCACCGGGGTCGAGCTGATCCTCATGAAACTGCATGCCGGCAGCAAGTTCTCGAACAAGCATTACCGCTTCTCCGGCGGATTGCACGGCGTGGGTGTCTCTGTCGTCAACGCGTTATCGAAAAATCTCGAGGTGTGGATACGGCGCGACGGCAAGGAGTACAACATGAGCTTCGCCAACGCGAAGCGCCGTGGCAAGCTGAAGGTCATCGGCAAGGTCGGCAAGGCTAATACAGGGACGACGCTGCGATTTTGGCCGGATCCGAAGTACTTCGATAGTACGGCTTTCTCCATTCCGCGGCTCAAGCACGTCTTGCGGGCGAAAGCCGTGCTGTGTCCCGGCCTCGATGTCCGGTTGGAGGTCGAGAAGCCGAAGGAGAAGCACCACTGGCACTATTCTGGAGGCCTGGAGGAATACTTGAAGGAGACACTCGGAACGAAATCCGAGTGGTTACCGGAGGAACCGTTTACGGGGACGCTCACAGCCAAGAGAGAAGCCGTGGAGTGGGCTGTCGTCTGGCGAATCGATGCGGTCGCGCCCGTTAGCGAAAGCTATGTCAATCTGATTCCCACTGTCCAGGGCGGTACGCATGTCAACGGGCTTAGAGCGGGTCTTACCGAGGCGCTACGCGAGTTCTGCGATTTCAGGAATCTTTTACCTCGAGGGCTCAAGGTCGCACCGGAGGATGTTTGGGAAGGAGTCGCGTACGTCCTGTCGGTGAAAATGGAGGATCCTCAGTTCTCCGGGCAGATGAAAGAACGTTTAGGTTCGCGTGAATGTGCCGGCTTCGTCAGCGGAGTCGTGAAAGACATGTTTGCCCTGTGGCTGAATCAGCATCCTGAGTCGGGTGACCAAATCGCTCAGCAGGCGATTGGTAACGCACAGAAGCGTCTTAAGGCCGCGAAGCAGGTCATACGCAAGCGGGTCGTTGCCGGTCCGGCATTGCCCGGCAAACTGGCCGATTGCACGATCCAGGAGCCGAGCCTGGCGGAACTGTTCCTGGTCGAAGGTGATTCCGCCGGTGGCTCGGCAAAGCAGGCACGGACCCGGGAGAATCAGGCCGTCATGCCGCTCAGAGGCAAGATCCTCAATACCTGGGAAGTCGATTCGGGAGAGCTCCTTGCTTCCGAGGAGGTGCATAACATCAGCGTTGCGATCGGAGTGGATCCGGGCTCGGACAAGCTGGACGACTTGCGTTATCACAAAATCTGCATTCTCGCGGATGCAGACTCGGACGGGTTGCACATTGCGACCTTACTGTGTGCGTTGTTCCTGCGTCACTTTCGACCGTTAGTGTCGGCAGGGCATATATTCGTCGCAATGCCGCCGCTCTATCGCGTCGATGTGGGTAAGGAAGTCTTCTACGCTTTGGATGATGCAGAGCGCGACATGCTCTTGGATCGTATCGAAGCGGAGAAGAAAAAGGGCAGGGTAACGGTGACACGGTTCAAAGGGCTGGGTGAAATGAACCCGGCTCAATTACGCGAGACCACGATGGCTCAGGAAACTCGGCGCCTGGTCCAACTGACCATCAGCAGTAACGATAAAGTCGACGAGATGCTGGATATGCTGCTGGCGAAGAAGCGGGCATCCGATCGCAGGGAATGGCTCCGGCAGAAGGGCAATCTCGCCGACATTTAGGTTCACGCGCTCTGGTCAGCATCTGCAGGAGCGCTCGCCCAGTCGCGATTGTTTATTGACGAGCTTAAGCAAATGAGAGAACAGGAACTCAATTTTGAAGGGATCGAACGGGTCCCACTGGCGTCGTTCACCGAGAAGGCTTACCTGGACTACGCCATGTACGTCATTCTGGACCGGGCGCTGCCATTTATCGGTGACGGCCTGAAGCCGGTACAGCGGCGAATCGTTTACGCGATGAGCGAACTCGGGATGTCTGCTGCGGCTAAACCGAAAAAATCGGCACGGGCAGTCGGCGACGTCATTGGTAAATTTCATCCGCACGGCGACTCGGCTTGCTACGAGGCCATGGTGCACATGGCTCAACCCTTTACCTACCGGTATCCGGTCGTTGACGGTCACGGCAACTGGGGTTCTCAAGACGACCCCAAATCCTTTGCCGCCATGCGCTATACCGAATCCCGTCTGACTCGCTACGCACAGGTTCTGCTGGCCGAGCTCGGCCAGGGCACCGTCGAATGGTTGCCCAATTTCGACGGAACCCTTCAGGAACCTGCGGTGTTGCCCGCACAGTTACCGAATCTCCTTTTGAACGGCACCAGTGGCATCGCCGTCGGTATGTCTACGGATGTGCCGCCCCACAATGTACGAGAAGTCGTTGCGGCGCTTCTATGTCTGCTGGATAACCCCAAGGCGACCCTGAGTCAGCTCACCAAGCACATTAAAGGTCCTGACTTTCCGACCGGTGGTGAGTTGATCTCTTCGCGAAAGGAAATCTTGCAGATTTACAAGACCGGCTCTGGCACGCTGCGCCTGCGCGCACGGTATGAAATCCAAGCGGGAGAGATGGTGGTCACGGAGCTGCCACACCAGGTGTCAGGTGCCAAGGTGCTCGAGCAGATCGCAGCTCAGATGCGCGCCAAGAAATTGCCGATGCTCGAAGATTTGCGGGATGAATCGGATCATGAGAATCCCACGCGCTTGGTGCTGACACCGCGGTCCACTCGCGTGGACATAGAGGCCACGATGAGCCACCTCTTTGCGACCACGGATCTGGAGCGCACGGTCAGGGTCAATATTAATGTGATCGGACTAGACGGCCTGCCGGCAGTCTACAGTCTAAGATCGTTACTGGAGGAGTGGCTTAAGTTTCGGAAGGCAACCGTTAAGCGCCGGCTGAAGTTCAGGTTGGAGCAGGTCACGAGTCGCTTGCATATCCTCGATGGCCTGCTGATCGCTTTTCTCAACCTCGATGCCGTGATCAAGATTATTCGCCAACAGGACGATCCGAAACCGGCTCTGATGAAGCGGTTTAAACTCAGTGACAGTCAAGCGGAAGCGATACTTGAGTTGAAGTTACGCCATCTGGCGCGCCTGGAAGAGGTGCGTATCCAGGGAGAGCAGGAAAAACTCGCTGGGGAGAAAGTCGAATTGGAGCGCCCGCTCCGATCCAAAGTGCAACTCACCAAGCTGATCAAAGGAGAATTGATCGAGCTCGCTGAGATTCATGGTGACGAGCGTCGCACCGCCCTCGTGGAGCAGGGTGCGGCACGGGCGCTGGATGAGTCGGAGTTGATCGTCAGCGATCCCGTCACCGTGGTTCTCTCGGAGAGAGGCTGGGCTCGGGCTGCCAAGGGGCATGAGGTCGACGCGGAGACGCTTAGTTACCGATCCGGCGATCAGTTTCTGGCAGCGGCGACCGGGCGCAGTAACCAACTGGCAGTCTTTATGGACAGTACCGGGTGCGCCTACAGTCTGGCTGCCCATACTTTGCCGTCGGCGCGTGGCCAGGGCGAGCCTCTATCCGGACGGTTGAAGCCCCCCGATGGTTCTTCCTTCTGCGCGGTCCTGTTAGGTGCTGAGGAGGACAAGTGGGTGCTGGCTTCATCCGCAGGATATGGTTATGTGGTTACGCTTGCGGATCTCCACTCACGTAACAAGGCAGGCAAGGCCGCGCTCACGGTTCCAGAGGGTGCATCGGTAGTATCTGCTTCCGCCGTCGGCAAAACGGGGAGTCTGCTGGCTGCGGTATCGACCGACGGACGGCTACTCTTGTTCGAAGTTGAAGAGCTGCCGGAGCTTGCTCGCGGCAAGGGCAACAAAATTCTGAGTCTGCCCGCAAAGGCGGGTGTCGAGTTGGCGGCGATTTGCGTGTTGGCTCAGGATCAGACGCTAAAGATCATCTCAGGACAGCGGCACATGACCCTGAAACCGAAGGACCTCAAGCACTATTTCGCCAGTCGGGGCAAACGGGGCAGCGTCCTGCCACGAGGCTGGCGTAAGGTAGACCGACTCCTTGCAGAGAGCTAGTCGCCCACCAAACTAGCCTGGCTGGACCACTGCTCAGCCGGTTTTCTTGTTTTCGGGAGACCATTCGAAGTCCGGTTCCCTCGTGATTTCGGGATCTTCCAAAATCACTTCGGCTTCCTGCACATAATAACCCTGCATATAGCTCACCCCGAGCTGGAATAGGACGGCCATGGTATTGGCGTCTTCGACACGTTCTGCGATCGTATCGATTCCCTTTTGGCGCGCCGCGTTAATGAAGCGCTGCACGGTTTCCTGATGCGTTTGATTGTCCGAGAGGCCCTGCATCAAGGAGCCATCGATTTTGAGATATTGCATCGGAATATTGCTGAGTATTTTGATCGGGTCGTGGTCGACACCGAAGTGTTCCACCGCGAAGGAGAAGCCCAGCGACCTCAGTCCAGAGACGAGAGTCTTGGCTTGAGCGAGGTGACGGGTTATCTCTTCTGCGCTGACCTGGAAACAAATGCTGCTCGTATCGATGCTACTGCCTTCGACTTCCTTCTCGAGCCAGTCCAGCAGAGTTTTGTCAACCACGGAATTCATAGAAAGCTTGACGAAAACCTGGTCGGGTTGGTGTTTACGGGAGAACACAATCGAAGCGTCGATTACCCAACGATCGAGCGTCCTGAGCATTTCGTGTCTTCCGGCGGCCGGCATAAACTCCCCTGCCGGTATCTCCTCACCTTTTTTGTCGAGCATGCGAAGCACGGTGTCGAACCGGTCGCCTTGTTTGCCATGGAGGCTGACGATCGGCAGGTGTATCAGCCGAAAGCGATCATCCATCAGCGCGGACCTGATCTTTTCCACCCAGATGATGTCGGAGCGTCTAACACGAGTACCCTCGTCGGCTATCTCGGCTAACACTACCTGGTTGCCGCCACGTTTCCGGCCACGGTTGTTGGCCTGTTCCGCATCGATCAGCACCGACTCAACCCGGTTAGCGCCACTTGATACTTCAGACAGCCCAAGTGTGCAGGTGACATTAACCGTCCTATCGGCAATTTCGAATAGATGGTCGGAGATCGCCACAATAACGTTCTCCGCCCAGGCCTCTGCATCCCGCACCGTTCCACGTTCCAGTAGCACGGTAAAGACGAGGCCCCCAAAGCGGCCGTACAGATCATTAGTCTGAGTTAAGCGACGAATGACTTCGGCCAGTTGCACGAGAATAGCCTCACTGGCGAGCGGGCCGATGTCATCTTTGATTTCGCCGAACTTGTCCGGACGCAGATAGGCTAGAAACCGGACGCCGCCGCGGGGGCTTGACTCAAGACGTTTCGTCAGTAGCTCGATGAAATGCCGACGGTGGTAAAATCCGGTGATCGGATCCCGGTGCACTGCTTCCTCCACAAGCTGTTGGGGGGCGGTGGATTGTGGTCTGGTGCTGGGCACAGTGAGTCTTATGGCTGTATCGCCATCGAAGACGGATCGTTTTAGCCGCACCTCCAACGGTACCGCCGAGCCGGCTTTGGTGAGGGCGGTCACTCTCAGAGGTGTGGAGTCCCATTGGTCCTTCGTGCATGCGATGAGCCCGCCCTTCAGCGTGGTCTGGCTGCTGGGCTCAAAAAAATCCATGATCGGAAGTCCGCGCATCGCGTCGCCGTTGTCATAGCCGAATAACTGCGCCCACGCCGAATTCATTTCTACCAAAATCCCTTCTTGGGCACAGGCGACAGCATCCTCCGTCCCCGCTTTCAACGCGGTGAGTTGGTGGCGATACTGAGCCGCGGAGAGGAGGGTCTCGTTCAATGCTTGTTTGAGTTGGAACGCGTGCAGTTCGCGGTACGCAATAGAGCATAAGCGTTCCACATGCTGAACTGAGACCAGATCCTGAGCTCCAGCTTGTATGGCGGTGGCGATGGCGGATTCATCGATGTTTTCGCCGACCACCAGAAGGGGCACCATTGGCGTGCCGCCTTTGCGCAGCTGAGCAACTCGCTTGATCTCGGCAGCGTCACCATCGCTAAACAGCCACAGAAGCTCAGGGGAGTGCTTCTCCAGTGCGCCAGTCAGGCGATCGATACTGTCGATCCAATGACACTGAACCGTAGCCCCTAGATTGCGGAGAATTCGATTGAGAAATTTGACGTTCTCTTCGACGTCCGTTAGTACCAGCAAAGATACATGCGCCTGACTCATTCTTTCTCGAATTCCTTATAGCGATATCAGCGCTAGATGGGCAAGGGGTAGGAAATGTTAGCACTCCGACATAGCCACGAACGGGCACGGGTCACAGATGACTTTTGCGGCAAATCCTTTTACAGACAGGGCCGCCTTAATGCGAGAATTGCTAAGGTTTGCAATGCGTTCGAGGGTTCCGGATAGGCTCGCCGAACCCGTCAGACCAGAGGTATTTTACTTAATTCTCCCGGGACCTCCTGAACGAGTTTCGGCACGAGATAGCCTGGGACTCGTTTTCTGAGATCAGCGATGAGCTTCAATGCCTTGCTGTCCTCGACTTGGAAATGAGCCGCCCCTGCCACGCGGTCGAGCTGGTGCAGGTAGTAAGGCAGAACGCCGGAGTCGAACAGTCGGTAACTCAATGACTCAAGGCAACCTACGTCATCATTAACGCCACGTAACAGGACCGATTGATTCAATAATAAAGTGCCTGTCGCGCTGACCTGTTGCAGTGCACTTCTGACAGCCTCATCGATCTCGTTGGCGTGATTGCAATGCACCACCAGAACGGTTTTGAGCCGTGTTTGCTCGAGAAGCGCAAGCAGCCCCCGGTCGACTCTCTCCGGCAACACGATCGGGAACCGGCTATGAATACGGACCGTAGTGACCGACGCGATGGTTTCGAGCTCTGCGACGAGTTCTCTCAGACGACGGTTCGAGAGGCTTAATGGATCGCCGCCAGACAGGATGACTTCACGAATTGCGGTGTTGCTCTTGAGTGCGGCCAACGCGCCGGCCCAGTGGTTTTGTGATGCCAGTTGAGTCTCATAAGGGAAGTGACGCCGAAAGCAATAACGACAGTGCACCGGGCACGCTGAGGTGGTGATGATTAGTGCACGTGACGGATATTTCTCGATGAATCCGGCTTTCGCCAGAGAGATTTCTTGCAGTGGATCCTTCGTGAACCCCAGGTGTTCCTCGAGCTCGTCCCTGGCAGGCAGCACTTGGCGGAGCAACGGATCGTTCGGGTCTCCTTTGCGCATGCGCGAGATAAACTTTCTCGGTACCAGTATCGGGAACTCGTCTGCGCCTGGTTGAACCCAGTTTGCATCGAGCGGATCCAGCTGCAGAATTTCGAGAAGTTCATGCACATCTCTAACGGCATCGCGCAACGAATGCTGCCAACGCGGCGAGTCCGAAATCTCAGGTGGGATCGGGTCAATACCGGATCTAGTCATAGCAATCAGTTCGTTTCCACGATGCTAGGCGGTATTATCGCCCGGGTTATGGCGCAGATTGCGACTAGACGGTCGCTCCTGCAAGCGTTTACGTACAGAGCAAGAGATCGATGGCGAGTTATAGTACCAATCAATTTCGTGGTGGTTTGAAAATCATGATGGACGGAGATCCGTGTACGATTTTGGAGAATGAGTTTGTTAAGCCGGGCAAAGGCCAGGCGTTTAACCGCGTAAAGATACGCAATCTAAAGACCGGTCGCGTCGTCGATAGGACCTTCAAGTCTGGTGAGTCTGTCGAAGCAGCTGATGTAGTAGAGCAGGACATGCAGTATTTGTATTCCGACGGCGAGTTTTGGTATTTCATGTTCGTTGATACTTTCGAACAGCTTCCGGCAGATGAGCGAGCCGTGGCAGATGTTAAACAATGGTTGAAGGCACAGGATATGTGCAGTGTGACGCTGTGGAATGGTGTGCCCTTACTGGTCACACCACCGAATTTCGTTGAACTCAGCATTATAGAAACCGATCCGGGTTTGCGGGGGGATACCGCTCAGGGTGGCGTGAAACCCGCGACGTTGGAGACCGGTGCGGTCGTACGTGTGCCGTTATTTGTCGAGCAAGGAGAGGTCATTAGGGTCGATACGCGTACCGGCGAGTATGTTTCCCGGGCGAAGTCCTGAGCTGAACTCGCGGCTGCGGTTCAATAGGCCGCTCAGGTTTGCTGTCAGCACTCCCTGACAAGTCGCCGGGCTCACGCCCGGTGCCCTCAGCCATTCCTGCCCAGGGCCGGGCTCGAACACTCGGCATCCTGCCTCGGGTCCTC
>SMUZ01029649.1_pt1 | contig 21620 bp, 11 predicted proteins | sample 2456421 | NCBI WGS metagenome assembly SMUZ01 (sample SAMN11095932, study PRJNA526329) | marine sediment metagenome | biome: Marine sediment; feature: Surficial sediment; material: Deep marine sediment; isolation source: Hadal surficial sediment | place: Pacific Ocean | collected 2014-11 | depth... | reverse complement strand
TGGATGGACATCATCCACCGATTTTGTATGATCCGATCCAGTACGTTTTAGAGGCAGGCGGAAAACGGATTCGGCCAATTCTATTGGCCCTTTCGTGCAAAGCAGTGGGTGGCAATCTTGATACTTGTTGGGATGCCGCTGTTGCAGTTGAATTGCTGCACGACTTTACTTTGGTGCATGATGACATTATGGACCGCGACGATACCCGGAGAGGACGGGCGACGGTACATAAAAAATGGGATTCGGATATCGCTCTTCTTGCCGGTGACGGGCTTGTTGCGCTAGCCTTTCAATCTTTGCTGCGAACCCAATCTTCGAAAATTCACCAATTAGCCAATGTTTTTACCGATGGGGTCGTCGAGCTTTGCGAGGGCCAGGCTCTTGATTTAGAATTTGAAACGAATGGAGATGTGAATCTCAATGATTATTTAGTTATGATCGGAAAAAAGACGGCGCGGCTTTTAAATGTTTCAGCGAAACTTGGCGGCGTTATCGGCGCCGGCAATGAAAAGGAAGTGCAAGCATTGGGAAACTTCGGTTATAATTTGGGCTGTGGTTTTCAAATTCAAGATGACTTGCTGGACATCACCTCTGATGAAGCCATAATGGGTAAAACTTACGGCAGCGACGTCATGCGAAAAAAACAAACCTACTTGTTAGTACACGCGTTATCCAAGGCCGATTCAAATATAAAAGAAAAATTGAGATTTTTGTTGACGAAACCGGAAATTAATCGAGCGCAAATCAATGAAGTTAAATCCCTCTTTGAAAAAGCCGGCTCAATTGAAGCAGCAAAGTCCGCAATTAACGATTATATTCTTTCCGCACAAAGTAGTCTCGATGAACTTCATTCGACTCAAGGTAAGGAGTTGCTGTTAAGCTTTCTGAAGTACGTCTCAACTCGTAACGCATAATTAATCGGTTACTTTTCTATACAGACGGAAATGGATATTCTATTATTCTGTTTGATGGGCGGTATTGTTTCTGCCGACACGGACTCAGCTTGGCAATCAATGGTATCCCAGCCCTTGATCGCTTGCTCGATCGCCGGTATGTTGATGGGCGATTTGGCTTTGGGATGTGTGGTCGGGGTGTTATTACAGTTACCCTATTTGGTGGAGCTGCCAGTCGGTGGAGCAAGGGTTTCTTTAGGAAACTTGGCGGCGTTCATTTCCGCAGGTCTGGTCGTGAAACTTAACCAGGTTTTTCCCGGTCAGACTAATTCGATTTTATTGTTTGCGATTTTGTATGCTGTGGTACTGAGCCGCGTATCTATTCCATTGCAGAATTGGAGCCGTCGCTTGAATCTGATTTTAGTGATCCAGGCAGACCTCGCGGCTGAAAATGGAGATATGGCTAAAATTTCGGGGCTGAATTACTTTGGAGTTCTTAATTCATTGTTTTTTGGTATTTTATTTTCTGCTATTTCCTTTTTTTTAGGTAAATATATTGTGCAATCCGCTGTACTCAGTTTTCCGTTTCAAATAAGCTTGCCGTTTCTAAAGCCGACACTCTTGGGTGCTGGTTTGGGAGCTATGTTTTGGCTGTTTCTGAAAAGAACGACCTTTCGGTACACTTTGATGGGAACGGTGATGTCGGCGATTGCTTTGTTAATTGTCTGGATATACTAATCGATATGGTCCGTTTAGAACCGTTTGATTTTATTCGAATAATTTATCGCTCGTTTTATATTCAGGCCGCTTGGAATTCTGAACGAATGTTGGGCCTAGGTTATTGCTTTTGCTTGGTGCCATTTATTAAAAAGGCTTTTGCTAAAGGTGAGGACCGGGCCAAGTTTCTCAAAAGGAATTTACAGTTTTTTAACACGCACCCTTATATGGCGACCTGGATCCTGGGTGCAATAATAAAATTGGAAGTAGAGTCGATTCACGGGGCTATGTTCGACGCGAAACAAATTGACCACTTCAAAAAACGCATGAGTGAATCGTTAGCAGCAATTGGAGACCAATTATTCTGGGGCAAACTTAAACCGATTGCGGCCATGCTTGGCCTGGGACTTACCCTTTATAATAAAGCGCTTGGCTTATGTGCATTTCTTTTTTTGTATAATTTGCCTCATTTTTATATGAGGGTAAAGGGGCTTTTAACTGGATACAAACTTGGATTTGATCTTGCAAAATGTGCCTCTTTGAGTAAGTACAAAGGGGTTTTTGTCAACCTTGATAAGTTCGCTGCTTTATTCACAGGAGTAATGATAAGTATATTTGGGTTTTCAGATTTTATAACAAATTTTCCGGAAGGAGCGGCATTTTTAACCGGACTTCTCTTGATGTTGGTTTTGTTAAAATTGAATGTCTCAGTTCCTGTTGCATTAATGGTTCTGATTTTGGGTAGTACGGTTGTCGGTGGATTAATTTATTAGAATTTTCAGATGGTTCAAAAAGTTGTTCAAGTCAAAAATAAACTGGGAATTCATGCAAGACCGGCATTGCTTTTTGTCAACACGGCCGCGAAATTTGAGGCTGATGTTTACCTTGGCAGGGACAATCATGAAGTGAATGGAAAGAGTATTATGGGGGTGATGATGTTAGCTGCGGAAATGGGAAGTAAATTGACCATCACTGTAAAGGGCCAGGATGAAAAGGAAGCGATAAAAGCGTTAATTGAATTAATCGACAACAAGTTTAATGAAGAGTAGGTTTGTTTTAAGTGGCCGTTAAAAATAATAAAATCAAATGTAAATACCTTTTGAAGGGTGTTCCTGCATCGCCAGGTATAGCTATTTCAAAAGTATTTAAGCTTAAAAGCGAATCAATCAGTATTGATCCAACAATCGTAGACGATTCAAGTGTAGATACTGAAGTTGAGAAATTTGTGAAGGCCGTTGAAAAGTCAAAGAGCGAGTTAAAGTCTTTGCAGAGCAAAGTGGTTCGCAAGGTAGGCCTGGAAAATGCAAAAATATTTGATGTTCATCAACTTTTACTTGAAGATAGTGTGATTATTGAGGAGACGATTCATAGTATAAAAAAAGAAAATAAGAGTGCTGAATTTGCATTTTTTCATATTATGCAAAAATATGAGAACACTTTGAATGGAAGCTCTACTAACCATTTTCAAAACCGAAGCTCTGATTTAAGGGACGTTAAAAGAAGGGTGATTCGACATATTCAAGGAGACCGCACCGATCAATTGAATCAACTTTCCGGATCAGCCGTCATTGTAACGAATGATTTAACGCCTTCAGATGCAGTCATGCTGGAAAAGCGGAAAGTCTTGGGATTTGCAACTGATTTAGGTGGCCGGACTTCTCATGCGGCTATCATGGCCCGCTCAATGGAAGTGCCGTCAGTGGTGGGACTTCGGCGGATTTTCAACCTTGTTGAGGAAGGAGATCGAATTGTCATCGATGGCAACGAAGGCAAAGTGCTCATCCAGCCAGATGAAAAGACTATAAACCACTATCGGAAATTGCAGGAAAAGTATTATGATACGAATCGAAAGCTGGACGAAATTCGCGATCTAAAATGTCTAACTATCGATGGTAAGGAAATCGAGCTTTCAGCAAATTTAGAGTTCAGTGACGAAGCGGAGTCGGTAAAATCACATGGGGCAAAAGGCGTTGGACTCTATCGCACCGATTATATTTACCTTACAAAAAAGGAATTACCGACTGAAGAGGAGCAATTTCAGGAATACAGAAAAATTGTAAAAAAGATTTCCCCGGATCCTGTCATTATTCGTACTATGGATTTGGGCGGTGATAAATTACCAAAATCCTTTTTGATCCCACCTCAGGAAAACCCTTTTTTGGGTTGGCGCGCGATTCGAATTTCCCTGGATAGAAAAGATATTTTTGAAACCCAATTACGAGCAATCCTGAGAGCCAGCGGAGCTGGGAATGTAAAAATCCTTTTTCCCATGATTTCCGGATTAGATGAGGTTCATGAATGTAAAAAAGCACTAGAGAACGCAAAATCGGAACTGCAAAAAGAAGGCATTAAATACGACCTTGATATTGAAATCGGTGTTATAATTGAAGTCCCATCTGCTGCTCTGTTAGCCGACAAAATAGCTAAGGAAGTAGATTTTCTTAGTATTGGAACAAACGACCTTGTCCAGTACCTGTTAGCTGTTGATCGTGGAAACGAACGCATTGCCTATCTGTATCAGCATCTGCATCCGGCAATTCTGAGAATGATCAAACAAATCATTATGGCCGGACATCAGGAAGGTGTTTGGGTTGGTATGTGCGGTGAAATGGCCAGCGACCCGCTATCCACTTTGATTTTAATCGGTATGGATTTAGATGAATTTAGCGTGAGTCCGATAGCGGTTCCGGAAATAAAAAAGATTATTCGTTCAACGGAGTACCGCGAAGCGGCTCGAATTGCCAAGAAGGTTCTGCAATTTGATAGGCCCTCGGAGGTGGAGCGGTTTATGACCAAAGTTGTACGGAAAAAGTTTAAGAATTTGATTTTTTGAGAAAGAATGACGAATATAAATAGAACGGAAATTGCAAAATTTGATGCAGACGGAATGTTGCAGAAGATCCTTGAGTTTCCCGAACAACTGAAGCATGCGCTCGACCTTGCCAGGTCTACCAAGGTTTCTTTAAATAACGAAAAAATTCAAAACATATGTGTCTGCGGAATGGGCGGCTCAGCCATTGGCGGAGACCTGGTTCGGTCCTGTTTGAATAATCAGTTGAATATCCCCTTTTTTGTGAATAGATATTATCAGGTGCCTAATTTCATAAATGAAAGCTCATTGGTGATTGTATGCAGTTATTCGGGAAATACCGAAGAAACGTTAGCCGCTTATGAAGATGCCTATCAAAGAAAAGCGCAAATTATCTGTGTGACCTCCGGTGGAACCTTAGGCGATAAAGCAGCCTTGAATAACCACCCGATTTTTTCAGCGCCACCGGGATATCCACCAAGAGCTGCCCTGGGTTATTTATTGGTTCCGATCCTCTATTGCTTGTTTTTAACCGGACAGATCGCGAATCCTGAATCAGATATTTTAGAAACAATCGAAGTTCTCGAGAATTTAGCAACTGAATATGATCCGGATGAAAAAGATAATTTTGCGAAACAAATCAGTCGTTCGCTAAAAGGCAAAATTCCGTTGGTTTACGCCTCGATAGCTGGATTTGAACCTGTGACCTGGCGCTGGAAGGGCCAACTTTCGGAAAACAGTAAAGTCCTGGCTTTTTCCAATGTGTTCCCTGAGCTTAATCATAATGAGGTGATGGGGTGGGGGCCTTTGGATGATCTTAATAATAAATTCAAAATCATTTATTTAAAAGATCGGGATGACCATTCTCAAATTACCAAACGAATGGAATTGACTCGAAAAATCGTTGAAAAGCACACGGGTGATTCTATCATAGAAATCAAAAGCCGGGGAGAATCTTTACTGACTCGTATATTTTCATTGATTTATTTGGGTGATCTGGTAAGTTTGTACCTGGCCGTAGAGAATCAAGTCGACCCGACATCGATTGAAAACATCGATTTCTTGAAGCAAGGCTTGTTGGCGGCTTAGCAGATTTTTATTTTTAAAAAACGTTATAATAAATTGAAATCACATTCTAAATAATTGAAAGGAGTCATGCATGTCCTCCATGATTTTCACGTCTGAATCTGTAACTGAAGGACATCCGGATAAACTTGCCGATCAAATTTCCGATGGTGTTCTCGATGCGATTCTTGAAGAGGATCCCTTTGGAAGAGTCGCGTGTGAAACGTACGTCACCACCGGCATGGCGATGGTTGGCGGCGAAATCACTACTAAAACCTATGTTGAAATTCCAAATTTAGTTCGTGGAATTATTAAAGACATTGGTTACACGGACGCCAGTTTTGGATTTGATTATTTGACCTGCGCTGTGCTCAACACTATTCAGCAGCAATCTCCTGATATTGCGTTGGGAGTAGACAAAGATGGGGCGGGCGATCAGGGAATGATGTTTGGTTATGCGTCTAATGAAACACCGGAACTGATGCCTTTGCCGATTATGCTTGCTCATAAACTATGCATGCGTTTGGCAGAAGTGCGCAAGACTGGCACGCTTCCTTATGTCAGACCGGATGGGAAGTCGCAGGTGAGCGTTCGTTATGAAGACGGCAGGCCTGTAAAAGTGGATACGGTTGTTATTTCAACTCAGCATGACCCTGACGTTGATCAGCAAACTATACATAATGATATTGTCACTAAAGTTATCAAGCCTGTCATCCCCAGCGATTTCTTTGATGAAAGCAGTATTATTTATCATATCAACCCAACCGGCCGGTTTGTAGTCGGCGGTCCCCATGGCGATACCGGCTTAACGGGAAGAAAAATTATTGTGGACACTTATGGAGGATACGGACGGCACGGCGGCGGCTCGTTTTCCGGAAAAGATCCAACGAAAGTTGATCGCTCCGCAACTTATGCCGCTAGATATATCGCGAAGAACATCGTGGCGGCCGGGCTCGCAGATAAATGTGAAATTCAACTAGCCTACGCAATCGGTGTGGCGGCGCCGGTTTCAATTTGTGTCGAATCATTTGGAACGGGAAAAATTCCTGATGAGGAAATTGCCAATCGTGTTGCAAAGACTTTCAATTTAACCCCAAAGGGAATTATAGAAATGCTCGATCTGCGCCGACCGATTTATAAGAAAACCGCTGCTTACGGGCATTTTGGCCGCGATGAAGATGGGTTTACTTGGGAAAAAACGGACAAGGCGAAAGAATTAGCCGAGGGCTAAGATGTTGAAATTTGAAATAAAATTTGAATCATCGATTAATGAACAGGAGGTTTTGTGAATTACGATATAAAGGACATTAACTTAGCACCGGAAGGGAAGAGGAGAATTGAATGGGCCGAGAATGACATGCCGGTTCTGCGACAGGTTCGTGAAAAATTTGCCCAAGAAAAGCCGCTGGAAGGCAAAAATATGTCTGCGTGTTTGCATGTGACAGCAGAAACAGCAAATCTGGCCCGCACGTTAAAAGCAGGAGGTGCGAACTTGGTTTTATGCGCATCGAACCCTCTTTCAACTCAGGACGACGTTGCTGCATCTTTGGTTAAAGACTATGATATCCCGGTTTTTGCGATTACCGGCGAGGATAATGAAACTTACTACCAGCATATAAATACCGCCATTGAGCATAAACCTGTTGTGACCATGGATGACGGTGCAGATTTGGTTTCCAAGATTCTTTCGGATTACCCTGAAATTAGTGCGAATGTGGTCGCCAGTATGGAAGAAACAACCACCGGTGTGAATCGGCTGCGAGCGATGGAGCGGGATGGCGCGCTTAAGTTTCCGGTAATCTCGGTGAACGACGCCGTAACTAAGAATCTTTTCGATAATCGGTATGGCACGGGTCAGTCAACCATAGATGGAATTATTCGTGCCACAGACATTTTATTGGCGGGTAAGAATGTTGTTGTGGTGGGCTTTGGTTGGTGTGGAAAAGGTGTTGCCATGCGGGCAAAAGGTATGGGTGCGAATGTAATTGTGACCGAAGTCGATCCGGTACGCGCTCTTGAAGCCGTCATGGAAGGGTATCGCGTGATGTCCATTAAAGAAGCTGCACAAATCGGCGATCTCTTCGTAACGCTAACTGGCGATATTCACGTGATTCGTAAAGAGCACTTCGCTTTAATGAAAGATGCGGCGGTCGTTTCAAATTCCGGCCACTTTAATGTTGAGTTGGATATTGAAGGCTTAACTGAGCTTGCAAAAGAAGTCCGCAAAAACGTTCGAAACTTTGTTGACCAGTACGTCTTGGATGATGGTCGCAGGATAAACTTGCTCGGCGAAGGCCGGCTAATCAATTTAACCGCTGCCGAAGGCCATCCGGCCTCGGTTATGGACATGAGTTTTGCCACCCAAACCTTGGCGACAGAATGGGCGATTAAGGAGGCGGGCAATCTTGAGGCAAAAGTTTACAACGTTCCTCAGGAAATCGAAAATTGGGTTGCAACCCTGAAACTCAAATCGATGGGCATTACAATCGATGAGTTGACCGAGGAGCAGAAACATTATTTGGCGTCCTGGGAAATGGGAACCTGATTAATTCTAAACGAGCACCTATTAAAAAAGCCTCATGCCATCAAAGCATGAGGCTTTTTGTATTTATTAACTTCTACTAGATTTTTAGCTTCAAGTCTGCCGCATTAGGAATTTGTTCAACCTCTAAAATATAAGTGCCAACATAAGGATTTTCAATGGCATACTGAAGTGTACAGGTCATTTTGATGAAGTTTAACCGGTCCCGATCTTTTACCGATTTCTGCTGTCGGCAAAATCTTCAATAATTTTGTACGGATTGGTAGCATTCAAACCACTCTCCTGAATAATCTTTTCAGACTCAACCCTTACCGTGATGTACGCTTTCATTTCCGGAGCCGGATGCGCGACACTGATCTATACATAGTGCTGAATTCCGGCTTTGATAGTTGCTTCGGCTGCACCCTGAACAGATGCCGAATCTATCTTTCGGGACGGGTCAGCTTTTAGCAGATTTTGACGCGATACACCCACCAAATGCACAAATGTATCCGTCGGTCAAGAAGCATATCTCCAATTGAGACTTCACAACCTTCTGTGAGCCTGTTTACCGAAGACCCACGCACCAACCCTTGGATGTGGTGACCTGCTCCACTAACTTAGGAATAAGATGACGACCTAAATAACCGGTTCTGCCCACAGTAAATATTTTCTGAAGACAGGCTTGAGCAGACATTATTTCATGTTCATTTGTTTTTGCACAATATCCATTTTAAAACCTGTTATAGCTCCGATTACCTCATTTTTTTCTTTCTCAGATACTTTAATTTTATCCAGCGCAGCGATCAGATGATTTATCGAAACGTTTCACACATTTCCGTAATCCCCTGCCCGTCATAACTAGTTTTCGTGGTATAGACGCACGGACCACCTGTAGCTTCACATAAATGCTGCACAATAAGCTGACGAATGCGTTTTTTTGAATCGTCGCTGTGTCCTGTTAAGAAAGTCAAACGAATTTCTTTCAAACTTAAAGTAAACCGTTTGATTATTAACAACAATGTAACTTCGGTTAAAAAAATGTAATATTTCTCTAAAGTTTACGCTTTGGGTTACCGAAGAAATTAATGTAGCAATTAAATTCAAAAATGTCATAACCTTCAAACTTAGGGTAGAAAATGCACAAATCAAGAAGAACCGCCGACAAGATATTGTCCTCATCAGTGACTGATTTATCCAAGCGTTTAGTATTTTACATTTCATTCACATTGGTATTTCTTTTGACTTCATTAAACTGCTCGTTTGATAAGCCAAATGCGCCGTCATGGGATACGAATGTTTCTATCCCCCTGATTAGTAAATCGTACACTATGGCTGAGCTTGCAGAGAAAGAATCCTCCATTCGTTTGGATAGCACAGACAATCTCTATTTCGAAGTCGATGCAGATCTGGATAACTATTATATTGGCGATGAATTATACTTAGAAAGTTTACAAGATGATTTTTCCCTTACCATGGGCTCTTTTTCTATTGATTCTCCCTCGTCTGTCGCTACCAGTGTGATTCTGAGCGAAATTTTTTCGCAAGCGGATGCTTTGCACGGATTAACGGTAATCGTCCCGGCATTCAGCTTTCAGACGGATAAAAAATCTTTGGATCCCTATGATAGTTTCTCTTATGTCGTTATTGAGACCGGCAATATATCCTTGCAAGTCCAAAATAACCTGGCCATTCCTTTAGGCAGTCCTCTGACTTTGGAAATTTGGCACACGGCCCAGGACACTTTAATTTCTTCAACTACCAGTTCTTTACAAATACCTGCCGGGAACTCCGCAAATTTTGTCATAAACTTGGCCGGTAAAAAAATCCCGAACCAGTTATCGGTGAGAATGATAGGAGATTCACCGGGCAGCAGCGGGGCGCCTGTTTTGGTAGATAAAAATAGCAGTTTCGGAATGACGGCCGGAATTACAAATCTCAGCGTCGAAGAGGCATTAGCCGAGGTGCCTGCCCAGGTTATTTCCGGCGAAGAGCAGCTGTCGATAACGGATTCGGTTGTCGTTATAGATGCAAAAATTGAATCGGGTTCAGTTGATTTTACGGTTAGCGGAAATTTCGCGCTCGATGCCTGGGTCAGATACGAGCTTCCCGATTTTGTTTCGCCAACCGGTTCTGCTTTAGTTGATTCGGTTTTTATATCGGCAAGCACCCCAAGCAGCGTTTCGATTAATCTGAATAATTACTCTTTTCAACCTGAAGTAGCCGGCTTTGGTCAGCAGACGGTGCGGTTTTCCTGGACCGCCAGAATGATTGATTCCGGTTCTAATATGGTTTTGGTAAAGAGCAGTGATATTATCAACGTAAATTTCAATGTGGACGAAATCCATTTTTATCAGCTTACTGGCAAATTAAGGCAAAAAGAATTTGACATCGAGCAGGATGAAATTGAGTTTGATATTCCCGTCGACTTGGACAGCCTTTTCTTTGAAACCGCCCGTTTGGAGCTGCTGATAAATAATGGCATCAATTTTCCTGCGAACATTAATTTAGTGATAGAGGGGCAAAATGAGTCAGGTACAAAAGCCCAGATATACATAAATCAGGCGATACAGGCTGCATCAGCGCCCGGCGTTCCAACCCCTTCAGTTATTGTTCTCGATAGCCAGAACAGCAACATCAAAGATTTCATCAGTATTGTGCCAAATCTGTTGCGGTTTTCAGGCAAGATTGTTTTAGGGGATGAAAATATTGTCGGCACGGTTTCCAAGAATGATTTTGTAAATGGCTCCGTAAAAATTACCGCGCCTTTTGCATTGCGGCTTTCTTCGCAAAGTATCGAAACCGAAACTATTGAATTGAAAATTGATGAAGAGGTGAAAGACAAAATTATCGACAACCTTTCTGCCGGTGCACTTTTTATGGAAATTACTAACCATTTACCTGTAGGCGCATCTCTAGAAATCATTTTTTCTCAGGATGAGATGAACTTATATCAAAACCCGGTTCTGCAGATCACAGCAATTCGTGCAGACGCAGCTTTTGTGGACGCATCCGGATTTGTTCAGAGTTCTAGAACTGCTGAGTCTACGATTGGATTGTCTGAAGAGCAAATGCGCATATTTTTGCTCTCGCCGCTGTACGCCGGGATTCGTATTTCCATGGATGGCACGAATGGTCAGTTTGTAACCTTGCGAGGCTCTGACTACATCCAGGTCAAATCGTACAGCAGAATTAATGTAACCGTGAACCGAGATTAACCGAGGAAAATCAAATGACAAAGACTTTTTCAAAATTAGTATTAGCAGCAGTGATTGGTTTAAGTTTTTCAACAGCAGACAAGTTACTTTACGGCCAATCCGGAATTTCGAACGCGCGAAGTGTCGCAATGGGCGGCGCTTATACGGCCATTGCACGCGGGGTTGAGTCACCGTCCTGGAATCCGGCAAATCTTGGCCTCTCCGGTAAAAACAAGTACCATTTTAATTTGGTTTCAGTAGGCCTGGGCTTAAACAATAATAGTTTTGATAAAAACCATTACGATCTTTATAACGGTGAATATTTAACCTCCGAAGATAAGCAGAACATTTTAGCCAGCATCCCTGCAGAAGGTCTACGCTTTGATTTAGGAACCGAGGTGCAGGCAATGGGGCTAGCATTCGGCCCGCTTGCGTTTAACGCCTCCGGATTTGCAGTCTCTGATTTGAGTTTTTCGAAAGAAATTTTGGATTTGGTTCTTAACGGCAATGAGTTTGGTCGGGTTTACAATATTGGCGATACTGGCGGAGAAGGTTGGGCGGCATCCAGTTTTGGTGTGTCGCTAGGGATGCCGATTATTAAAAATGCTAATTTTGAATTTGCCGTCGGAGGCTCTATAAAATATTTGCGCGGATTTGCTTATGCAAAAGTAAAAGAGGCGACGACAACTATGTCTACCGATTTTGACGGTTTACAGACCAATGGAAGGGTTGTGATCGACCGTGCCTTTGGTGGCAGCGGATTTGCAATTGATGTTGGTACGGCTGCACGGTCAGGAAACTGGTCACTGAGTTTAGGTCTATCAAACATTTCCAACAACATTAATTGGAATAAGAAAACCAAAAGGTTTGTCTACGAATTTAGCGCGGATTCGGTCTCCGTTGAAAAAATAGCCAATTCCGATATTGATTCAGTTTTTAGCGATTCCGAGGAGACGGTTGCAATCGAGCCTTTTACGACAAAGCTTCCCGCTGAACTGAGGTTTGGGATTGCACGGGCAACCAAGAGGTTCACCTTTGGCGTTGATTTCAGAAAAGCTTTCAAAAAAGCACCAGGTGTTTCCACAAAACCTAAATTTGCTTTGGGCGCAGAACTTCGTCTCATCCATTTTTTTCCACTCCGATCAGGCGTTGCGTTCGGAGGGAAACAAGGTTTTACACCATCTGCGGGCTTTGCCTTTGACTTTTCAGTTTTTTCCTGGGATTTTGCAGTCGCCAGTCCGGGCGGGTTTTCCGGAAAGGGCTTAGCTTTTGCTTACAATTGGATGTTCAGGTTTTAAGAATGAGGAGCGAGGAGCGAAAAGCGTTATTCAAAAGTATGATTACTTTTACGCTCTACGCTCTTCAAGGTCTTTGTCTTTTGCACTTTTCCCTCTTTCGTTTCTCAAAGTCTTTTACTTGCGGGCAAAGAACAGGATGCCGATTCCGGCTACCAGAAAAAGGCCATTTGCAAACCAGGCCGAAAACATAGTTGGCATAACGCCTGTTTGCCCTAAAGTCTGAACGACTCTTGTTAACCCATAATAAATGAGGCAAACCAGGATACTGATAATTAAGCTAAAAATTGTACCCCCGCGGTTTCGGCGAGCGGCGAGCGGCGCTCCAAATAAAACCATAATAAAATTAGCAAATGGAATCGATACTTTGAAATGTAAATCAACAAGCCATTTCTTTGGATTTCCGCCATTTCTTTTGACTTCATGAATGAAACTTTCCAATTCAGCATATGACATATCGTTTGGATCAGTATAGAAAGTTTCCAGCTGCTCTGGCTTAAAGTCGAGAAATTCGTCTTTGAGCTCCTCAAAAGGAATCGCTTCCTCTTTGGTATCTGAAAATGTTCGTCTATAACCGCTACGAAGGACCCAGGTACTATCTTCCCATTTCATGCTCCGGGCGTCCAATCTTTCGATAATTTGATTGTTATATAACTTTTGGATACTGATTTTGCGGGCAGTTTTGTTGACACTGTTAAAATCTCCTATGAACACTTGTCTGTTGATACTGTCCCTCCAAAAAATATTAGTTATTCTAGTTTTAGTTCTTTTAACGGTTTCGATATATTCATCTTCGATCTTAGTTTTTTCCTGATTGGCTGAGGGTACAATTTTTTCACCAAAACCAAGAGCGAATGTACTAATCAATAGTCCAAAAATAAAAAGCGGAATCAAAATTCGATTCAAACTGATACCCGCCGACCTTATCGCGCTTAATTCATTATGATTCGCCATTTGACTCAGACTAAATAGACTCGCCAGGAGCATGGCAATTGGCAGAACTAAAATAATTAGATAAGGGATATAAAAAAAATAATATTTAATAATGACGGCCAGAGGAACTTCCTTATCAATAAATTTACTGAGATTGCCAACCATGTCGACAAAGATCACAATCATGGGAAAAGCCAGTAATGCATAAAATAAAGTAAAGCAAAATCGTCGCAATATGTACCAATCGAGTATTCGCATAGATATATTTATTTTTATTTATTCCGGTTTTTTTCTCTGCGGCGAAGACTAAAAACTTGCGGCCAACGGAATGTCGCTGTGTCACGAACTGTGCGCAGAACAAGAAAAATGCCTAACCCACCAACCAGAATATTTGGGCTCCACATCCCCCAAAATGGTGATATTTTCTGCCTGTCTGCTAAACTTTCACCCCCAATCAGGAAAGCCCAATACAGTAAGAAAAACCCAATGCTTAATCCCGCCGCAGCCGCCCAACCTTGTTTACGCGCCAGGATTCCAAGAGGCGAACCGACCAAAACAAAAACAATGCACACAGCAGGAATGGAATATTTTTTGTGAACTTCAACAAGATCCCTATCGATTGATTTTGTATAACTATTAATCAAATTTAAATCGGTCTTTATTTTCCGATTCAGCCGCTGGTGATCTAGTATTAACAAATCCAAGGTTTTTTCCTCTTTGGAATTGGAATAAATATATTTGGAGAGTTGCTGGTTCACAGTTTCGTTGAGCTTTTGGCGCCTTTCTAATATCCGCTGCCGATTTTTATAAACCCCCTCCATCAAAGCCGCAGAGCTTTTTTCTCTATCCCCGCGGTACTCAGATTGGCTGCGCATTAATAGCATTTCAGTCATTGGTATCTTAATAACGTGTTTTGTAAATTCAACTTTTTTGAACGATTCAGGATTGTTGATATCGATCTCTTGCAGCTCGCCATCAAGGAGTGTGATTTCGACCAGACCGGTTTCTTCGGAGAAGGTAATTTCTCCGACCTTCGCAATGATTGTCTTTATGATGTTCGAAGTCGTTTGATCATCTATGGTAATATTTTCGATATACGTGGTTGAATTGATTTCCTTAATAGTCGGACCGAGTATGTTGTAATTTGGGATATCGGTATAAATTACACCTGCCTCTAAATTTAGCAAAGGTTTTTTTCTGGCGATGTCTAACATCAAAAGCTTGGTTCTATGATTAAAATCCGGTAAGACTTCGTTATTAAACCAGATTAAAGCCCCAGCCACGCCTAAAGATACTATCAAGGTAGCAGGTAGAATCTGGTATAAACTGATGCCGCCGGCTTTAATTGCCGTTATTTCATTTTCAGCCGACAGCCGCCCGAAGACCATGATTGTAGCTGTGAGCACAGCACATGGTACCGAAAGCGCGATCATCCACGCCAAATTCAGAAAAATAAATTCAAGGATCGTACCTAAAGATACTCCTTTACTCATAAATTTGCCCAGTTCCCTAAAAATCAAATTTAGGATAAATATGGAATTAATGACCAGAAGGGCGAAGCAAAAAGGGCCGATATGTTCTTTGACGAGATATTTTGGTAGAATTTTGATCATAAAGCGAATCGGTCATTTCTTTGTAACTTTACAAAATATACGCATCATCCTGTTTTTTATCAAGTGTATTTTCCTTAATAAATGTTAGAACTTTCTTAGAAACAAATAGTTTAACTTTTTGTTTTTTCAATTGTACATCCAAAGCATAATACAGAACTTTTACTTGCAATTATTTTATTAATTGCCTATTTTTGAAGCAATTCTGAACACAAGAGTAATAGATTTATTTATTTTCTCGGGAGGTTTTATCGAGCAGTTGCTATCGGGATGATTTTCTAAAAAATAGACGACCCCTGTGGATTTTAACCAATGAATTATCAAAGTCGTTTGTTAACAACAAAACTGCTGCTCTCGGGAGATGAATTTTACTAGAAGTTTAAGGCTCTTTTCATTATTATTCTTTTTTTCAATCCTTTTCGGTTTTTTTACCCACGGATTTGGTTTTCCTAAGGCACCTTCTTCGATTGCCCAAGGACATTCCTCTATTTTTTCCTCAAAGTTTTTAATCAAAAACAAACAAGAAGCCATTTTTTCTCTGCATGGATATATTCCCGCTTCAGCACCGAAATTTTATAATAAAATCAGACAGGAAATTAAGATCGAATCCCTGGATTCGCGTGTTATAGTCAGGCAAACAATTTTACAGGATGATATCCACCCACCGCTGATACTTACTTTTGAAGAATATCAGGTATTAATTCAAGAACAAACTGAGAGGCGTGCATGGCAGGAATTTATCGTTCGCGACCTAACCGATGAACTCGCGAAAACGAGGGGGCCTGGTGGAATTAATCTGGATATACCGGTTAGAATAAAAAGTAAAGCGTTTAAAAAGATTTTCGGCAGCGGCCAGGTTGGTTTAACCGTGACGGGAAATATCAGCATTAATATGTCACTCCGAAGGGAGGACCGAAGCGAAGTCAGAACAGCCATCACACGGGGAGCCAATACTAATTTTAAGATGCAGCAGAAACAAAGATTCTCAGTGACCGGAAAGATTGGTGACAAAGTAACCGTGAACGTTGACCAGGACAGCGAACGTGCTTTTGATTTCGATAACAATGTCAGGTTGGTTTACCAGGGTTATGATGATGAGATTTTGCGGAAATTGGAAGCTGGAAATATTTCACTTTCGTTACCTGGCACCCGGTACGTCACGTTTAGCGGGAAAAACGCCGGTCTTTTCGGTATCAAAAGCGAAATGGTTTTTGGCAACCTGAATCTTACAACTATCGCGAGTCAGGAAAAGGGGGAGAGCCAACGACTGAGCCTGACCGGAGGTGCACAGGCCGGAAGGAAAATCATAAGAGATCACCAGTATTTAAGAAATACTTACTTTTTTCTGGATGAAAGCTATCGCGATGAATATTCAAAATTTGATGCCGAACGCACCCGCCTTGCTCCTGATGTGAATGTAGCTCCTCCTGTTGCGGGACAATCAATTGAAGTTTACAAGGCTGCTCCCGGCAATGATACACGATTTCCGGGCGAGAGTATTGCCGGTTGGGCAACCAGGACGGGTAAATTTGTCAATGGGAAATTCCCAAAGAATGTGAAGGAGGGCGAGGCCGAGTTTGGCCATTTTATTCGACTGGAAAAAAATGAATATTATGTTGAGAATAACCTGGGGTGGATTCGTTTGAATAGATCGGTTGCTCAAAATGATATATTGGCCGTTTTTTATAGAGCTGGAAATGACACTTTGGGTAATATTGCCAGACAAGATACAATTCTTCTTAAACTAATTAAATCTCGAAATACTCACCCGTCTGTTGCAACTGCACAATTGGAGTGGAAACATGTCTATATACTCGGCGGGCGTAATATCAATAGAGAGGGTTTCGATGTTAAAATATTCCGCGAGCCTTCATCCGGAGTCGCTCAGGAAACCGACGAAAACGGCAAAAAATGGCTGGAAGTTTTTGGACTGGACTCAAGGGATAAAAACGGAGCTGATAATCCAGACGGAGAAATTGATTTAGATCCGACTTTTATTAGTTTGGCTAACGGCGAATTATTTTTTCCTGATCTTCGGCCATTCGATTCAAGCGGTTACTTTGTAGCCCCGAGCCCTGATACTATTTTTTCCCTACTTCCTGGTGATCCCAAACGTGAGCCTGCTATTTATGATGAGTCCAATTCTACTTTAATCAATGCACAGAGCAGGTTTTATATTGAGGTTAAATCGCAAAATAGCAGCTCGGATTATAATTTGGGTTTCAATGTTATCGAAGGATCGGAGGTTGTAACGCTGAATGGCTCCACGCTAAGAAATGGTGTTGACTATAGCATCGATTATTTTTCCGGGCGTCTAACGATACTTAATGAACAGGCTCTGAATCCGGCAGCTCAATTAGATATATCGTACGAAAGAAACCAACTTTTTCAATTGGAAAAGAAGACAATTCTCGGAGTGCGCGCGGAATATGAGTTGGGCAGGGATTCGTTTGTCGGCGGAACATTCTTATACCTCAATCAAACTACCTTAGATAGAAAAGTTCGCGTTGGGCAAGGCCCAATGCGAAATCTGGTTTGGGATATAAACACACGCTTGAAACTCAGGCCGAACTTTATTGGCAAAGCTTTGGATTTTATGCCACTGATTCGCGCACAAGGGGAGACTTCCCTTAACCTGGAAGGAGAAATTGCCCAGGTTTTACCAACGCCCAATACTTTGAACAGCAGCAGTACGGGTGATAATGCCGGTGTTGCCTACATAGATGATTTTGAAGGTTCTAAGAAAACAATCAATTTGGGCGTCCTGCGCAAAAATTGGACTCAGGCATCTGCGCCGGCAGATGGTGAACCGGCAGATAGTTTACATTCTTTTAAGAACATGCTCAATAATATCGTTTGGTATAACCCATTCGCTCAAGTACACATTAATGATATCTACCCGGAACGGGAGCTAAACCCAAATGTTCCCAATAGAGTACACGTTTTAACGACGGATTTCTACCCGGACCCGAAAGATGCGAACCCGGATCCGAATACCTGGGGCGGTGTGATGCGCGCCTTGTCTCCGGGAATTTTTGATCAAACTCAAACCAAATTTATTGAAATAATGGTGCAGGGGGATAATGGCTGGTTTCACATTGACTTGGGTAAAATCTCTGAGGATGTGATACCCAACGATGGAAAGTTTGATACGGAAGACGATGCTGCCGGTCTGACAAGAAACGGTATATTGGATGACGGGGAAGACGTTGGAATTGACGGCGTTGACAAGGAGGATCCTCCCGAATTAAATCATCCAAGGGATGATCCTGAATTCGTCGGCAAATCCGTTGAAGAAGTCCGTTATGATTTTTGGGATATTAATAAGGATGGTAAAAAGGGTACCCATGAACCGTGGAGTTACGACGATTGGTTTTATACCGAATCAAATTTTGGTGAATACATTCAGCTTACTCGCCCCGGGTCAATAATCGGTACCGAAGATAATGAGAATGATCAGGGCGGCCGCCGGCCTGACACGGAAGATATTAACGGTAATGGTTTCCTTGATCGAGTAAATTCTTATTTCAGTTATTCTTTCTCTTTGTCAGCGGGCAAAGATAGCCAGAACCCGGCCAATGCCATTACTAATAATCCACTTATTGTTGGCGGTAACCCCGATAAAGGGTGGTATCTGTATCGAATTCCATTTGATACGAGCGATCCAAAGTTCCAGCAAGGAGATACGCAGCCAAGTCCTACCCAGATTGAATTTGTAAGGTTATGGGTGGACAACCTGGATTTATCTGACGCTGGTGGTTCTCCCGAAGTACCACGAATTCAGTTTAGTATAGCGGAAATCAATTTGGTTGGCAGCGAGTGGAAAGAGCTTGGTACGTTTGACACTGCTGGGGTACCGTTCGATACGACGGTTACTGTAGCACAGATCAATACCCACGAGAATGTTGAATATGCTGCAACATTAAGTCAGATTGGTGTGGAAGGCGAGATAGACCAGGTGACAGGTGTTAGAGCAAGGGAACAATCGCTGGTGTTGGTAGCTACCAAGCTCGATACCGGAACTTCCGGACTTGCTGGAAAAAGCTTGTTTCGGGGAGAAAATTACATTCATTATGATCGGATTAAAATGTTTGTTTATGGTGATCCGAATGTAACTTCCCATATTCCTATGGATTCTTCTGGCACTAGCAGCCTCGAATACTTTATACGATTCGGAGCGGATACCGAAAATTATTATGAGTATCGCTCCAAAATCTACAGCGGCTGGGACGAGCTAAATCATATGGATGTGCTTATTCAGGATTTTACAACGTTAGATACGCTTTTTAACAATGGTACTGAATTTGACACTCTTAGTAGTGTTTTCGTCAGGTCTTTAGCTCCGAACAATTCGAAATCCATCCGAAAGAAGGGAACCCCTTCATTTACAAACGTCAAAGTGCTGATTTTGGGATTGAAAAATTTGCACACCATGGAAGGCTTTACGGGTGACATTTGGTTTAATGAGCTAAGACTTTCGGATGTAGAAAATGATAAGGGTATCGCGATGCGTGCACGAGCTGATTTACGTATTGCTGATTTTATAACCATCAATGGCGAAGTAGAACGGAAGGATGCGGACTTTCATAATGTTGCAACACGTTTTGGGACGGGTAATAATAGTTTAAGCAGTCATGTAAGTGCCAATGTCAAGTTAGATAAAATGCTGCCCCAATCATGGGGACTTGCCATGCCTCTGACAATAAACTTTAGAAACAGCAAGAGTACGCCAAAGTATGTCCCGGGCCAGGATAGACTTGTCACTGACAATCTTCCTCAAAGCCAGCTTGACAGAGCTAAAACTCGCTCGAATCAGTCCGGCTTCAACGTCTCTTTCCGCAAAACCACTAAGTCCAAAAACTTCTTGATCGGGCATACTGTCGATAACATTTCATTTAGCCTGGGAAGAACTAAAAGCGATCTTGAAAACCCAAGCATGCGGTTTTCAAATTTACGTGCATGGAACGGAAACCTCGACTTCACACTCCCTTTTGGTAAAAATAATTATTTTAAACCCTTTAGTTGGCTGCCAAACTTGCCATTGATTGGTAAAGCAAAAAATACGAAATTCTATTACACTCCGCAAAACATCTCCTTCAAGGTGAATGGAGCTAAGAGGAACCAGATGTCTCAAAATCGAGTGCAAACCCTCACTCAAACCGCGACCGCGGATACAACCTCAATCGAAACCTTCACCATCGATCGCAGCGCTCGTGCAAATATGAAGATTTTTGAAAGTTTGAGTGTGGATATTAGCAGAATTCATAAAGCTGATATGCGCGGGAAAAACTTTTCCGATTTTATTAATAACAATTTTTCCGATATTAATGTATCCCAGACTTTTTCTGCGCGATATAATCCGAGGATTTTCGATTGGCTGAATAATAATTTTACCTACTCATCTAATTACACTTTTGTAAATAATCTTCAGCAGCAAACTACTGGTAGAAGCGCGAGGGCCAGCAGCAACAAGTCTGCTGACTTTACTTTTAAGTGGAAGGATTTTGCCAGATCTGTCTTTGGAGTTGGAAAGAAAAGTACCGGTAGGAGAGGGGGGAGAGGGAGAACAAATCCAAATCCTCAGCCGCTGCTTATTTTTCAACAAGAAGAGGAAGGTGGAACTTCGTTTAATCCTTTGAAACTTTTCGGAAGTTTTCTTTCTAAATTTAAAGACATTAGAATTAATTACAGCGAGCGCACAAATCGCACTCACTTGGGTTTGGTTCCGGGAACGCCGAGTTTAGCCTTTCAATTCGGGTTGTCCGATACAACAAACCTCAGTTCGGTTTCAAGTCTAACGACCAACACCATAAGTTCGACGGATAATCAATCATATACAGCGAGCTCAGGATTGGCTTTTGGGCGCGCAATTAATGTCGCCCTAAAATTTCAACATAACGAACAAAGAAATCAATCGACAATCGTATCGGGAAATTCATCCAATAGCTGGGTTAAGTTTAGACAATTTGATTTGCCGTTTCCAGAATGGACTGTGAGAATTGGCGGTCTCTCCTCTTTACCACTTTTCAAATTGTTGTTTAAAAGCGTAACATTTAGTCACAGTTTTTCAGGTCAAAGAGATGTTACCTGGGATCAAACACCTGACAACGAAACCAGGAGGAGCTTCACAACCAACTTCCGGCCCCTTGGTAAGCTCGACTTAAATTTTAAAAATGGCTGTACTGGAAACATTCAAATAAATAGCTCAAAGACCCTGAGTCAAACTCTCACAACGAGTGGAGAGAACCTAACGCATAATAAAGATATTTCATTGACTGCAAATTATTCAAAGCGATCGGGATTTCGAATTCCAATTTGGCCGTTTAACAAAAAGGAACTAAAAAACTCGATCGACTTTTCTTTCACTTTTATCGCGAGTACTTCATCAAGGAAAAACAAAGCGCCGGGTAAAAATGACTTTGAGGAACAGGATAGCACTAAACGTTGGTCGGTTTCACCTCGCTTGACATACTCCTTTAGCAATCAGGTTCGTGGGGGTGCATTTCTCGAAATCGGTAGAACGGATAGTAAGCGGATTGGTAAAACCTCAATACAGGAATTTGGTTTAGATATTAATATT
>SMUZ01089595.1_pt1 | contig 21646 bp, 18 predicted proteins | sample 2456421 | NCBI WGS metagenome assembly SMUZ01 (sample SAMN11095932, study PRJNA526329) | marine sediment metagenome | biome: Marine sediment; feature: Surficial sediment; material: Deep marine sediment; isolation source: Hadal surficial sediment | place: Pacific Ocean | collected 2014-11 | depth... | reverse complement strand
CTTGGTTCATGAGGACGTACGTTGGCTTCTCTGATCGTTCTGCCTCAGCAATTGTTGGCAAAATCGCATCAACGTCCTTCATCGACAGAATCTTGCAAGGAATGAGAATCACGTCGGCGTGTGCCGCTGCCGCTACGGCGGCGGGATTGTGATGTCCGGGCGTATCGATAAACACCCAATCAACACCACGATCACAGGCGTCGCCCAGCACATCACCTATCGACTGGGGTAGAGTCTGGTGGACGGGTGGACTATCAGCCTTGCGCCGATTTGACCAATCTTTGAGAGTACCTTGGGGATCGAGTTCAACGATGAGAGTGTTTTGACCGTGCTGATCAGCACACACCGCCAACGATTGCACGACGGTTGACTTACCAGCACCCCCTTTCTGACTCAGCAAACATATTACATGCATACTAATCACCACGAGGGATTTTGACGCATGTAACCATAACACCATGTAGTCATGTACACAACCAGCCAACAATGGCAGCTGGCTTATTTAGGCTGAGCACAACGGGACGACGAAAGAAGGCACCTCTAGTTCGGCAGAACGGCGATCGCCCGCAGCGGTGCTCCGGTACCACCTCCGATCTTCATGGGAAGTGCGAACACATCGAACCCGCGAGGGGGAAGCTTCACAAGCTGGGTCAGGTTCTCGAAAACCGGCACGTTGGCGGCGAAGAGGATCCGATGGGACTCGAAGAGCGTAGACTGCCCTCGGTCGATGCTTGCGGTGTCGAGGCCGACAGCGTGAATCCCACGTTCACCGGCGAGCCAGAGAGCCGCGTCCGGGTGGAGCCCCGGAAAGCTCAGCTCGGCGACAGCCTCGGAACCGACAGTCTCGGTCCCCAGGTAGAGGGCGCGGTTCGGCCAGTGGCGCGCGAACCCTGTATGTAAAAGGACGATCGATCCCGGCTCGATCCTTCCGTACTCGCTCTCCCAGGCTTCGAAATCCGCAACCTGGATCTGGTAGTTTCGATCGGCGTCACATTGGGCACGCACATCGACTTTGATGGCCGGCCCGATCAACTGTTCGAGCGGGATCTGATCGACCGTCCAGTGTCCTTCCGCGAAATGGATCGGCGCATCCAGGTGTGTGCCGCCGTGTTCAGCACCCGCGAAGCGATTGGCCGAGTAGTAGTAGCCCGCGTCGGTCAAGCCGGCGGTCTCGACGTAGAGCTTGAATCCGTCTTCTGTTGGCCAGTAGATCGTTTCCGTATCGAAGGGGTGAGTGAGGTCGACAAGCGTCGACGTCGTGCCCCGGAAGGGAGTGCCCTGGCATGCAGTGATGCAACCGGCAAGTACAATGAGCAAGGCTGCGGTTGCAACACGTTGCGCGATCTTTGTCGTCATCTTGGCCGATTCCCCGAGCAGGTTCGCGACGAGTCTAGCTCAGTCCCTCTCATGCAGTCTTAGCCAAGTAGGGGATCAGGGTCCTGACGAGAACACGCCACGCCACTGGTTTGGCAATGATGTTTTTATCACCCACTTCTTCAACGCTCTCTCCAGCACGTTTCCTGCCGTGGCTTTTGATGTATATCAGCAGGCCATCGGCTCGGTGTGATTGCGACGGTTGGCTATGGTCGATGCAAGGTTCGGATTTCTTGCTGAAGTCTTCGTGCGCAATAAACGCAAGCTCGAATGGGGCTTGGCTGGATGACCGCTTTGGCAACTTACGATGGTGATCCGTAACCTGGCTTTCAGTGCCTCCGAAGCCGTTTCCAGTCCTTCAGGATCTCCCGCGCCGCGTTGTGCCCGGGGATGCCCGACACGCCGCCGCCCGGGTGCGTCGAGGAACCGCATTGATAGAGCCCTTCGATCGGGGAGCGGTAATCCGCATAATGCGGCGCCGGGCGCTGGAAGAAGAGCTGCTCGAGCGCCAGTTCGCCATGAAAGATGTGCCCCTCCGGCGTGTTGATGATGCGCTCGATGTCATGAGGCAGGAGCACCTGGCTGTCGATGATGCCGTCGCTAAAACCAGGCGCCAGTTCGTCGATGGTGTCGAACACCGTCTTGACGAACGCGGGGCGCTCTTCGTCCCAACTCGTGGCCTCGAGTTTGTACGGGGCATGGCCGCCGAACAGGTTGATGACATGTTTCCCCGCCGGGGCTAACGTGTCGTCGACCATTGTCGGTATTACCGCGGTGATGAACGGGCGCCGCGAGAAGCGGCCGTGGCAGGCGTCTTCGTACGCGGCCTGCAGGTACTCAATGTTCGGTCCGATGTGGATGTAGTTGGGCGCCGCGAACCCGCACTTCGCGGCATCGAACGCGGCAAACCTTGGCGGCGCCTCGGCGGCAACATTGATTTTGAACGCGGTCGAGAAGGTCCGGTAGTCGCGGATGTGCTTCAGGAAATCGGCGGGCAGATGCTCGGGCTCGACGAGTTGATCGAACAACACCTTGCAGCTCACATTGGACACGATCGCGCGAGCCGTGTACTCGTCGCCGACGGCGGTGACAACCTTCCCGGTGCGGCCGTTCGCGACCTCCACCCTGACCACGTCCGCATCGGTGCGGATCTCCATGCCGTGCTGCCGTCCGGACTCAGCGATCAAATCGCTGATCGTACCCATGCCACCACGGATGAAGCCCCAGCCGCCCGCGCCCTCGTGCTCGCCCATGATGTGATGCAGGACGACATAAGCCGAGCCCGGCGTCTTCGGCCCGGCGAACGTGCCGATCGAGCAGTAATAACCGAGTACGGCGCGGGTCACACTGTGCTCGAACCAGCGCGCCAGGAAATCGTCGGCGCTCATCGTCATCAGGTCGACCAGGTCGTAGAGCTTGTTGCCGATCTTTCGGTAACGCCAGACGAGGCCGAACATCTTGCGGAGGTTCTTGAAATTGCGCTCCGACGGATCAACGGGCGTTTCGAAAAGAAATCTGCGCATGTAGTACGCGGCCTCGTTGAGCCAGGTATCGAACTCGGCGTAGATCGCGCCGTCGTGCTTCGAGAAACGGCCGAACTGCTCGGCGGTCCTGGCCACATCACCCGAGAAGATGATGTAGTCATCGGTGCCGATCGGGCAAAACATGTCGGTCGCCGGCAGCACCGTGAGGCCGAGCTCGCGCAGGTTAAGTTCCCGGATGATCTTCGGGTGCAAAAGGCTCATGATGTACGAGAATGTCGAGGTCCTGAATCCCGGCGCGAACTCCTCGGTGACGGCAGCGCCGCCGATGACAGGCCGGCGTTCGAGCACGAGAACCTTCTTACCCGTTTTGGCGAGATAGGCGCCACAGGTCAGGCCGTTGTGGCCACCGCCGATGATGATGGCATCGTACTTTGCTGCGGTCACCGCTGAGCCTTTTCCGGATTTTGGGGTTTGGAGGGTGACGCCGCGGTGGTCCGTAGCAGTCTGGATTCAGTTGTCGTCAATGAGAACCCCGCCCATCCGCTTCAAGATATTGAGGCAGTTTTTTCGCGTTGCTTAAACGCACGATTATGTCATGGACGACGAGGCCTGCAAGAAACCCCGGAAGCGATTCGTTTAACGTTTCGTTATAACCCAACACCCTCCAGCTAACAGCAACGGCGAGGCCGACCACCATACAAGAGCTAATCGCCAAAGTACTGGTGGGGCGCTTCAAGATGACATTGAACATCGCAGGTCCAAGAGAGGAGGCGAGCATCGACAGGGCAAAAATTATCAAGGTAAAAACACTTGATGAAAAGAATATCGCAGCAAGTGCGGCCAACATTCCCACAACAAAGGTCACCGCCTGCTGATATCGAACACCAAAGCGAGCAGACATCTTCTCATAGAAACCCGGTGCAACATCAATTGCCAGTGAGCTCGATGACACGAGTACTTGTGAATCCGCAGTTGATGCAATGGCCGAAAATATACCCGCCAAAATCACCCCGACAAGCCAAGGATTAAAATTCTGAAACGCATAAACGGGGAGCGCTTGTTCGGGATCGTCAATTCCCGGTATCAACAACCTTACGGCCATGCCAAACAGTGCCATGCACAGCCATGTGTACTGAATGAAAAGGACGTAAATCCATTTTGCTTTGCGCACCTCCTCAGGACTCCTTCCGGCGAGCAATCGCACGATCACCTGCGGCTGGCTAATACCAAATCCAAACCCAGCACCGGCATAGCCAACGACAAATGCTGTCAGGGTCCAAGTAGTGAACGTTCCCGTGAATCTCGTAAGCGCAGGGTCAATCGCGTAAAGGCCATCATGAACCGCCCCAAAACCACCCGCCGCAAGATAGGCTGCTGTGAGCATGCCGGTCGTAATCCCAAGCATAATGATTGCTTGAACCACATCCGTCCAAAGCGAAGCTCTTAAGCCCCCCGTGGTGCAGTACGCGAGTATTGCCAAGGCAGAGACAATAATTCCGACGTTCATGTTGAGGTCGAAAAAGACATTGAGCGTTTTTGCAGCCGCAGAGAATTGCGCTGCCGTGTATGCGCCAATAAGGACAACAATAAGCAGGCCGGCAAGTTGTCTTACCGCAATGCCGCCCCGACCCGAAAGTCCGGAACTGAGAAGCTCTGGTACTGTGCTACAGTCACGATCACGAGCAACGCGATTGAACTTTTCAGGAAAGAAGCTCCAGAACGTTAAATCGCCAAGAAACCAGGCAAGCGCCATGATTACACCGGATAGTCCCATGGTGTAACCCATCCCCACCGCACCGAGCATGATGAAACCACTGTTACCCGTTGCCCCTGCACTAAGCCCAACAAACCAGGTCCCAAACGAGCGACTTCCAAGAAGATAATCCACATCGGTTGGAGCGCTGCGTTTCGCTGCAAAGGCCCCAACACCGAGAAATACTACTACGAAGACAGAAAAGCTCAGGAGAATAATCTCTGATGCCATATGGGTTCCTTCTTTTACAACGTTCGATGTAACACGATACCAATATCAATCACAATCTGGGCGCAGCAAAATTATGACGCTGACAAGTTGACGAACGCCAGCATGATTATACGTATACTACTATTCCGGCTTTGCAGCGGTCGCGGCAAGCACGCGAAATATCCCACCAACATCTTCGGGCAACCCAGCCGATTCATTCGATCGCCGCGCAATGATCCCGTCGATTGGTTTGAAGTCAACCTGCGAGCCCAGGTTGGATGGAGAATAAGTAGGAAACAGCTCGTTGAATTCGCGGAACAGCACAGTTGCACCATCCCGGTCGCCGAGCACGTAGAGGAGGGGGATTGTGATGGGCGTTGACAAGATTTCCAGACGCTTGATGAATAGCGCCCGATGTACGGCAGCGCGTGCGGCATCAGGCTGGTCGGTGGCGAGTAGGGCCACCGCCTGGGTAGTCGCGGCAAGGGCTTTATCCCGAGCGTCAGTTCCGAGTCGCGTGCTGATCTCCGCCATTTCGATGGCTTCCGGATACCTTCCCTCCCAGGCAAGAAACCGGGCGTAGTCGACGCGCAGGGTTCCGGAAAGCGGATTGGCTTCGAGTGATTGTTCGAAGACGACGCGCGCTTCCTTGTCACGACCGATTGCCGTCAACCAGATTCCGAGACAGCCGCATGTTCCCGCATGGAACGGACTGAGTTCATGCGCTTTGCGGAAGTGTCCGATCACGGTTTCCACAGCAGCGATCGCATCGCGCCGGTCGGTCGGGGGTTCGTTCATGAATCGAATGCCCTCGAATTCGCCGAGACCCCACCAGGCTTCAGCCATGTTCGGCGCAATCTCGAGGGCACGCTCGATGTGTAGAACCCCTTCCGCGTGAAGTTCGGGTTGCCAGTCGAGGATGATCGCCAAGCCTTTTACGTAGTGCTCCCACGCATTGATCGGCGACCTTACAGACGAAGTGATACGCTTAATTTCAGAATTCTGCAAGGCGGCTGCCACGGTTGCCGCAAGCTCGTCGACGATTGGAAAGACGCCGCTCATGTCGGGCTCGAGATCGAAACCGCGTACCCAAACCTGGGTGCCATCGTCGTGTGTCAGCGTGGCGACGATGCGAAAGTGATCACCACTTCGTCGCAAGCTGCCGTCGAGGATGTAATCGGCATCGAGATCTCTGGCTATGGCGTACACCGGCTCAGACCGCGCTTTGAAGGCGATGGTCACGTTGCGGGACACGACCGGGAACGACCGAAATTGCTGCAGGCCAAGGATGATCTCATCCATTACACCGATACTCACGTAGTCATTGGCCGGATCGTCGGTTGCGTTGGTGAACGGCAGCACCGCAACCATGGGGTTCTCGAGAACGTTGCGAATCGAGTTTGCCTCGCTTGCATCCACGGCGCGCGATGGGGCCTTCCCTGCCAGTGTGTACCCGGATTGATCTTCTGGGATGATCCAGACAGCGAAAACAGCGACAACGGTCAGGATGAAGATCGAGATCCCGATTCGACGAGCCAGGTTTGCCGGGGTTGACCGTCCTGGGTATGGCGCACTCGCTACGACATCATCCATCGCGCTCATACCTTTACCAATGCCACCCGGTTGACGCAAACCTTCGAGCAAGTGTTGTTGATAGTTCGTGTCGCGGGATCGATGCAGCGCTTGGACGCGGTTTAAGGCCAGGTCGAGTTCGGCGTTGAGGTTAACGTCCTCTAGATAGACAGGTAGGATCTTGATGCCTTTGTCTAGCGCATAGTCGACCTCGCGGTTGCAGTGTTCCGATACGAGCGAAGCCTTGGAGATGTAGTAGAGGAAGATGGATGCACTTTGAATCGCCTCTGCGATCTCAGCCCGCCAGATCATTCCTGCCGAGATCCCTTCGTCATACCAGATGTGGGCACCGTCGTTCTGTAGCCACCGGATCTCTGGATAGACGATCTTTTCATCATCGTGCGCATAACACACGAAGACGTAATGGTTGCCACCCTTATACGCGGGAAGTGGCTTGTCCATTAGGCGTCATGGTGCTTGTGAAGTCTGTTCCAACGATTTGTTAAGCGTGTCGGGATACATGGGAGCGCCTCCGTCCAGCATACAAAGCATCTTTAACTAAATCAGGTGCGGATGCCATCGCAGCGCTTGAGATTGTGGATTCTACTCTTGGGAAGTTCAAGAAATATCTTTTTCCGGCTCGATCTCTCTTTACGAATCCGAGATCCACTAGATATCGGCGGCAGGTTACATGATCCACAGTGGAACACATGTGGTCGAGCTGTTCCTTGAGTAATTCGTTCAGTTCGATTTCGGTGTACGGGTATCGTCGGTGTAACCCTAAACAGAAGATAGCGAGAACGATATTTCGATGTTCGGGATGACGGGGAATTCTGTTCAATCTGCCTTCCGGTAGTACTTTACGAAGCACCGCCGATACTGCTTCTGTTGATGCGGGGTCGAGCATGGATACGCCTATCGTCTGAGTTCAGCGGCACAGTCAAGAGGTGCAGACTTTGCGAAAGCAAAAAGCGTGACGCTTCGCAGTGTCCGACGGATCGATTTGTTAAGTGGCAATGGACGCAATTCAGTATTTCTCACTTCCTCGATCCTTTGAGCACTCGAAGCCGTAGTTCAGAGCTTGAGAATTCGTGAGGCCTTCGATTGAAGTAGCAACGATCAATCGTCTCATCTCTGCCTGTAAAATTTTTGTCTCTGTATTCATCTCCCAGAATGCGCAGGTCCCATTCGACAGATTTGAGAATCTCAAGTACATCTTCTTCTGAGTTATAGACGATAATCTCATCGACGTACTTGCAAGCTGAAACCTGGATCTGGCGCTCAACAATGCTCTGGATGGGCCGGTTCTTTTCCGAGCGATCTGAAGAAGGATCTGTTTGGATGCAAACGATAAGGTAGTCGCATGCGGTTTTTGCTTCCTGCAGCATCAACACATGACCTGCATGAAACAAATCGAACGCGCCGAATGTTATCCCTTTCTTCATCTTTGCCTCGAATCTGGTTGAATGTTTGTTTGCTGCCTAACGGCTGAGTTCAGCGGCGCAATAAAGAGCCAGGATTTTTGCGCTTGCAAAAGGTGTGACGCTCTGCTGTGTCCGCTGCAACGAATGGCTAGGCGGCGTTTGTTGCGATTCCAGTGCGAATTTAGCCATCACGGAACAATCTGTTTGAAAGATTTGTTTTCTTGGAGCCTTCCACCGAAGAATTGTTTATCAATTTGTACCATATCCCAAGATATCCACTTCGTAACTCGAATTCGTATTGCGATATCGTCAATAGCATCGAAAACTGGGCCAATCAAGGGATCCTCTAATGCGTCTTGAGTCATATATTTCTCGTGAATACGTTTGACGATAGTGGCTGCAGCTTCGCCCGAGATGACTTCAGCACGGCCGCAAGCGGTAACACCAGCCTCACGATAGGTTTCTCTAACGTCAATCATAATGGCTATTCGGGTATCATTGCTCAGGTTGCGCCCTTTCGCACTTGACGAAGGAATTGCCAGAAAAAACTCTTCGTCCTCGTACAAGAACCATACAGACGTCAGATGGGGCAATCCATCAGGACTAATAGTAGCGACGGATGCTATTCGCCGTTCTTCTAGCAATGACAGTTGCTCTTTGTTTGGATGTTCCATGATGGATCTTTCTTAACGCCTTGTATCTTAAGAAGCAGCAGCTAAAAACATGTTAAAGAAACAACTCCCGTTATAGTTGGTCAGTTGCTGGGTGGCGCCGAAAACGATTTCCTTAAACGTATGCCACTATAAAACAGCACACGTTTATCGCACTCTCCTGACACCATTATGTCAGTAAAGCCAAGTAATGCGTATTTGATGCTGTAAGACGTCTTCGAGAAAGAGGAATATTTAGGTTTTCAAGTAGTGTTCGAGGCCGAATGGTATATTCAACTTCATACGAACCGTTTGATGAGGAACATCGAAATTGCACGGTAGACTATTTGCTGTACTGGAGTCCGAGTTGGACTACCTTCGCTCAGGAAAGATCACGATGAATCACCTATAGTGCTCGCGCATTGTTTGTACGAGCACCTTGGGATCATTGGTTGGCTTGCCGAACGTATAGCTTTGTGGGTCATCTGCGTAATGCTTGAGTCTTCATCTGTGAACGCGAAATGAGTACGATTCATACTGATACGGGCTCAAGCACCCAAACAAAACCGATCCTTTTCGTCGACCTAGATGGAACCCTCATTACAACGGACTCGCTCTGGGAAGCAATCCTACAGCTTGCGACTGTCTCGCCATCCAGCTTATGGCGTCTACCCGTCTGGTTATTTCGTGGGAGGGCGCGACTGAAACGAGAAGTATTTTCGCGAGTGGAACTGGATGTATCGACACTACCTTATAACAGAGATCTGATCAGTTACATTAAGCTAAATCGAGAGCGATACTCGATGATCGTTCTCGCCACAGCAACACACGAGATATTTGCGAGCCGGGTAGCCGACCATGTAGGGATTTTCAGCAAGGTTATTGCGACTACGGATGCTGAGAATTTAAAGGGGGAGACAAAGCTAAACGCCATAGAGGCGTATGCAGGTTCATGCCCAATAGCCTATGTTGGAAATAGCGTCGCAGATATTGCGATTTGGCGTAAATGCGACGAGTCGATCGCTGTGAATTTGTCGTTTGCAACACGCCAGAGAGTTAACTCAATAGAGTTTTCAGCAGTCTTGGATTCCAAACAAGGATCGTTGGTTTCCATCATCAAGGCACTACGTCCTTATCAGTGGGTGAAGAATGTCCTCATATTCGTTCCCTTGATCCTGGCGCATGAGATTGCCGACACAACAAAATTAGCCGCAACGGTGACGGCTTTTGTCGCTTTCAGCCTGATTGCGTCGATGGGATACATTATCAACGACCTTCTCGATATCGAAGCGGACCGACGGCATGTCCTCAAAAAAGCACGACCCTTTGCTTCGGGTACACTTCAAGCGTCTACCGGACTGCTATTGATCGGTTTACTGATTGTGGCGGGGATAGTTGTAGCATGGAACCTGCCTGAACAGTTCTTGTACATTCTGGGACTGTACTTCCTCTTTACCAATTTGTATTCGTTTCGACTGAAACGCTTGATCATGTTGGATGTCGCGACTCTAGCGGTCCTGTATACGCTACGAATAATAGGCGGTGCGGAGGTCGCAGATGTGGAGTTGTCGTTCTGGTTGTTGTCGTTTTCAATGTTCTTTTTCTTGAGCCTCGCGCTAATCAAGCGGTATTCAGAACTGATTCACCTGGAGTCCGAAGGAGCAGAAGCGACGGGACGAGGTTACGCAGGAAGTGACCAATTCATCATCGCACAGCTGGGAACCTCAAGCGCGCTCATCGCGGTGCTGGTACTCGCGCTGTATATAACCAGCGATAACGTGGTGGTGTTGTATGACCACCCCAAATACATCTGGTTAATTTGTCCTTTGGTTCTATATTGGGTCGGACGATTATGGATCCTCGGTTCCCGTGGTGAGATAAACGAAGACCCGCTCTTATTTGCAATGAGAGATCGCAGAACGGTTGCCGTGGCTGTATTGGCCGCAATTGTATTGCTGGCGGCTTTATGATTCGGCATTGCCAGCCCCATGTGAAAACGCAGGCGCAATATCAAGCGCTGAAACGATTCGCGGGGAGTACTGCAAATCCGAGCCACAAACGGGAAGCGATCCCGTAGTTATCTCCGACCTCTTCGCCGGTCGTTAAAATGCTCGTACACACATTTACAACTTCGTATGTCGGTACACCCAACAAGCGGTAAATGCGGCGCTTCATCCGTCAGAAAGCGTCTACTCTGGAGTTCGGCGGCGGCAGGACACACAAACTCGCTGCTCGTCTTCACCGAAACGCCGTGGAATACGCGCCGGTTAGATCTCAGCGGCGGTCGCGTCTTCCTTAGTCCCTTTAAAAAATTGAACATCTCCCACTCCATGATGATGTCTTAAAAACACTCCCGTACGGGTGTATTGAAAGTACACGCGTTGCTTTTGCGAGGTGCACATTCTTTAGGAAACGAGTGAATCCGTGACGCGAATCCGAGGTGAGCCCGTTGGTGTTCGTCATGAACTGGGCCGCAAACAATAATACGCCCGCATGTACCGGTTTCTTTACATCAATCGGTTATAAAAACCGGTAGGTATAAGTCTCAGACTAACCTTCAGGGGTTCGCGATGATGATCTCGTCGAGTTTGCCGCCCCGGTTTTCGAGCGGATCTTCTCCAACCGGAAACTTACTGAGTGAGAATATGTACGCCAGTATGTCCACGTATTCTTTTTCACCCAGACTACCAGGATCTGATTCAGGCATCGTGGCGCTCATCATCTGCAAGAAGGTCGCTACCGATTGGCCGCTCCAGGCCTCGAGCACTGGCTGGAAGTACTTCTTATCGTGGCAGATCAGGCAATGCTCCTGGTAGAGTCGCTCGCCGGCTTTGGCCTGTTGCTTCGAATACACGGCTTCGATCGTCGTTCTATGTTTCGCACTTGCACACAAGCTCAGCGCGACGATCAATACTGCGAATGACGATCTAACCAACCTACACCGGGCAATTCTCATATCTCCAGGAATCTCTGATCAGGGCAACCAGGCCCAATCAACAACGGAAGGTGCGTCAAGGCAACGCCAACGTGGTCAGTTTGCTGCCTGTTTGCATGATCAAATACTGCTTACCCTCGTGGAGGTAGGTCATCATGCCGTAGCGAGTCCGATTCGACATTTCGACCTTGCCAACTTGTTTCCCCGTTGCCTTGTTAATAGCAAACAAATGCGGCGTGCCATCGCTTGCGGTTGATGCGTAAATCAACAGCGACTTGGTGATGGTCATCGGCGGCGCAGAGCCGGTTCCCGTATTGGGGATATCCATATCCTTGAGATCAGGGTGGTTCAACACGCGTGCGGGTGTCTCGCCCACGGGTACATACCAGAGATGCTCACCCGTGTTCATGTCGATTGCGGTGATGCGACTGTAAGGCGGCTTAAATAAAGGCAGGTTATCCGGACCTCGTACACCGGCTCCGCGTAACACCGCATAATCGGCGATAGTCGAGCCGGTTGGCGCATCGAGTATTGCATCTCGTTCCTTACCAGGCGCCATGATCCGCGTGGTGCACGCCCTGCGCGACGGTACATAGAGAATTCCGGTTTCGGGATCCGCCACGGCAGGTGCATCGATATTCACCCCACCAATGTCCCCGGGACACCATAACGAGCCCTTCTTACCCAGGTCGTTGTCGCGATGCAACGGCGGGTTGAAGAGCGGTCCGATTTGCCAATCTTCGAGGATTTCGATCGCGGCCGCTCGAAGCTCCGGTGTGTAGTCGATGAGATCATCATGGGTCAGTCCCTGTCCGTCGTAGGGAGCTGGTTTGGTCGGAAACGGCTGAGTTTTGGCGAGTTTCTCGCCGGGAATCTTCGAGACCGGTACTGCTTTTTCTACAATCGGCCACAGTGGCTCGCCGGTTTCGCGATGGAAGGCATAAACAAAAGCTTGCTTGGTAACCTGCGCAACGATCGGTACCGTTTTACCGTCCATCTTGACGTCGAGCAGTACAGGGGCCGTTGGCGTGTCGTAGTTCCAGATATCGTGATGCACCAGCTGGAAGTGCCATACCCGTTTGCCGGTTTTGACGTCCAGCGCAATTAAGCTGGTACTGAAGAGATTGTCACCGGGCCGAAAACCGCCGTAGAAGTCTAGCGTTGCACCATTTGTCGGAATGTAGACGATGCCCCGTTCCTGATCGGACGACAAAGGTGCCCAGGAAGAAATATCTCCCGTCCATTTCCAAGCATCGTTTTCCCATGTTTCATGTCCGAACTCGCCCGGGCCGGGAAGCACATCAAATTTCCACAGGAACTTGCCGGTCCTCGCGTCGTAACCGAGGATATCCCCGGGAATATTCTCGATGCGCGACTGGTTGTAACCTTGTTCAGCAGAGTTGCCAACGACGATCACACCATTTACCACAATCGGCGGGGACGAGGAGGTGATGTATCCAGTTTTCAGATCGATACCGTCGTAAGGATCATACGGGTGACCGAGATCGGCTAGCAGGTCGACGACACCGGTATTCGGGAAACCGTCTATTGGAACCTTCTTGCCAAACCCTGCCAGGGGAGTACCGGTTTTCGCATCCAGAGCCGTTAAGAAGAACGCCGGAGAAACGATGTAGATAACACCACGACCATCGATCTCGGCATAGGCGATTCCCTTACCGTAGTCCTTGCGCATCGAATACTCCCAACGGGCTGTATTCGGTTCTCGATAGGACCACAACGTCTCGCCGGACGCCGGATCGATCGCAACCACATGGCGACGTGGACCCGCGACCGTGTAGAGAACGCCGTTGATGTAACTCGGGGTCGAACGGCCGCTGCGGGCATCAAAACTTGCACCATCCCAGACCCACACCTCCTCGAGAGTGTTGAAATTTGACGCATCAACCTGATCGGCGGGTGAATAGCGCGTGTGTTCGGAATCTCCACCCAAATAGTGCCACTGACCATTTTTTGTACCTGGGTGTTCAACCGCCATTGCATTCATTGCGCCAAGCAATGCCCCAACGGCCAGCGAAATCCACGCCAGTGGCGCCCGTCGTCGGGTTGGTCCCGTGCCTAAGTCTGAATTCTTCATTGTCACTGCCACGATAAACATCTCATTTGTCGTTTTTCTAACACGATACGTTTTTCCTCCCGTATTCTAAATCAAGACCGCTGGCAGGAGCGAAATCCAGTACGGCTGAGTTTGTTGCTTTTTTTGAGCTCAGCCGGCAACGCTCTGCCCAACGTGACTTCAGCATTCAGTCCCCTACAATACATCGCTGGTCACCTCAGCATCTCGAATGGCACAGGAATCTTTCGTTAGCCCAACAATTAGCTGGCGCTGGCCAGTGGCATTGACCTTTTTCCTGCTTGCGCTTGGTGGGCTGCTGTCCGGCGTCTCGCTCTCAGAACGCCCGGAAGTGATTCACTCGGATATCCTCACCAAGGCGTATTACAGTCTTGGGCTCTTCGTCGTTGGCGGTCTCGACCTCGGCACGCCCACAGGAGGGTCGTTGCTTGGTCGGATCGCGCTGTGGTTGGCCTATTTCGGCGCCCCTATGCTTACCGCATCGGCTGTGATCGAAGCAGTAATAACCATGGTCTCACCGAACCGCTGGCAGCTTAGGCGTCTGCGCGACCACGTCGTGATCGTTGGCACTGGTGGGTTAACTACCAGCTATTTACGAGTGCTGCGAAAACAGGCACCCGACGTATCCATCGTGGTGGTCGACGATGCGATCGAGTTTGTCCGCGAACAGGAACTGCGTCAGACATTCAACGTCAACGTAATCACCGGCGACATCACACACGATTTTCTGCTCCGCGCGTTGCGGCTCGACAAAGCGATTCGCGTTGTGCTACTCGGCGAAGACGACTTTCAATCTTATGAAGCCGCAAGCAAAATTCTCCGCCAATACCCCCATCTCGAATCGAAAATCGTGCTTCATTGTTACGGGCTGCGATTCATGCGGGCGATGCAGGAAACTGCCGTCGCCAAACAGACCATCAACTTCAACCTCTATAACATCGCGGCAGCAGGATTAGTCAGGGATCACCTGATCGGCCACTTTCGAAAGACAGAGTCGCGGGATGTTGTCGTTCTGGCCGGATTCGGCCGCTTCGGACAGACGGTGCTCGAAGAACTACAGAAACATGCAGCCAACGAAATCGCAACCGTCGGTATTATCGATATCGATGCCGATCGACGCGTGCTGGTAGCCGACGAGCAACGGCAAATGCGCGAAAATTATCGACGCGAAGTTTTTCAAGGGGATATCGCCCACCCTGAGGTATGGCAGAATCTACAGAATTCCATAGATTTATCGGAAGGTGAGCCAACAGTGATCATCGGCACCGGACGCGCAGATGAAAATCTACGTACCGCTCTGTGGCTAAAGCAGAATTACCCCAACACCATGATATTCGCACGTACCAATGACAAATCAGAGCTGGCCCTGGAGGTCGGCGCTGAACACAACATCAATTGTTTCAGCATCAAACAACTGATCGAAGACAATATCCCGTTGAGTTGGTTGAACCAATAGTGAACGCGGACGCTAAGTAAAGATGGCACATACGATAGAACCCGCGGCCAGTGGCCGTTCTAAATGCCGTGGTTGTGGCAAACCGATCGCCAAAGAAGAGCTGCGTTTCGGTGAACGATTGCCGAATCCTTTTGCCGACGGGGAGATGACTATCTGGTTCCACTTACAATGCGCTGCACTCAAACGCCCAGAGTCGCTCAATGAATTGCTGCAAGAGGAAACGCTGCAAGCGTTGATGCCTGGCATCGAAGATACGGAATCTCTGGTCCGTAGCATCGAGTTTGGCCTTGAACATCGACGTGTCGAACGTATCAACGGGGTCGAAAAAGCAACCAGCGGTCGGGCCCGTTGCCGCTCTTGTCGTGAAGTTATCAGCAAAGGCCAATGGCGTATTCCTCTCGCCTTCTTCGAGGAAGGCATGTTCAACGCATCAGGTTTCGTCCACGTCGCGTGCACCGCTCAATATTTCGAAACCACAGACATCCTGCCGTACCTCGAACATTTCACAGACGAGTTGCCGCTCGAAGATCTGGAGGAACTGCAAAAAACGCTGGATAGCTCGAGCTAAGCGATGATCATCAGTGATCAGAGTCCAATCCACTTTCAGGATCCGCTGCCTGATCAGGTTGATGTGGTAATAATCGGGGCCGGGGTGATCGGCATTTCAACCGCATGGTTTCTCATCAAGCGCGGTGTGTCTGTATTTGTCTGTGAAAAAGGGCGGGTCGCTGGGGAGCAGTCGAGTCGCAACTGGGGCTGGGTACGGCAACAGGGGCGGGACGCGGCGGAACTACCCATCGCCATAGACAGTGTTAATACCTGGGCTCAACTCAGCAAGGAGACCGGCGAGGATCTGGGTTTTACCCGCCAGGGTGTACTGTACCTCGCCCACACCGACAAAGAACTCGCCGAACACGAAAAATGGCTTGAGGTCGCTAAACAACATCAACTCGATACGCGGATGTTGAACAGCGCGGAAGTTGACGAACTGATTACCGACAATCCTGGTCACTGGCGCGGCGCGTTGTACACCGCGAGCGACGGACGTGCGGAACCTTTCAAGGCTGTGCCTGGTATCGCTCGCGCCGTACATCGTGCAGGTGGCGCGATCCGGGAGAATTGTGCGGTTCGCACTGTCGATACGGAAGCAGGTCGAGTCGTCGGCGTCGTAACCGAACACGGTCGTATTCGAGCACAAAGTGTGGTCTGTGCCGCTGGAGCCTGGTCGTCTCTCTTTGCAGGGAATTTAGATATCAAATTGCCACAACTAACGGTGCGCGGAACTGTTGTGAGAACCGCAGCCGCACCGGATGTGTTTTCGGGAAATGCGGTTGCAGACGATATCGCTTTTCGCCGACGTATGGATGGAGGCTATACGATAGCTGTGAGCGGCATGAACGAGCATTTCGTCGGCGCGGACACTTTCCGTTACTTCTTCCCATTTCTCCCGAGCCTGTTCGCAAGTACCGAGTATCTACGGCTGCGGTTGGGTAACAGCGTCGGTGAGGGACTCATGAAACGTCTGCTGCACACGCGAAAATGGGCCGAGGACGACATCAGCCCTTTCGAACAACGTCGCGTGCTGAACCCACCACCGTCGCCAATCGCAATTCGCCAGATGCATGACCGATTGGGTCGAAATCTACCATCGCTTATCGGGATCGCCTTCGAAGAAGCCTGGGCAGGTATGATCGACGTATTACCCGATGTCGTGCCGGTTATGGACCAGGTGGACGCTTACCCTGGGTTGTTCCTCGCTACCGGATTCAGCGGGCACGGGTTCGGCATTGGACCGGGTGCCGGGCGAGTGATGGCCGACATGGTGCAGGGACGCAGTGCAGCCCACGACCTCACGCGGTTTCGATTGTCTCGATTTACTGACGGCTCGAGGATTGTCCCCGGACCCGGCCTATGAGATGAAGATAGTTTTGGGCTAGACGATTACTGATCTTCTGTGGATCCCTCACCTTCAGGCGGAAGGTTCCGTCGCCCACCACCACCCGAACGTCGTTCTTCCATCCGTTTGTTTACAGCAGCCCGACACTGCTCTGAGACCTTATCGAGATTCTCCCGAATACACTGGCCGATTGCTCGACGCTCGCCAACAGCCTCCGGGCAGTATTTCTGCACATCCTCCCGACAAGGACGATTTGCTGGAGCGGCCAGAACGCTGGCTGCCGCCAGCAATAAAAGCAATGCCGCCAATGGTTTTATGACATTCATTTTTTCTTCCGCTCCTGCTTGTTGCGTCTCGAGCTTTATACGCAACCGGCGGCTTAACCCGTCATGTGAGTTTTTACCCCAAACACAAATTTACTCGTACCGCAGTGCTTCAATGGGGTTCTGGTTGGCCGCTTTTCGTGCCGGATAGAATCCGAAAAACACGCCAATGGCAGCGGAAAACACCACCGCCAACACAATGACTTCCCATTGCAAGGCAACGGGCCACCCGGTGATTTCAGCCGTCCCGTAGGCGATCAGGACCGCCAGCAAAACTCCCACCGCGCCGCCAAGGGTGCACAGCGTTACGGCCTCGACGAGAAACTGCGTGAGTATGTCCCGTGCCTTGGCTCCTACCGCTCGGCGCAGCCCAATTTCCCGCGTTCGTTCGGTGACCGACACCAGCATGATGTTCATGATGCCGATGCCGCCAACAACGAGGGAAACGCTTGCAACTGCTGCCAGCAGCATGTTGAACACCCGCGATGCTTCAGCACGCGTTTCCACCATTTCTGACATGTTGCGAATCCGAAAGGTGTCTTCCTGGTCGGCGCGAATGCGATGACGTTGCCGCAACAGTTGCGTCATCTGCTGCTCCACATCGTCCATCATCTCAGCTTCGGCTACGCTCACCATGATCACGTGTACAGCCTTGGCGACTGATCGGCTGTGGCCAATTAACCGTCCTCGCGCGGTTGCCAGAGGTACCATCACCACATCGTCCTGATCCTGGCCATTCATCGTCTGGCCTTTCGGGCCCAGCACGCCGACTACTCGAAACGGCACGTTGTTTAGACGAACCGTCTGCCCAATTACGTTCGCCTCGCCAAAAAGCTCCTCGGCAACGGTATGACCTAACAACACAACTTTAGCGCCGGAACGAATTTCCCTCGGGTCGAACAACTGACCTTCGGTTACAGCCCAATTGCGGGCAACTATGTAGTCGTTGTCGATACCCTGCACGGTAGTAGCCCAATTGGTATTGCCGATGACAACCTGCACGCTTCCCCGCATCGTCGGCGCTGCGGCGACAATCTCGGGGATCTGCTCTTTCAACATACGAGCGTCATCCTCGGTCAGACGCACCCTGGTTCCAGCCGCCTGCCGAGCACCGTGATCCCGGGAGTAACCGCGCGTCACCATGAACAGGTTCGTGCCGAGCGCAGCGATCTGCTTATCCACCTCCTTCTGGGCGCCGGATCCCATAGCAACCATCGTTATAACCGCTGCGACGCCGATGATGATGCCCAACATGGTTAAGAGGCTGCGCATGAGGTTGGTACGGAGCGCCATGATTGCCACCAACATCGATTCGAGTAAATTCATGCGATCTGCTCCTTCGTGCTCAAAGCACTTACATCCGGTTGTAAGAAACGCAGTTGTTCAATCGATATATCTTCGATCACCCTACCATCACGAAACGTCAATCGACGCCTCGCGGCGGCGGCGATGTCCTGCTCGTGCGTAACCAGAACGATGCTGATACCTCGATCGTTGAGTTGCTGGAACAACAACATTATCTCGGCACTCGTTGTTGTATCCAGCGCACCTGTCGGCTCGTCTGCCAACAGCAATATGGGATCGTTCACCAATGCCCGGGCAATGGCAACGCGCTGTTGTTGACCCCCTGACAACTGGGAGGGATGGTGTTGCGTTCGATCACTCAAGCCAACCAGCGTCAGCACCTGCATGGCTTTCTGATAACGTTCGCGTCGCTTTATCCCAGCATAAAGAAGTGGCAGTGCAACGTTGTCGAGCGAGGTGGTTCTCGGCAGGAGGTTAAATTGCTGAAATACGAAACCGAGCTTCTGGTTTCTGAGTTCCGCTAGCGCGTCGTCGGTCATGCCGGCTACATCGATACCGTCGATAATCACACGACCCTGGGAAGGCATATCCAGACAACCACACAAGTGCATAAACGTCGATTTTCCGGAGCCGGACGGACCGATCACCGACACGAAGTCGCCAACATCAAGGGTTAGCGATATCTCTTCCAGGGCATGAACTTCACTATCGCCTACGTGATATACCCTACCCACCCGTTCAAATTTTACGAGTTCGCCGGTCTTCATCCTTGCTTACGGGTGGCACGCACGATAATCGCGTCACCTTCCTGTAGACCACTAACTACTTCTGTAGATTGGTCGTCTGCGAGACCGACGCGCACAGACACCAACCTCGGTTGGTCGTCTTCCAACACATAAACCGTCGCCGGGCGTGACTCCTCTCGTCCCGGTGTCCGATCGGCGATCATCTGATCGAACGTTTCGCGCTGCTCAGGCGTCAGAATAGCGCGCAGTTTCGAGTTCATGTTCTGCCTGACTTGTTGAAACGCTCCTCGCATTGCCCCTCGGTCGCCGGAACCAGCAAGCGATTGCATCTTTGTTCGCATCTCGGCGGACAAATCATCAATTCTGGATTGCTGGTCGCGCGCTAGATCCATCGTGTCCTTGAGCCGCTCGAATATTGCCCCGCGGCCGCTCGTGCCATGGGATCCTGCCGTTTGGCTTGCCATGGCATCTTCGGCCGCAACACCTTTGGGGATAAAACGCAATGCTGCATTGGCAACCTGCAACACGTTCTGCTTGCTGCCTAATACGATTTCCACATTCGCCGTCATACCAGGGAGTAGCGCCAGATCATCGTTGTTCGCGGTAATGATGACCCGGTACGTCACTACGTTCTGCACCTTGTCAGGTGCCTTACGGATCTGCTGAACCCGCCCGCGAAACGTCCGATCGGGATAGGCATCAACTGAAAAACGACACCTCATGCCTTCTTTCACCCGCCCGATATCCGCCTCATCAACGCTGGCTTCAACCTTCATCTCGTGCAGGTCCTGAGCAATCTGGAATAGCTCGGGCGCTTGCATGCTCGCAGCAACGGTCTGGCCTTCCTCGACTGTTCGGTTGATCACCGTGCCGGAGACCGGGGATCGGATATAGGTTCGCTCGAGGTCGAGTTCCGCTTGACTGAGCGCAGCCTGGCGTTGCTCCAGGACGGCAAGTGCGTTGGCTAACGCAGCTTGTGCCATCTTAAGTTGCGCATCGGCTGTTGCAACGGTGGTATGGTCTTGATCCAACTCCGAAGCGGAGATATGACCTTTTTCCTGCAAGGCTTCACGTCGCACCAGTTCGCGCTGGGCCTGGCCGAGTGTCGCCTGCCACCGCACAATATCCGCCTCGCGTTGCATAATGGAGGCTCGCGCAACCTTTACGTCAGCCATGTTTTGCTCGACGCGTGCCTCGAACGTACGTGGGTCGAGACGTGCGATGAGCTGATTCTTCACGACGATGTCATTGAAATCTGCATGAAGATGGGCAATCTGCCCGGAAAGCTGGGAGCCGACGATAACGGTATTGAGGGCTTCGAGCGTCCCCGTTGTGACGACTACGCTCTCGATGTCCCCTCTCGACACACGCTCGAGCGAATAGTTAAGCTGAGTGCTTTTGCCACCAATCGCATAAACGAAGAAAGCGGCGGCCAGGGCAAGCGCCGCCAGAACTCCGAGGGTCACTGGACGATTCATTGTTTTTCATACGGTAAGCTGGAACACTTCCGTCGCTCAAGACGATACAACTGCTGCCCGCTCCACCAGAAAGCCTTAATTTTTGTCGAGGGTATTCTATACCCTGATCAGGCCTTTCAATCCAGTCAACCGACTTTCGGGAAAAACAAACTCATCAACTGCGCCTGTGTCCGCTCCGAGATGGTCAATGAGCACGGTTTTGAATAACGCTCTGATATCCATAGTCGGCATGAGATCGCGGCCTTCATACAGTGCGGCTGATTTCACCCCGGGCCAATCTGTGAGGACCTTGCCACCAACAACCGCTCCGCCCATCACAAACGCCGCACCCGCCACGCCATGATCAGAGCCACGGGTGCCGTTCATCGCGACGGTGCGACCGAACTCCGTCACTATCATCAAAACCGTTTGTCGCCAAACATCCCTGAGCTCAGTTCTGAACTGATCGACAATGCCATCCAAGCTCGCAAACCGATTGGCGAGCTGGCCCTGCAGGCCTCCCTGACGGGCGTGGGTATCCCAACCACCACTTTCCAGTACGGCCACCCGCGGACCCGATTCATGGCGAAGAAACTCGGCCGCCACCTTGATGACTCCGGCAAGCGCATTGTTGCGGTTGCTTCGGCTTCGCTGATTTATGGTGTCGCCCATCATGTTTTCCATGTTCATCATGGTTCGCAATTTCGGACCCAAAATCGCATCGTGCTCATAGAGCGATACGATGCGCGCCATCGTATCGTCGTCTGGCTCTGGCAACCGGTCTGGTGACCATGCGCCTACCGGCCTGGCGCCGCGCAGCACGCGCGGCACAGCCCCGCCGATTGCCATTGCATATTCATCGGCTCGAACCGCCCCAGGCAGCGTCGCCAAAGCGCGGTACAACCATCCATCACTCGACGCAGATGGTGCTGGAATACCGGTTTCCAATACGTCCTGAGCGCCAAAGT
>SMUZ01064259.1_pt1 | contig 21671 bp, 18 predicted proteins | sample 2456421 | NCBI WGS metagenome assembly SMUZ01 (sample SAMN11095932, study PRJNA526329) | marine sediment metagenome | biome: Marine sediment; feature: Surficial sediment; material: Deep marine sediment; isolation source: Hadal surficial sediment | place: Pacific Ocean | collected 2014-11 | depth... | reverse complement strand
GGTTGTACCGAACCCACCTATCACTCGAACCAGCAGACAAGTTGCAATCGTTGGCTCGGGACCTGCCGGGCTTGCGGCGGCCGCGCAACTCAACCAGGCCGGTCACAACGTGACTGTCTACGAACGCGAAGATCGCATTGGCGGGCTGCTGATGTACGGCATACCCAACATGAAGCTGGACAAAACGGGCGTGGTTGAACGCCGCCTGGACGTCATGCGCAGCGAAGGTGTGCAGTTTGTAACAAGCGCGGATGTAGGGAACGGCGCATACGACGTACGCGCACTCCTTGCTGATAACGATGCACTGTTGTTTGCAACAGGCGCCACCGTCCCACGCGACTTACCGATTCCAGGCAGAAAGCTCAAAGGTGTGCACTTCGCGATGGATTTCCTGACCAATAACACCAGAAGCCTGTTGGACTCCGATCTCAAAGACGGAAAATTTACCTCCGCCAAAGACAAGAACGTAATCGTCATCGGCGGCGGCGACACTGGGACCGATTGTATTGGTACTGCGCTGCGCCACGATTGCAGAAGTCTCATCAACTTCGAACTCTTTCCACAACTCCCCAACGAACGCGCAGCGGACAACCCCTGGCCAACCTGGCCAAAAATCTACCGCACCGAATATGCACACGAAGAATCCGCCCGCAAATTTTGCGACGATCCACGGGTGTTCAGCGTTTCTTCCACCGAGTTCGTCGGCGACGAAAACGGCAACTTGAAAGCAGTCCGTACAGTGGACGTTACATTGAAAGACGGCAGATTTGAGAACATTCCCGGCAGCGAGCGAGAATGGCCGGCGGACCTGGTGTTTCTGGCCATGGGTTTTCTCGGCCCGGAACACGTCGTTTCAGACGCACTCGATCTCCAATATGACGACCTCTCGAACTACCGCGCCTCCTATGGCAGTTATCAGACCAGCATTGCCAAGGTGTTCGCAGCGGGAGACTGTCGGCGCGGGCAGTCTCTGGTGGTTTGGGCCATCAACGAGGGACGTGAAGCGGCGCGGGAAATTGATCGGTATTTGATGGGATCTACGCAGCTTCCGTAATTGCAATCAGACTTGATTTTGGCTTGTAACAATAAGCCCTACTGCTGTAACGCTGTGCGGATCGCACTTTGTACCTGGGTCATTGTCCGCAGCCACGGTTTTACCTGGCCCACGCTCGCGGGTAAGCGGCGGGATTCGGCTTCGGCTTGTGATCTGGTGGCGAACGAGCCGTAGACGACCACATGGAGTATCCGACCGTTGCGGGATAGGCGGTAGGTTGCAAACCGTTCAGGACGCTCCTGAGATGCCAGATAGGCTTGGACACGTTCGGCTGACGAAAGAGTAAGAAGCTGTAACGTGAAAGCATCACCGGGTTGTGCCATGAGCCAACTGGCATCCTTGTATGCTGTTGCAGGAGAGGTAGGGGGCAGTTCTGGCTGCGGTTCTTTGCTGATTGGCGTGATTGATTCAGGCTCCTCTGGCTCCGAGGAGGGGGGAGGTTCGCTGGAGGCTCGGTCGGGATAGTCGTCTTTAAACGGACTCGCCTGAGAGCTGGGTTGACTGCGGTCCGTTGCGGTGGCGGGCGTTTTCGAATCTGCAAGGGGCCTGACCGTATCTGGCGCAAGCTCGATCGACTCGGTACTCGGTGCTTCGGCCTCGATCGTCTGGCCTGAAAGATTGTCAGTCGCGTCTGAGGGCTCTTTATCCGCTGAGGGCTCTTCATCCGCTGAAGGCTCCTTATCCGCTGCAGGCTCCTTATCCACTGAAGGCTCCATCATGGCCAACTCGTCAGGTTCGTCGAGCCAGGGGAGCGGGGTCTGTTGCCAGATCAGATAGGCCAATGTGATGACGAGCAGTAGGAGTACCAAAAGCGCGCGGTGGACGGCGGGAAAGCGGGAACGCTCAGCAATCAGATCACCTGATTCGAGTTTCACCAATAATACATTGGCCATCTGGTCAATCCGTCCCGGGAGGCCTTCGGAGAGCTTGGTGATCTCATTTATCTGCTGGTCTGTGAATGGCAGATGACCGCGGTATCTAGCTTGATGGAAACGCCATTCGAGGTATGCGCGGACGTCCTTGGCGCCGAATCCAGTAAGGCGGATCTCGTGCCAGCCGACGTCTAAGTTATCTGCGGATTTTTCGATCTGCGAGACAAAACGTACCTCACCGAAGAACACCAGCCGGATCGAGCAGAGGGTGAGTAACTCCAGTAGGTCATCGAAAGCTTTGGGTTCAAGGACCTCCGCATCGTCAATGAGCGTGATGCAAATCCGTTCCGCGCTTTCCTGCTCATCGACATGGCTGGTGATCGCCTCTCGTAAAAGCTGCCTGTTAGCGTCGCTCGGCGTAGCAAGCCCATAACCCTGAGCGATTGCCATGAGCACTTCGCGGGTGGTGTTCACCAACGTGCCGTTGATTCTTGCAGCCTTCACTCGCGGTTCGAGACTAGTCGAAAGTTTACGAAATAAGGTAGTTTTACCGACACCCGCTGGACCCGTTGCCAGCAATACACGCCGCGACCATTGACTCAAATGTCGTAGTTGGTCGAGGTAGGTTTTACGATCACCCTGTTCAAAGAAATCGTCGCCCGGTTGAACAAAAGGGTTGTGAGTCAATCCAAGAAAGCGGCGTTGCTGCTCAACCATCACATAAAACATCGCCCGCGTTCAGCGTCGCACGCAGTGCTGATGCGTCTATCTCCTCGGTAACAATCACCCGGCCGATTGTCTCTGCCAGAACCAGGCGCAATTTACCATCAACAACCTTCTTATCCATTCCCATCGCCCGGTGCATAACATCGTCGGAAAGTTCCGTTGGTGGGCATACCGGGAGATCTAACGATTGCAGTACCCTCTTGATGCGTTGCGCATCCTTTAGTTGCAGCGATCCTACACGCACCGAGAGATCGGCCGCCATCACCATACCTATCGCCACGGCTTCGCCGTGCAGATAGGTTCGATAATTCGTGAGGGTTTCGATTGCGTGCCCAAAGGTATGGCCAAAGTTGAGGATGGCTCGCAAGCCGGTTTCCCGCTCGTCATCCTCCACCACCCCTGCCTTAATTTCGCATGAGCGGCGTACTGCCCACACAAGCGTATCAGGGTCTTTGTCGAGCAATTTTTCACCCGCCTGTTCTATCCAGTCAAAGAACTCGGGATCCGCGATCACCCCGTACTTCAGAACCTCGGCCAACCCGGCACGGTATTCGCGTTCTGGCAGGGTAGCAAAGACTGCGCTGTCTGCTATTACGCAGCGTGGCTGGTAAAACGCGCCAATCATGTTCTTGCCGCTCGGATGATTTACCCCAGTTTTCCCGCCGACCGCGGAATCTACCTGGGCCAACAAGGTAGTTGGAACTTGAATGAAACCAACTCCGCGTTGAAACGTAGCCGCCACAAAACCAGTTATGTCGCCGACTACGCCACCACCCAACGCCACTAACGTAGTGGAGCGGTTGTGCCTTTTGGCCAGCAGGAAATCCATGATGGCCGCGTAACTGTCGAGGGTTTTGTATTGCTCACCATCGGGAAGAGTGAAAACGTCTACGTCGGCGCCACCGAGGGCTGTCAACAGGTCATCGAGGTACAGGGGGGCCACCGTATCATTGCTGATCACGGCTACCTGATTCCCGCTCAGATGGGGCTTGAAAAGATGTGCTTGAGATAGGCTTCCGCTACCAATGTGAATCGGGTAGCTACGCTCATCGAGATGCACGTCAACTCTTTGCATCACTTAATCCCATCCTTGCGCAACTGTTCTTCGATTGCTTGCGCCAACACTTTTGGTCCATGACGGTCAGTAACGAACCGATAGTCGCTAATCTCCGCGTACAACGGTGCACGTTCCTCCCGCAGGCGTCGTAACGTCTTCCGTGGTTCTCCTTGTTGCAAGAGGGGTCTTCTCTTGTCTCGCCGAGTGCGTTCCACCAACCTCTCGAGCGGACTGTCGAGATGAATGACAACGCCCCGGGAGGCAAGCACCTTGCGGTTGCAGAGACGCAACACAACACCGCCACCGGTGGCCATTACGATGTCATCACACTGAGTCAGCTCGTCGACAACTTCCTGCTCCCGATCTCTGAAACCTACTTCACCCTCGACATCGAATATCCACGCGAGGTCCGCACCAGCCCGTTCTTCGATCACATGATCGGTGTCGTAGAACTCCTTATGCATGGATTCCGCGAGCAGGCGTCCGACAGTGCTCTTGCCAACTGCCATCAGGCCGACGAGAAAAATATTCTGTTTTGTCATGAAAACGGCGCCATTTTGGCGCCGTTAGTCTACCAATCTAATAAGGTTAATTGGTGAGTGAATCCTGAATGATTCGCGGCGTGATGAAGATCAGCAATTCCTGCTTGTCATCGCGCTCTATCGTACGGCGGAAAAACCGACCAATGTATGGCAGATCACCGAGGAACGGCGTCTTGGTAGTCGAAATATTCCTGTCGGTCTGGAATACACCACCCAGCACGATCGTCTGACCGTTGTCGACCAATACCTGCGTCTGGATCTCATTGGTGTTGATGGATGGGATGCCGTTGAACACCTGGCCAACCGTATCCTGCTTGACATTCAGCTCCATGATGATGCGATTATCCGGGGTGATCTGCGGCGTTACTTCGAGGGACAACACCGCGTCCTTGAAAGACGTCGAGGTGGCACCGCTGCTCGTTGCTTCCTGATAGGGAATCTCCACGCCGGACTCTATCATCGCCGTGGACTTGTCCGCTGTGATTACTTTCGGTCGTGCCACTACCTCTGCGTGTCCTTCGGAGGTGAGCGCCGAAAGCTCGAGATCCAGCAGGTAACCCTCGCCAGTGAAACCGATGCCGAAGCTGCTCGCACCAGCGCCAGAGACACCGAGGTCCACGACCAGATCACCGGGGGATGTGATACTACCTTCGCCAAGAGGATCAGTGATAATGTTCTGTAGCTCGCTCAACGTGTCGCGCGATCCGCCAAACTTCCACACGGCTGGTATCCCAACGTGTTTTAATGCACCACCACCCCACCTAATGCCCAGTTGCTCAGAGAAGTTTGCATTGGCGGTAACGATCCGTGCCTCGATAAGAACCTGCCGAACCGGTACATCCAATTGCGCTATGACCCGCCGGAACTCGTTCAGCCTGTCAGCCGTATCCGTCAATATGATGGAGTTAGTTCGCTCGTCGACAATCACGCTGCCACGTGGCGAGAGCATCGACTGATCACCGCTTTCACTACTGGCGTTGCTGAAAAGTTCGAAGAGTTCCATAGCGCTTGCATAGCTAATCTGGATGAATTCTGTGCGTAAGGGCGCCAACTCTGAAATCTGTTTTTGATTCTCAAGTTCCAGCTTTTCCCGAGCAGCAATTTCGGCTGCCGGAGCGACGAGCAATACGTTACCCACCTGCCGTTTGTCCAGACCCTTGGTCTTGAGAATGAGATCGAGCGCCTGATCCCAGGGAACATTCTTCAACCGCAGGGTGATGCGACCGGAAACCGTATCGCTCGCTACCAGGTTGAGGTCGGTGAAATCCGCAATCAACTGCAGGACCGAACGAACCTCAATGTCCTGAAAGTTCAGCGAGAGCTTCTCGCCCGTGTATTTGAATATATCCTCGCGCCGTTCAACTTCTTCCTCGGTGAGCGGGTTGACGTTTATGGTTAACGTGTCATCGGCCTGATATGCCAGGTAGTCGTAATCGCCGATTGTGGTCACTGTCAGTGTGACACTCGACCCTTCCTGTATAGTATCCACGAGTTGTACGGGTGTGGCGAAGTCGGTGACATCCAGACGACGCTGCAGGTTTTTCGGTAAGACTGTGTTGCGTATTTCTACCTTGATACGGCCGCCGTCACTAGTGACGTTTACAGGCGCTTTTGGATTCGACAGTTTAACGATGATGCGACCTTCACCTTCCTCACCGCGGCGGAAATCAATATCCAGTACTTGCGAATCGGTAACCGTTCGCTGCGTGGGGCTCCGGTCGTCCGCAGCAGCAAATTCCGGCTGAGCAGGTAGCCCAGCGGTGCTGTCTGCACCAACGACAAGATAGAGGGTGTTACCGCGTATCTCGGTCTCGTAGCTAACCAGCTGAGTGAGGTTGACGATTGCACGCGTACGATCCTTGGTGGAGATGATGGATACACGACGCGCGTTGCCAATACCAAGGTTGTGGTGCTTCTCATCGAGTGCGCTTACCACCCCGGGCATGTCCAGCACAATCCGTGCGGGCTGCTCGATGGTATAACCCGTCGGCTCCGGCGGCACGCCATCGAAGATCAAACGAATTTCGGTTTTGTCACCAGGAAGTGACGCAAACTCGATGGACTCGATGGTGACGGCTCCCGCTGTGCCGGCCAACGCCAACATCGCAAACGCCAACAATCCATGGCAACACCGCTGCAAAAACTCAAGCATGATATTCATCCTTTAACCTCGACTTCCCAGGGCAACTGTGCGGGAACGTTCCACCCAGCCCCCTGTACCATCCGGGACAATTTCGATGAGTTCGATCGATCCCTCTTCAATAGCTAGCACCTCACCATAGTCGGTACCTATGTAGTCACCTGTTTGCACACGGTGCACACCACCATCTACATCCCTTATCAGAGCAAATTGTGATGATCCTTGTGATAACGTGCCTACCATGGCGAGATTGGCGATTGTGTACTGCTCCAGATATTGTTTAACCCGATCAAAATCCGGTACGACGGCGACGCCACCTCGATCTCGTTCCACTCTCTTCACTACAATGGGCGGTTCGAAAGGGCTGCGTAAATTGCTCGCCTGATAGGCGAAAGGTGGAACCGTCTCGAACGGCGGCAGCGGTTGGATGCTTCCTTTAGGCCGGGACTCCACCTCGGCCATGAATTCTTTCAAGTCGGAAACATCAGTATTACTGCCGCAGCCCAACAGGGCAGCAAATAGAAAAACGACCAGAGAACTTCTACCGGGAAACTGCATTAGCCTTCCTCATCATCCAGATACCGATAGGTTTTGGCTCGAATGTTCATCTTCAAATTCTGTACCGAACCCGCGGGACTGATATTGAAGTCGTGCAGCGTGACGATCCGGGAGAGATTAGCTACGCCGCTGACGAAAGAACCTATCTTGTGGTAGTCCCCTTCCACCGTGATATCGATGGGGAGTTCCGCATAAAACTCCGTTACACGCTCGGCACCTAGATCGATACTTTCGATCGTAAGATCGTTGTCGATCGCGGTACGGGTGATATCTTCAAGAAGCCCAGGAACTTCGGTTTCGCTTGGCAGCTGTTTAACCAAAGCGCCAAATGTATTTTCCATTTGTATTTTCTGCTCTCTATAGGCTTCCAAATTGGCCGCCTGGGAAGATTTCTTTTCGTAGTCGTTTTTCAGACTCTGTTCTTTCGTTTCTGCCTGTTCCAGTACTGTCTGTTTGTCCGTGAGGTAATAGTAATAGCCCCCACCAAGTACCAGCGAAAACACCACGAGCATCAGGATGAGCTTGATTGGCGTAGGCCAAGTCCCAATGTTGTTCAGATCCAGATCGTTGAAATCGAATGATTGAAGCTGTTCGAGCGTATCTTGCAAAGCCATGGCCTATCCCTCCGACCCTTCATCGGCGGGAACTCGACTCGACTGAGCGAACGTCAGATCGAAAGTACTCGCCTTGCTGCCATAATCTGAATTGCCTGGATCTTCCTTGATGCTCTTGAGATTGGGCTCGCTGAACCAATCCGATTGATCGAGATTGCGCATGAGCGAAGAGATCCGATTGTTGGATTCGGCTGTACCTTCAACACTAAAGTTGGTGCCTTCCATCTTTAGCGAACGGTAGTGCACGCCGCTCGACAACGTTCGCACCATCTCGTCGAATATCCGCACGATCACGGGGCGATTACCCTGAAGATCCTGAATCACACGCATACGTGAAATCAATTCTTCGCGCTGTATGCGTAGATTCCTGATTTCGGCGATCCGCTCGTCCAGTACAGCAATTTCACGAGTCAAATATTGATTGCGTTCATTCTGGCGCAGAGTGGAACTGTCGAGGTACCACCCACCTGAGAACACCAGTACGGCACCCAAAAACAGCACCGCAACCACATTAACGATAAACTCCTTCTGCTTGCGCTCGCGCTCCCACTCACGCCATGGCAGTAAGTTGATCCGGGTCATTAGTCGAAACTCCTCATCGCTAGACCGCAGGAAATCATCATAGCTGGTGCATCGTTGGCCAGCGCATCAGCATCTACCCGGTTGGACAACGACATGTCGACAAACGGGTTGGCGATAATTGTTGGTGTGCCGAGCTTCGTTTCGATCATCTCAGCAAGGCCATCAATCGATGAAGTTCCACCTGCAAGCACGATATAGTCAACATCATCGTACTGGCTGGAAGAAAAGAAGAACTGCAGGGAGCGAGTAATCTGCTGCAATACGGCTTCCTTAAACGGTTCCAAAACCTCTTCTTCATAATCGTCTGGCAGGCCGCCTTGTTTCTTGGCGAGACCTGCTTCTTCGAACGACAAGCTGTAACGTCGCTGGATTTCTTCCGTGAGTTGCTTACCACCGAAAAGTTGCTCCCGCGTGTATATCGATTTGTCATCGGCGAGCACTGACAGAGTGGTCATCGTCGCGCCAACATCAATGATGGCGACCACGAGATCCTCAGGATTGCTACCAAGCTGCGGCTTCAAAAGTTCAAACGCACGCTTCATCGCGTGAGCCTCTATGTCAACGACAGCCGGTTTGATGTTGCCGAGATCCAGTGCTGCTTCTCGCATCTCGACGTTTTCCTTTCGACATGCCGCCAACAACACCTCAACCTGATCGGGGTTTCGCTCCGAGAGGCCTTGCACCTCGAAGTCGATGGCAACTTCGTCGAGTGGATATGGAATGTACTGATCAGCCTCGACGGTGATCTGGTTTTCCATTTCGTCATCGGAAAGAGAAGCGTCCATCTCGATCGTCTTGGTGATCACTGCGGAACCAGCTACGGCGACGGCCGCTTGGCGGACAGAACTCTTCGAGCGACTGAGCACTCGTTTGATCGCTTCGCCTACACCCTCGACATCGCTAATATTCTTTTCAACCACCGCATTGGGTGGCAGTGGTTCCACAGCGTATGATTCGACGCGGTAGCGATCATTGGCTCTGGAGAGTTCGAGAAGCTTGACTGAGGTAGAACTTATGTCTAACCCAAGCAAGACGTTGGATTTATTTTCAAACAGGCCAAACAAGGTTAATTTTCCTTACTAACGCGGGCACTTACGTCCAATTCGTGATATATAACATTAAATACCACGATTGTTATACAGGCAATCAGTTCCCTGTAATTATTCCGCCATCATGAGCCCACGGTCCCGACGCGCAATGGCCACTATTATGTGGCTCGGCCTTTCCATTTTATGTGCCGCAATGCTCAGTCTGGCAGGCGTATATCTCTATCTAAACCCGCAGATTCCAGCAGCTGAGAGCTACCGTCACGTCCAGTTAGAAACCCCGTTGCGAGTCTACAGCGCAGATGGGAAGCTCATCGCAGAATTTGGGGAACGACGTCTCATTCCCCTTAGCTTACGCGAAGTTCCTCCCCTATTCGTCCGGGCTTTGTTAGACACGGAGGACAAGCGTTTTTATCAACACAATGGGATCGATTTCATCTCGCTGACGAATGACACCTTTGGTCTGGTGAAAAGCGTGTTGTTGGAGGGTAGCTTAGGCCCTGGGGCGAGCACGATTACCATGCAACTCGCACGCAATGTTTCATTTTCCCTGGAACGAAAATTCCTGCGAAAATTCAAGGAGATGCTGCTTGCACTGAAAATAGAGCGGGAACTCAGCAAAGACGAGATTCTGGAACTCTATATCAACGTTGTGGCATTCGGGAAACGGGCTTACGGGGCACAGGCCGCGGCGCTCACCTACTATGGTAAACCCATAGCGGAACTGGATCTGGCGCAGCTTGCGATGCTCGCTGGAATCCCTCAAGCCCCCAGTGCGGGGAACCCCATCAACGGCCCAGAACGGGCACTCAGGCGTCGCAACGTAGTCCTTTCGCGCATGCTGGATCAAGGGTCGATCACGGCCCTGCAGTATCAAGGTGCGATCGAATCACCGATCACCGCACGCATCCACGCACGCGACCTGGACGTACCGGCGCCGTTCCCCGCCGAATGGGTTCGTAGTCAGCTTATCAGTCGATTCCCCGACCTATACTCGGGCGGTTACGAAGTGGTCACGACAATTCGTGGCAACCTGCAAGCAGCTGCCAAGCGGGCTTTGCACAAAGGGCTTTTGAGCTACGACCGGCGCCACGGGTATCGCGGTCCCGAGTCACGGCTCGGCGAACTCACATCTATTGAGTACGCGGAGCACTTAAACGCCACAGCGGTTTACTCAGACCTCATCCCGGCAGTGGTCACATCCGTCAGTGAAACTGAAGCGCAGGTACTGTTTGCCGATGGGCAAACAATCGTGCTCGACATGGAAAGTTTTGCCTGGGCGCGCGCTTATGTGGACGTGGACAAGCGTGGCCCGGCGCCAAAGTCGGTTTCCGATGTTGTCCAACTGGGCAATCTCATTCGCCTGCAGTCAACACCCGCAACCACGCGCGCGCATGCGAGTGGGGAGGACGGCGAGGGTGGGCCGGAGTGGCGCCTTGCCCAGTTACCCGAAATTCAGGGTGCGCTCGTTTCGCTGGATCCGCAAACCGGCGCGGTACTCGCGCTGGTCGGGGGCTTCGACTTCGGCATTAATCAGTACAACCACGCGTTGCAGGCGGCTCGCCAACCCGGTTCAGGATTCAAACCGTTCGTCTACTCCGCAGCCCTGCATCATGGGATAACGCCAGCGAGCATTTTTATGGACGCACCTCTGGTGTTCGACGACAAACTTCTCGAGTCACAGTACCGCCCGGAGAACGACGACAACCTGTTCAACGGACCCACGCGACTACGTGTAGCGTTTTATAGATCGATCAATCTGGTATCCATGCGGGTGTTGCTCGCCGTCGGTCCCGGTAGAGTCATGAATTACGTTCGTCAGTTTGGTTTCGATACCACCACATTCCCGCGTAATACCCAGCTCGCCATCGGTGGCGGAACGATGGCTGTCACGCCACTCGACATGGCGGCAATGTATGCCGTTTTTGCCAATGGTGGATGGCAAGTTCAACCACACATCTTCGACAAGGTGATGAACCTCACGGGTGAGACGATCTTCGAAGCACGGCATCCCGAGGTTTGTGATCCATGCAATGGGCACGAAGCAAAAGAAGACGATTCGGTCGAACCCACCAACCTGGAAGATCTCCTCGCCGAAGAGGATGCATCCGTTGCCGAAGACGAGACAATTGCGCCAATTATTCCCGCCATTCGGGTAATCGACAAACGTAATGCCTTCATCATGCACACCATGCTGCAGGACGTGATCCGTCACGGCACCGGCAGAGCCGCCTACCGCAGCCTGCAGCGAGAGGACCTGGCCGGTAAGACAGGCACGACCAACGAAGCCGCCGACACCTGGTTCAACGGCTATAACCTCGATGTCGTCACGACCGTCTGGGTCGGATTCCCCAACCACCAACCGCTCGGTCGTCGGGAGTGGGGTTCCAGCACGCCGCTACCCATCTGGATTGACTACATGACCGAGGCTCTGAAGGGGCGCCCAGAGCGCTTTCCGGATCAACCAGAAGGTGTGGTCACCGTGAAGATAGATCCAGTCAGCGGTAAACTCGCCTCACCACAGCAGGACAATGCGATCTTCGAGTATTTCCTCTCCGAACATGCACCGAAGCTGGATAACACTTGGCTTCCACCAGAAGAAACCACCGAGATCAAACCTGAAGATATTTTCTGATCTCAGCTTGTCTTAGCTATTGAATGATCTTGATGTTGTCACCCGCACGGGGTTCCCCGTGGGGATGATGGCCATTGAGCACTCGAAGTGTTTCTTCCGGGTAAGATTTCAGCGATGCTTGCTGCGACAACGTGAAGTAGCTGTCGGAAGGGCGGGCAACAATAACTTTGATCCGTTGGTTGTTGGCCACCCTCAAATCCGCCGCCGTCATCGCCCGAAACGATTCCACCGTGGTGCGCCACTTCTCTTCGAAAGCCGCTGGATCTCCCAACGGGCCTACTTCACCCAGAAACTGGTAGACCCCGCCATCCTTGAAGATGATCGCGATCTTGCGAACCTGCGCATCACCCCCGGCAACTTCGATATCTCCAATGAAGGTCGGGTAACCGCTTACCTCTATGGATTCGCCGTTGATAACGTCTTCCCGTTTAAGTGTATTGGTGACGTAATCCGCTGGTGTTTCTTCCTTGTCTTCGGGGGCGGGCATCGGCTGGACGGTAATGGATGAATCGGAGCTACCGGCACGGGGTTTGCCGATGACTTGTCTAGGTGTATTGGTGATAACCCACTCGTCCGGGAAGGTAAAAACAACCCGCAACGACCCATGGTAATAACTTTGCCCCTTGATCAAGCCAGTAGCGGCTTCATCACCGTAGACCAGGCCATCCATCATCTCCCAGAAATCCCGCTCCGGCTCGCGTAGTGTCTCCGGCAGCAGACTCTGGGATTTTTGTACCGCGTCATGTAGCCGCTTGTCATTTTTCGGGTGACTGGCAAACAGCCCGTGGTAGACGGTCGGACGGTTCTGGACCTGGCGGGAAAAAAGCTCGTGGTCTTTCAGTACCTGGATTACATCGATCATGGCAAGTGGGTTGTATCCCGCCCGCGCCAGGAACTCACCACCGTAAGTATCCGCTTCAAGTTCATACTCACGCCCGAAGCCAGCTATTTTCTTGGCAGTGAAATCTCTGGTGACATCGGCGATGGCGCTCGTACCGGTTGCGAGGGAGCCGAGAAATCCGGCCACATCGCCGAGAAGTTGTCCCCTCTTGCGCTTTTTGTGATGACGCCCAACAACGTGGCCGATTTCATGACCGATGACCCCCGCCAGCTCATCTTCGGAGCGCAGATAGGCAAGCAGCCCGCGGTTGATGAATATGTACCCATCTGCAGTAGCAGACGCATTGACAGTCGGATTGTCGACGACCACAAAATTATAGGTCTCGCCCGCGTCCGAACTAGTTGCCAGTAACCGCTCACCGATCTCTGTTACGTACGCCTGCCATTCCTCATCGGGATAGAGACCTTCTTTTTCTTTGAGCTCGTTGTAGAGTTTCTCGCCATCTCCGGCGGCAAACGCGCCATCGGCCCAACATAGCGAAAAGAAAGACATCGCAAAAAAGAGGAAAGAGTAGCCGGTTCTCATTTTTTAGACCCCGAATCGCTTCAATACTATCCGTGATACGGCTCAAATCATTCGGTAGCATAGGCTAAGAGGTTACTGCACCATGAGCATAGCCTATCCAGAATACAGATTTAGACCCTGTACGATGCCCAGGTTCAACTGAACAGTAGATGAATTGACGAGAATGCTATTCCTGGCTTGGCTGCTGATCTGTATTGTTGGCCACCGTTCGGTTGCCGAAGCGACGGCGGAATCGTTCCACACGGCCACCGGAATCCAGAATCTTCTGTTTACCGGTATAAAAAGGATGGCAAGCCGAACAGACATCGAGATGGATGTCTTCGCCGAGGGTCGAACGCGTTTCAATGACGTTGCCACAGCTACAGGTGGCTTTGATATCGTTGTACGCTGGATGGAGGTTTGCTTTCATCTTTCTTGCACCGTTCTCTTCGCTCAGTCTCACGCAATCCAGGTCAACCGCGCCTTGCCGAGGGCCGCGGAGTTTAGTCATCTGTTTGCCCGAAGGCAAGGCTCAAACCGTTGCCTGCAGTTTCCTACCGCTTACGCCTTTAGCTACTTACGGGGTAAATCGGCGACGTAACCAGGTTTAGCTTAGTGCTTCACCTACCTAGATCCTACAATGAGTGAAGAAAACCTACGGTAGTCCCCTAATTGACGTATTCTGCCGAAACTGTTCGTGTAGCCATACCCAGGCCGTTGCACGCCCTGTTCGACTATTCGGTTCCCGAGGGGCTTGTGACTCCCGTCATCGGTGCGCGAGTTGCCGTACCGTTCGGTCGGCAACGGCTGACAGCGATCTGTGTGGCGCAAAATCCAACCGACGCCCACCGCACCCTTAAGCCCATTCATGCGGTACTGGACGCAGAGAACGCCTTTGGGGATGAGCTTTACGATCTCGCCTCCTGGCTCGCCGAGTATTATCACCACCCCTTAGGCGAGGTGCTTGGGACGATCCTGCCCGTAGCCGCTCGACGCGAAGCAGAACTCATCGTCCAGTATCCGGAGACCTGGCGGCGCACCGAAAAGTGCTCAAATCTGTCTCGAGCTCCCAAGCAACAGGCCCTTCTCGACTATTTCGCAACCGAAGGTGGGGTGTTGCAAGCAGCACAGCTGCGCGCAGCCGGCTTTGCGCGTACGACTATTCGGGCAATTGCGGGTAAGGGTCTCATCGCCCCCACCGAACAGGCACCCCCCCACGAGCAGCTTGCCGCGGAGCTTCCGGTACTCAATCCGGAGCAGTGTGAAGTGCTTAAGGCATTGCTAGAACGCCTCGATGGGTTTGCGCCGAGCCTGTTAGATGGCATCACCGGTAGCGGTAAGACGGAAATTTACCTGCGATTGATCGAGCGACTGCGCGCACAAGGACAACAAGTGCTCGTCCTCGTGCCAGAAATTGCACTTACCCCGCAAACGGTGGCCAGATTTCAAGATCGCTTCGGCGTCGCCGAGGTACTGCACTCCAATCTCAGCGATACTCAGCGCCTGCAGACCTGGTTGAAATGCAAACGCGGCGACATTGGAATCCTCATCGGTACACGTTCTGCGATATTGACGCCATTCGCCAATCTCGGGCTGATCGTCGTAGATGAAGAGCACGATGGCTCATTCAAACAGACAGACGGGCTGCGCTACTCCGCCCGGGACGTTGCGGTCAAACGCGCTCAGAACTTGAACATCCCAATACTTCTCGGGAGCGCAACACCTTGTTTGGAATCGCTTCTCAATGCGCAAAGCGGGCGTTACCGCCACTTGCGATTAACCAAGCGTGCTGGAGGTGCTGAGCTGCCAAGCTTTCATCTGCTCGATATTCGTGGACACACTCTGACCGATGGGCTGAGCGTGCCTTTGCAGCGGATCATCAGCAGACACCTGAATGCCGGTGGCCAGGTGCTCGTGTTCATCAACCGGCGTGGATACGCGCCGAGTTATCTTTGTCCCCATTGTGGCTGGCGGGCGACCTGCCCGCAGTGCGACATGCCAATGACTTTACATAAAACCCCTGCCGCCTTGATCTGTCACCACTGTGCCCGACGCGAAAACCCACCGTCATCGTGCACAGCATGTGGCCAGCAAGCACCGATCGCTGTCGGAATCGGCACTCAACGGGCCGCGGAGGGCTTGCTCGCGCTTTTTCCCGATACGCCCCTTTACCGTATCGACCGAGACACGACCCGGAGTGCGCGACGCATGGAGGAGCAGTTACGAGCCATCCGCCAGGGCAAGCCGGCGGTCCTCGTCGGTACCCAGATGCTCGCCAAGGGTCATCATTTTCCAAACGTCACCCTCGTTGCGGTGTTGAACGCGGATGGCGGTTTCTGCAGCGCAGATTTCCGCGCACCGGAACGTACTGCGCAGCTCATCATTCAAGTTGCCGGACGAGCGGGGCGAGCCAAACGCCCAGGCCAGGTGTGGATTCAAACGTACCAGCCGGAAAATCCACTGCTGGTCTCGCTCATCGAGGAAGGCTACGAAAGCTTTGCAACCTGCGAGCTGACTTCGAGACGTCGCAGCGGTCTACCCCCTTATCGGCCGATGGCAATGTTGCGCGCAGAGAGCCGCGACAGCGCGTTACCCATCGCTTTCCTTAGCGAAATCCGGACTGCTCTTCTAGACGAGTTCGAGGTGCTCGGGCCCGCGCCTGCGCCTATCCAACGCATCGCTGATCGATACCGTTTTCAACTCCTGATGCTCGCCGACAATCGCCGTACGTTACATCACGGCCTGCACCGACTGCAGGAAAAAATCGCCAGCGATAAGCCGCTACCGGCCAGCCTGCGTTGGTCACTCGACGTCGACCCCTACGATACTTTCTGAGCCCCAAACTTTTCTGACCCAAACTTTTAGTTTTCCCCTGGCCACCAAATTATTTTTACACTGACCCCGCTTTGGTTCGCTTTGACGCTTATAGTAGCCACCTATGACTAAAGACTTCGCAAACCGGTCCAGTCCGAAAAAAAAATCCAAATCCGCTGGTTCCCGGCCCAGACCGGCTCAACGCAAACCCAAGAAGGCGCCCGCAAAAACCATCTTTCACGGCGCAAGCTTCTCGGCGGGCATCGTGCTTGGCATCGTGCTCGCGGTCCTTGGGGCTTATGCTCCAGAGCTTTTTGAAGAGGAGCTAGTCCAATTCACCGAGCAACGCAAACCCAGGGCATCAATAAGTTTCGAATTTGATCAAATCCTCAGCAACAGCGAGGTCGTCAGCGATCCCCGAATTTACCTGAGCCCGAACGATGCTGACCCAGACAAGCCGGTGGAGTATCTGCTGCAAGCTGCATCCTTCCGTAATCAGGATGACGCGGAAGTTATGCGGGTAAAACTCTTACTCATGGACCTGCCAACAAATTCGTATCGTGTGCAACTCGAGAACGGCACCTGGTTTCGGGTGCTGACAGGTCCATTTTCTACCCAGATCCAGGCTCAACGCGCGATGACCCGACTACGCCAACACAATATTTCAGCGCTATTGATCAAGCGGCCGGTTTCTTCCGGGTGAATTCCGGCGGCGCTTGCAAGACTCTTGAAAGCGTTGAAATCCGGTGATACGAACCCCACTATGCTCGTCTAGTGTCCTATCCAGAACGAATAGGACTTGGCGTGATGGTATGGATACCAGCACATACGCATCCATGAAAGGAGCAGGCAATTTCTGGGCAACCAGTTAACACGGAATTCACCGGTCAGCATGGAACAGTTACACGGCACAACAATCCTTTGTGTACGCAGCGATACACAGATTGCCCTGGGCGGTGATGGCCAGGTATCGCTTGGCCAGACCATAATGAAAGGCAATGCACGCAAGGTCCGCAGGTTGTATGAGGACAAGGTGTTGTCCGGGTTTGCCGGTGGTACGGCCGATGCGTTTACGCTCTTTGAGCGCTTCGAGGCAATGCTCGAAAAGTATCACGGCAACCTTACTCGAGCAGCGGTGGAACTTGCGAAGGACTGGCGCTCGGATCGAGCGCTGAGACGCCTGGAAGCCATGCTCATAGTCGCCGACACAGAGACTTCGCTGTTGATCAGCGGCACGGGTGACGTTATCGAGCCGGAACAAGGACTCATTGCCATCGGCTCCGGTGGCCCGTACGCACAGGCCGCGGCGCGGGCACTGACGCAGAACACCGAACTTAACGCGCAAACCATAGTCGAAAAGTCGCTCGCCATCGCGGCCGACATTTGCGTTTATACCAACCACGACCGCACGATTGAGGTACTCGATCTCCAATGACCATGATGACCCCACGAGAAATTGTCCATGAGTTGGACAGGCACATCATCGGCCAGGACAGCGCCAAGCGAGCGGTGGCGATTGCCCTGCGCAACCGCTGGCGACGTATGCAGTTAGACCCTGAAATGCGCGAGGAGATCACGCCGAAAAACATTCTCATGATCGGTCCGACGGGGGTTGGAAAGACGGAAATCGCAAGAAGACTCGCGCGGCTCGCAAACGCACCGTTCATCAAGATCGAAGCAACAAAGTTCACGGAGGTCGGCTACGTCGGACGCGACGTCGAATCGATTATCCGGGATCTCGCTGACGTTGCCGTCAAAATGTTACGCGAAGAGCAGATTGCACGTGTACAGCATCGAGCCGACGACGCTGCCGAGGAACGGATACTCGACGCACTGCTGCCTGAACCGCGAGCCGCCGGGTCAACTCAGGCTGAGTCCACTGAAGATTCGAACACTCGCCAGCTCTTTCGCAAACGGCTGCGCGAAGGGGAGCTTGACGATAGGGAAATCGACATCGATATCGAAGCGGCGTCTATTGGCGTCGAGATCATGGCTCCGCCAGGCATGGAAGAAATGACCAGTCAACTTCAGAACATGTTCAGCAACTTAGGCAGTAGCAAGAAGCGCAGCGTCCGCTTGAAGATCAAAGAGGCTCTACGCAAGCTTCGCGAGGAGGAAGCCGCAAAGCTGGTCAACGAGGAAGAGGTGAAGACCAAAGCCGTAGAGAACGTCGAGCAAACAGGCATTGTGTTTCTCGATGAACTCGACAAGGTCGCCAGGCGCGGCGAAACCTCCGGTGTCGATGTGTCCCGCGAAGGGGTACAACGAGACCTGTTGCCCCTCATCGAGGGCTGCACCGTTTCCACCAAATACGGAATGATCCGCACGGACCACATTCTGTTCATCGCATCCGGCGCATTCCACCTGTCAAAACCTTCTGATCTCATACCGGAGCTTCAGGGCCGACTTCCCATTCGCGTAGAGCTGAGTGCGCTAACAGCCGAAGATTTCAAACGTATCCTCGTTGAGCCCAAGGCCTCTCTCACCGAGCAATATCAGGCATTGTTGGCCACCGAAGACGTCGACGTGGAATTCACGGACGACGGTCTGGACCGAGTTGCCGAACTCGCCTGGCACGTTAACGAGGCAACAGAGAACATAGGCGCGCGGCGTTTGCATACGGTCATGGAACGACTCCTCGAAGATATTTCGTTCGGAGCAACCGAGTGCGATCGTACAACCGTGGTAATCGACGCAGATTACGTTGACGAACATGTTGGGGAACTTGCAAAGAACGAGGATCTGTCCCGATACATTTTATAAAGATACATGAGCCGGCCGGAAAAAATCACCTACCACAAGCAGTCACGAACCTTGGAACTCAAATTTTCCGAAGGCGATTACGAGATCCCGGCGGAGCTGCTTAGAGTCTACTCCCCCTCTGCCGAGGTCCGCGGACACAGCAACACCGAGCGGCGCCTGCAAACCGGCAAGAAGCATATTGCCATCAAAGGTATCGAACCAGTTGGCAACTACGCGATACGTATCCTATTCGATGACGGTCACGACACCGGACTCTACGCGTGGGCCTATCTACGCGACCTGGCGGAGAACGCCGAGCGTTACTGGCGCGACTACCTCGCGGAATTGAAGACCGCTAACGCGACTCGCCTGCCCACGATACCGGTGGGCCAATGGACCCCTAAAGCGTAAACTCGACGACCCCTGCCAACGCCGAAGGCTCATGAGCTTCGAACGCCCCGTCAGCTTTGGATACAAGACAGTTTCTCCTGCCGAAAAGCATCGGCTGGTTGGGGATGTGTTTGAATCCGTCGCCCAGCGTTACGATGTGATGAACGACTTAATGTCGCTCGGCACGCACCGATTATGCAAACGTATGACAATCGAAATGTCCGGCGTGCGCGAAGGTAATACGGTCCTCGACCTCGCTGGTGGTACGGGCGATCTGGCTGCCCTGTTTGCACCCGTTGTCGGCACTGGTGGTAGTGTGGTGCTCGCCGACATAAACGCAGCCATGATAAAGGCCGGTCGCGAACGGCTCTTGAATCAAGGCCATTGCCAAGTGCGATTCTGCCAAACGAGCGCAGAATTTCTACCTTTTGCCGACGATAGTTTCAACTGTGCAACCATCGGTTTCGGGTTACGCAACTTCACTGACAAGGATAGGGCACTCGTTGAGGTATTGAGGGTTCTGCGACCAGGCGCCGCACTATTGATTTTGGAGTTCTCCAAACCAACCAACCCGCTCCTCGAGGCCGTTTATCAGGGTTTTCAGTCATTGTGGCCAGGCATGGGTAAACTCGTCGCAGGGGACGCTGAATCGTATCGTTACCTGGTGGAATCCATTCGCGTTCACCCCAACCAGAAAGCGCTCAAGTTGATGATGCAAGACGCCGGGTTTATCGATGTGGAATATCACAACCTGCTGGGTGGTACGGTGGCCATTCATCGTGGAGTGAAAAGTCGGTTAACAGGTGAGGCAAAACGCGGAGAAAACACCGGGGCATCAACATGAGCGCCGCCGAAGTACTTTTCATCGATGTTCTCGATCGTCTAGCCAACGCAAGTTTGAACCTCGATCCGCAATCGGTATCGCGCCTGGAACAACTCGAAGGGCGCATGCTGCGCCTGGAAGGAGAAATGCCTAAAGACGTTTCGGATAGGATCTTCACGTTGAAGGTAGAAGGTGGACGCCTCTCGTTGTATCCGCATGCCTTACCCGAGCCCAACGTTATCGTCAAAGGAAAGCTCGTTGATCTCAGCGCATGGTTGTTATCGCGCGGCAGTACGGCAAATGTCGTCATCGTCGGGGATGAAACCGTATTGCAGGAACTCATCGACCTCGTGCGGAACTTTGCGCCGGACCTGGGTAAACCCCTGTCTACCCTGTTGGGTAGCCGGGCTGCTGAAGACCTTCTCGGTGCGGTTGAACTGGCCTTTGCAGCGTTCAGATCCGTAATAGAAGGCGCTGGAACTGCCATCAAAGAAAGTGCGGCCGCGCGTTATGCGGACGAAGCGCGGCTGAACGCCCTTCTCGACGGAATCGACAACGTACGTACGCGGGCCGATCGCATCACCGTGCGCATCCGAGCCGAGGAAACTCGCAGGCAGCAATCGCCGTGAATCCGTTTCGCAGGATGGTAAAAATTTGTTGGACGGCGAGTCGTTACCGGCTGGATGGACTGGTCGACCTCAAACAACTCGAGAACTCAGATATACCGCGCCGCTACCTTTGGCTGTTGCGGTTATCTCCAATACGGTTGTTTCCCAAAGGACCATATAGCCGAGGTAAGCGACTGCGGCTTGCGCTCGAGACACTGGGACCGGTGTTCATCAAGTTCGGGCAGTTATTGTCGACTCGTCGCGATCTGATCCCGCTCGACATCGCCGATGAGTTAGCTCGTTTGCAGGATCGCGTACCTGCTTTCCCCACCGAAACCGCCATCGCCATCATCGAACAAGCGCTCGAACAACCCATCGGTGAGGCCTTCGCGCAGTTCGACCTGGCACCACTGGCGTCAGCCTCCGTCGCCCAGGTGCATACGGCAATACGTCATGATGGATCGGAAGTGGTTGTCAAAGTTGTACGACCAAACATTCAGAAGGTCATCCGCGAAGACATGCACGTGCTTCGAACCTTAGCGAGTTTGTTAGTAAAAGCGTCCGTGGAAGCACGTCGCCTGCATTTGCTGGAAGTACTAGACGACTACGAGAAGACCATTCTTGCCGAGCTCGACATGCGCCAGGAAGCAGATAACACCGCCAAACTTCGTTTGAACTTTGCCGGTTCCCCTATGCTCTACGTGCCAAAAGTGCACTGGGACTACTGCCGCACAAACATTCTCGTGCTGGAACGCATTTATGGCGTACAAATTTCTGATGTGACACAGCTTAAGGCGCGCGGCACGAACATGAAGGTGCTTGCTGAACGAGGAGTTGAAACATTCTTCACTCAGGTGTTCGTCGATAATTTTTTCCACGCCGACATGCACCCCGGTAACATATTCGTCGACGTAAGTGATCCCGAAAGCCCGCGTTACATTGCAGTCGACTGCGCCATTATCGGCAAGTTGACCAAAGAAGATCAGGACTACCTCGCTCGCAACCTGCTTGCGTTCTTCAATCGCGACTATGCAGAGGTCGCACGCCTACACCTGGATTCAGG
>SMUZ01022901.1_pt1 | contig 21723 bp, 20 predicted proteins | sample 2456421 | NCBI WGS metagenome assembly SMUZ01 (sample SAMN11095932, study PRJNA526329) | marine sediment metagenome | biome: Marine sediment; feature: Surficial sediment; material: Deep marine sediment; isolation source: Hadal surficial sediment | place: Pacific Ocean | collected 2014-11 | depth... | reverse complement strand
TCATGTCCGCCCAACCGCCCGGAGCATCGAATCTTGATACCCTGCGCGCCGAACCGGAGGGACGACTGAACGCTTTTTTTCATGGCGCGGCGAAAGGAGATCCGTTTTTCCAATTGCAGGGCGATGTTCTGCGCCACCAGACTGGCATCCAGCTCCGCCCGCCGGATTTCCTTGATGTTCAGGTTGACCTGCTTGCCGCCGATGATGCGTTGCAACTCTTCTTTCAACCGGTCCACTTCCAGCCCCTTCTTGCCGATGATGATCCCCGGCCGGGCGGTGTGGATGTTGATGCGAATCCGATTGGCGGACCGCTCGATTTCCAGATTGGCGATCCCTGCGTGCGACAGATTTTTTCTCAGGAAAGTCCGGATCTTGATGTCTTCCTGCAACAGTTCCGGAAAATCTCTTTTACCAAACCAGTTGGATTTCCAGGGTTTGTTGATCCCCAATCGAAATCCATACGGATGCACCTTTTGTCCCACGCCAATCCTCCGAATTTATTTTTCGTTTAACACGATAGTGATGTGACTGGTCCGCTTCTTGATCATGGTGGACATGCCCCGTGCCCTCGGCATCTGGCGTTTCCAAGCCACGCCCTCGTCCACGGTAATTTTCGTGACCACCATATCGTCCACGTCCACCACCTTGTGGTTTTCCTCGGCATTGGCCAAGGCCGATTTCAACAGCTGTTGAATTTGGCGGGCCGCTTTTTTCCGCGTAAAGGTGAGCACATTCATCGCCTCGTTCACGTTTTTGCCGCGAATCATATCGGCCACCAGCCGGGCTTTCCGGGGCGCCAGCCGCGTATGTCTCAATTTTGCTTTAACATCCATAACGGTACACTAACCTGGTTAATCAACCTTTTTTGGGCGGCACGGATTTCTTGGTTTTGCCGCTGTGCGCCCGGAACGTCCGGGTGGGAGAAAACTCTCCCAGTTTATGGCCCACCATGTTTTCGGATACGAACACGGGAATGAATTTTTTCCCGTTATGCACCGCCAGGGTATGGCCGACGAAATCCGGCGTGATGGTCGAGCGGCGCGACCAGGTTTTCAGAATCTTCTTGTCGTTTTTCCGGTTCATCGCATCGATTTTCTCCTGCAGGTGATCGTCGACAAACGGTCCTTTTTTCAGTGATCGCGCCATTTAAAAGCTTCCTTAATTAATATGAATACAACGGTTTATCTTTCGATTATCGTTTCTTTTTCTTCCGGCTCAGTATGTATTTACTGGACAGTTTTTTCACTTTCCGCGTTTTATACCCCTTAGCCGGCGTGCCCCACGGACTGCAGGGATGCCGGCCGCCGGACGAGCGTCCTTCGCCGCCGCCCATCGGGTGATCCACCGGGTTCATCGCCACCGCCCGAACGCGCGGGCGCCGTCCCATCCAGCGCATCCGGCCGGCCTTGCCGATGGATATTTTCTCGTGGTCGGTGTTGCCGACGGTACCGACCGTGGCCCGGCACCGGACTTCCACCAGCCGGACTTCCCCGGAACCGAGCTTGATGTTGGCATACCGGCCTTCTTTCGCCATCAACTGGGCGGCGGCTCCGGCACTGCGGGCGATCTGCGCGCCTTTACCCGGCCGCATTTCGATGTTGTGAATCAGCGTGCCTTCGGGAATCTTTTCCAATGGCAGACAATTGCCCGCGCGCATTTCCGCGTCGGGACCGGACATCACTTGGTCGCCGGTTTTCAATTCCTTGGGAGCGATGATATACCGCTTTTCCCCGTCGGCATAGGCCAGCAAGGCGATATGGGCCGACCGGTTCGGGTCGTACTCGATGCCCACCACTTTGGCGGGAATGCCGTCCTTGTTGCGCTTGAAATCGATCACCCGGTACAGCTTACGGTGCCCGCCGCCTCTCCGGGGCGCGGTAATGCGGCCGTTGTTGTTGCGTCCGCCCTTCCGGGAGATGGACACCAGCAGACTCTTCTCCGGCGTGGTCTTGGTGACCTCGGCAAAATCGGAGATGGTCTGAAACCGGACCCCTGCGGATGTTGGATTGAGTTTACGTACCGGCATACTGTTTATGCACCTTCAAAAAAATCGATGCGGTCTCCTTCCTTCAACAAAACGATGGCCTTCTTCCAGGCCTTGGTCTGGCCCACATGTTTTCCGAACCGCCGGGTCTTGGGCTTGACGTTGATGGTGTTCACGTCGAGCACGGTCACGTTGAAAATACCCTGCACCGCGTCCTTGATCTGCATTTTGTTCGCAGACCGCTTCACCTGAAACATCACCCGGTTGCCTTGCTCCTGCATCATCGTGCTTTTTTCCGTGATGAGGGGCTTCTCGAGAATTCTGTAATGATCGGTCGCCATCAGTTCAAACGCTCCTCGATTTTCTTAATGGACTCCGGCGTGCACACGATGGTTTCATGCACCAGCAGATCGAACACGTTGAGCCCTTCCACCGACAGGACATCCGTGTTGGGCAGATTACGTATCGCCAATTCCAGGTTGTTGTCTTTTTCCGCCACGACGAACAGGGTTCGCTCCGGCAATTCCAGTTTTTTAAGCAACGCCACCGCCGCTTTGGTTTTGGGTTCTTCCAGGGTAAGCGTCTCCACCACCCGCAGGCGGTTGTTGCGGACCCGGTCGGTCAGGACGGACTTGAGCGCGATTTTCTTCGATTTCTTGGACAACTTGAACCCGAAACTCCGGGGCGTGGGTCCGAACAACGTCAGGCCCCCGCGCCAGAGGGGAGATCGTATACTGCCAGCCCGCGCCCGGCCGGTGCCCTTCTGTTTCCAGGGCTTCTTGCCGCCGCCGCGCAGATCGCCGCGGCAGCTCTTGGTGGAGGCCGACCCGCTGCGCCGGTTGGCCTGTTGCAGGGAGACGTATTCTTTCACCAGATGCTCGCGCACCTTGACGTCGAACACGTCGGGCGACAGGGGCACCGTGCCCACCTTTTTCTTGTCCAAATTAATCAAATCCAATTCCGGCATGATCGACTCTGCGGTTCCTGTTATTTCTTCGATCCGGATTTTTGAAGGATCCGGACGATCCCGCCGTTGGCTCCCGGTACGGAACCTTTCAGCAACACAATATTGTTTCCGGCGTCCACGCGGACCACCTGAACGTTTTTGGCGTAGACTTTTTCTCCGCCCATGCGTCCCGGCATGGGATGTCCTTTGTGCACGCGGCCGGGAAAGGTCGCCATACCGATCGACCCGGCGCCGCGGAATGATTCGTGGTTGCCGCGGGAGGCGGGGTGACCGCCGAACCCGTGACGCTTCATCACGCCGGCAAAGCCCTTACCTTTGGAGACGCCGACCACGTGGACCCGTTCGCCTTCCTGGAACATGTCCACGGTCAGCGGTTTTCCCAATTCCTCGTCGCTGAGATCCATATTCCGGAACTCGGCCAGCAGTTTCGCGGGTTCATGATTCAATTGTTTGTACACGCCCTGAATCGGTTTGTTGGTGTGCTTGGCTTTGCGCTTGCCGTAGGCCATCAGCACCGCCTGGTACCCGTTTTTCTCCTGGGTCCGTTTGAGGACGGGAACGCACCCTTCCACCTGGATCACGGTGACGGGCACGCAATCGCCCTTTTCCGTGAACACCTGGGTCATTCCGATTTTTTTTCCCAACAAACCTTTCATCGCAACGCTCATTAAAGTTTGATTTCAATATCCACGCCGCCGGACAAGTCCAGTTTCATGAGCGCGTCCACCGTCTGCGGGGTGGGTTCGAGAATTTCCAGAATCCGTTTATGGGTCCGTATCTCGAACTGCTCTCTGGATTTTTTGTCCACGTGCGGGGACCGTAACACCGTCCACTTGTTCCTGACCGTTGGCAGGGGGATGGGACCCACCACCCGGGCGCCGGTGCGCTTGGTGGTTTCCACGATTTCTCCTACCGACCAGTCCAGCAACCTGTGGTCGTAAGCTTTTAGTTTTATCTTGATTTTCTGATCGCTCATTATTCTGTGATCTCACTGACGATTCCCGCGCCCACGGTGCGTCCGCCTTCGCGAATGGCGAAACGCAGTTCTTTAGACATGGCCACTTCGGTGATCAATGCCACTTCAAAGGTGACGTTATCGCCGGGCATGACCATTTCCACATTGCCGGGCAGGGTCACGATGCCCGTCACGTCGGTGGTCCGGAAATAAAACTGCGGCCGGTAGCCGTTGAAGAAGGGCGTATGGCGTCCGCCTTCGTCCTTGGTCAGGATATACACTTCCGCATTGAACTTTTTATGCGGGGTGATCGAACCGGGTTTGGACAGAACCTGTCCGCGCTCGATGTCTTCGCGCTTGGTGCCGCGCAGGAGCAGACCGACGTTATCGCCCGCCTGCCCGTCATCGAGCAGTTTGCGGAACATTTCGACCCCGGTAACGGTAGTTTTACTGGTCGGACGGAATCCGACGATTTCCACTTCCTGACCCACTTTGATGACGCCGGTTTCAATACGGCCCGTCGCTACAGTCCCGCGGCCGGAGATGCTGAAGATATCTTCGATGGGCATCAAAAATGGCTTTTCGACCGGGCGCTCGGGAACGGGAATGTAATCGTCCACCGCGGCCAGCAGGTCATGAATGCATTTGGTTTTTTCCTCATCGTCGGAATTTTCCAGAGCCTGCAGGGCGCTACCGCGGATCACGGGAATGTCGTCGCCGGGGAATTCATATTTGCTCAACAACTCGCGCACTTCCAACTCGACCAGGTCGAGCAGTTCTTCGTCGTCGACCACGTCGCATTTGTTCATGAACACCACGATCTTAGGCACACCGACCTGGCGTGCGAGCAGGATATGCTCCCGGGTCTGCGGCATGGGTCCGTCGGACGCGCTGAGCACGAGGATGGCGCCGTCCATCTGCGCGGCGCCGGTGATCATATTCTTAATGTAGTCCGCATGACCGGGACAATCCACGTGGGCGTAATGCCTCTTTTCGGTTTGGTATTCCACGTGGGCGATGGCGATGGTGATGCCGCGCTCTTTTTCTTCCGGCGCTTTATCAATCTGATCGAAAGCGACACTCTCAGCCAACCCTTTTTTGGATAAAACTTCGGTGATGGCCGCTGTGAGTGTGGTTTTCCCGTGGTCTACGTGCCCAATGGTTCCGATGTTGACATGCGGTTTGTCTCTCACGAATTTTTCTTTAGCCATACCCGTTCACTCCGTTTTATTGTCCATCCTTAGTTAGTTTATAATTAGTCAGTTTATTCAGGGTCATGCCGGAACCTCACTAGAGGTGCCCTTGGATTTAGCAATCAGTTCCTCAGCAATATTGTTGGGAACGACATCGTACTTTGAAAACTCCATGCTGTAGTTGGCCCGGCCCTGGGTGGCCGAACGCAAATCCGTCGAATACCCGAACATCCCGGCCAGCGGGACGTCGGCGCGGATTACTTTGGCGCCTGCCCGGTCACTCAACTCTCTCACTTTTCCGCGCTTCGAATTCAGGTTGCCGATGACGTCGCCCATGAATTCTTCGGGGGTGACGATTTCCACATCCATGACGGGTTCCAACAGCACCGGGCGGGCCTTTTTACAGGCTTCCTGAAAGGCGATGGACGCACAGATTTTAAACGCCATTTCCGAGGAATCCACCTCGTGGTGCGAACCGTCGAGCAGGGTGACCCGAACGTCGACCACGGAATAACCGCAGAGGATACCGCGGCCCATCGCTTCATCGATGCCTTTTTGAACAGCGGGGATATATTCCCTGGGAATGGATCCGCCGACGATTTTGTTGACGAACTCGAACCCTTCGCCGGGCTTGCGGGGTTCTACGTAAATTTCCACATGTCCGTACTGCCCTCGGCCGCCGGTCTGCTTGACGTGTTTGTAGCTGTGCTCCACGCCTTTGGTGATGGTTTCCCGGAACGCCACCTGCGGCTTGGAGACGTGGACGTCCAGCGAAAACTCCCGCCGCATGCGATCCACCAGAATCTCCAGATGCAATTCACCCATTCCTGAGATAATGGTCTGGTTGGTTTCGGGATCGATCTTGACTTCGAAGGTGGGGTCTTCCTGCTGGAGTTTGATGAGACAATCGGAAAGCTTATCCTGTTCCGGCTTGGTTTTGGGTTCGATGGCCACGGAGATGACGGGTTGGGGGAAGGAGATGGCTTCCAGCACCACCGGCTGGTCTTCCAGGCAAAGGGTATCGCCGGTGAAGGTTTTTTTAAAGCCGATGGCCGCGGCGATATCTCCGGCGCCGATGACCTTGACCTCCTCGCGCTTGTTGGCATGCATCCGGAGCAGACGCCCGATACGTTCCCGCACGTTCTTGGTGGAGTTGTAAATATAGGAACCGCTCGTGAGCTCTCCCGAATACACCCGGAAATAGGCCAACTGCCCGACAAAGGGATCGGCAATGATCTTGAACGCCAGCGCGGCCACCGGCTCCTTGATATCGGCCTTGCGCACCACTTCTTCCTGGGTGTTGGGATTGATTCCCTTAATCGCCGGCACATCGAGGGGAGAAGGCAAATACGCGGGGACCGCATCCAGCAGCTGCTGAACGCCTTTGTTTTTGAAAGCGGCCCCACACAGAATCGGCGTGAACTTCAGCCCCAGCGTGCCTTTACGGATGGCGGACTGGAGTTCCTCCAGAGTCACTTCCTTTCCTCCCAGATATTTTTCCATAATCGATTCATCCACGTCGGAGGCGGCTTCCATCAATTTCTCCCGGTATTCTTCGACTTCATCCTTCATATCATCCGGAATCGGGACTTCCTCATACACTTCCCCCTTGGGGTTGTTTTTTTTCCGGATAGGTGTACGCTTCCATTTTCACCAGATCCACCAGTCCGACGAAATCGCTTTCGGCACCGATGGGCAATTGCAGGGGCACCGGGTTGGCCCTCAGGCGCTCTTTTATCTGGTTGACGCACCCCAGAAAATCGGCACCGGCCCGGTCCATTTTATTGACGAAACCGATACGCGGCACCAGGTATTTGCTGGCCTGCCGCCATACGGTTTCCGACTGGGGTTCTACCCCGCCGACGGCGCAGAACACGCCGATAGCACCATCGAGAACGCGCAGGGAGCGTTCCACCTCGGCCGTAAAGTCCACATGGCCGGGGGTGTCGATGATATTGATCTGATGATCGTTCCAGAAACAGGTCGTCGCGGCGGCCGTAATCGTGATGCCCCGCTCCTGCTCCTGCTCCATCCAGTCCATGGTGGCGTTGCCGTCGTGGACCTCACCCATCTTGTGGCTTTTACCCGTGTAATACAGAATCCGCTCGGTGGTGGTGGTTTTACCGGCATCGATATGCGCAATGATTCCAATATTTCTGATTTTTTCCAGGTTGATTTTCTTACTCATAAATCCTTTAGACCAAAAATTACCAGCGATAATGCGCAAACGCTTTATTGGCCTCGGCCATGCGGTGCACGTCTTCTTTTTTACGGATGGCTCCCCCTGTATTGCGGTAGGCGTCGAGCAGTTCTCCGGTTAATTTATCCGCCATCGACCGGCCAGCCCGCGCTTTGGCATGGCTGATCATCCAGCGGATGCTCAGGGCCAACCGGCGGTTGCGGCTCACTTCCACGGGCACCTGGTAGGTGGCGCCGCCGACGCGGCGCGACCGGACTTCCAGCGCCGGGGCGGCGTTTTCGATCGCCTTTTTAAATATATCCAATGCCTTTTCGTCTTTGACTTTTTCTCCGATATTGCCCAGCGCGGTGTACAGCACCCGTTCCGCCAGACTTTTCTTTCCTTTTTTCAGCAGGCTGTTCACAAACCGGGCCACCAGAATGTCGTTGTATTTCGGGTCCGGTAAAATCTGCCGTTTTTCAGCTTCTCGTCTGCGTGCCATAAATTAGAATTTCCTGATCATTTCTTTTTGGGTTTTTTAGCCCCGTATTTGGACCGGGACTGCCTTCGGTTGTCGACTCCCAGGGTATCCAGACAGCCCCGCACCACGTGGTACCGGACGCCGGGAAGGTCCTTGACCCGGCCGCCGCGAATCAGAACAATGGAGTGTTCCTGCAGGTTGTGGCCGACGCCGGGGATATAGGTCGTCACTTCCATGCCATTGGTCAGCCGCACCCGGGCCACCTTGCGCAGGGCAGAATTCGGTTTTTTGGGGGTGGAGGTATACACCCGGACGCACACCCCCCGCTTCTGGGGACAGCGCTTCAAAGCCGGACTGGCCGTTTTGGTTACCGGGCTTTTACGGCCCGTTTTGACTAATTGATTTATAGTCGGCAAAATACACCTCTCTCAGCTCGGGTTTCCCACCAAATACGGGAATCCTTACCGTACCAACCCATTGATTTAATTGGCTTTTAGATTCTATTGTCAGCAGACGGAAAGTTTTGAATTTTAACATTCTACGTGCCGGAGTCAAGCGTAAATTTTGGATTTTATGCCACTGGCGCGGGCGCTGCTTCGGCTTCGGCTTCTTCTTTTTTCTCTTCCACCTCTTCAATTTCCGGTTCTTCGATTCGGATGCCGCTGTAGGCCTGGCAACCGGTCCCTGCTGGAATCAATCGTCCCATAATCACATTTTCCTTCAATCCGGCCAAGTGATCTTCCTTGCCGCTGACGGCCACCTCGGTCAATACCCGGGTGGTTTCCTGAAACGACGCGGCGGAAATGAAGCTTTCCGTACTGAGTGAGGACTTGGTGATCCCCAGCAGAACGGGCATGCCCTGGGCCGGTTTGCCATTTTGCTTGATGGCTTCCTGATTTTTGATATTAAAGACCTTTTTGGTAACCTGTTCGCCCACCAGAAGGTCGGTATCGCCCGGGTCTTCCACCTGCAGATGCCGGAGCATCTGGCGCACAATGATTTCAATGTGCTTGTCGTTGATGGATACGCCCTGCAGTCGGTACACTTCCTGAACTTCATTCACCAGGTATTTCTGGAGTTCGTTTTCGCCCAGAATGCGGAGGATATCGTGCGGGTTGGAGGCGCCGTCCATCAACGGTTCGCCCGCCAGCACGTCGTCGTCTTCATGGACATTGATGTGCTTGCCGCGCGGGATGAGATACTCCCGTTCTTCGCCGCTGTCGTTGACGACCACAACTTTCCGCATGCCCTTGACGAATCCGCCGAACTTGACCTTACCGTCGATTTCGGTGATGGTGGCCTGTTCGTGGGGCTTCCGGGCTTCGAACAATTCCGCGACCCGTGGCAGACCGCCGGTGATATCCTTGGTTTTGGCGGTTTCGCGCGGGATCTTGACGATGACGTCGCCCGCATTCACCACGTCGCCCGGGTTGACGTTGATGTGGGCGCCTGCCGGCAGGATATAGCGGCGCAGGGTTTCGCCTTTGTCATCCTTGATCGAAATGCGCGGTTGCTTTTTTTCGTCGCGGTGACTGATGATGATCTTGGAGGACAATCCGGTGATTTCGTCGAAGTCCTCTTTCATGGTCAGGCCTTCAACGATGTCGCCGAACGCGATGGTCCCGGCCACTTCGGTCAGAATGGAGTTGGTGTAGGGATCCCATTCCACCAGCGTCTGGCTCGGCTGAATCTCCTGCCCGTCGGCCACCTTCAGTTTGGCGGCGTACACGATGGAGTATTTTTCTTTTTCGCGGCCGTTTTCATCCTGTATCACCAGGTGTCCGTTGCGGTTCATCACGATGATTTCGCCGCGCTGGCTTTTAATGGTCCGCAGACCGGCATACTTGACGATGCCGCCTTTTTTGGTGCTGAGCGTAGTCTTTTCGATCACCCGGCTGGCGGTGCCGCCGATGTGGAAAGTCCGCATGGTGAGCTGGGTTCCGGGCTCGCCGATGGATTGCGCGGCGATGACCCCGACCGGTTCACCGATTTCCGCCCAGTCCAGGGTAGCGAGATTCCTTCCGTAACACTTGACGCACAATCCCTGATGCGATTCGCAGGTCAGGTTTGAGCGGATGCGGACTTTTTCGATACCCGCGTTTTCGATGATTTCGACCGCTCTCTCATCAATCATTTCGTTGGCTTTGATCAGTACTTCGTGGGTGAACGGATCGGTGATGTCGTCCAGCGCGACCCGCCCCAGAATGCGCTCGGACAACGGCTGGATGATTTCACCCGCTTCCACCAGGGAATAGATATCGATCCCCCGCAGGGTGCCGCAATCTTCTTCGAGGATGATGATGTCCTGCGCTACATCCACCAGCCGCCGCGTCAGGTAACCGGAGTTCGCGGTTTTGAGTGCGGTATCCGCCAGACCTTTGCGCGCCCCGTGAGTGGAGATGAAGTACTGGATCACCGACAACCCTTCACGGAAATTGGCGGTGATGGGGGTTTCGATGATTTCGCCGGAGGGCTTGGCCATCAATCCGCGCATGCCCGCCAACTGCCGCAACTGCTGGGAACTGCCGCGGGCGCCGGAATCGGCCATGATAAAGATGGAGTTGAAGTCCTTGGGGGTTTCACCTTTGACGATACGCTCGTCCTCATCCTCCAGACCCCTGAACATTTCTTCGGAAACCTTTTCGGTGACGTGCGCCCAGATGTCGATCACCTTGTTGTAGCGTTCGCCGTTGGTGATCAACCCGTCGCGGTACTGTTTGTACACTTTCAACACCTCTTCGCCGGCTTTTTTGACGAGCGGATCTTTTTCTTTCGGGATCCGCATGAGGTCGATGGAAATAGAGAGACCCGCCTCGGTGGCGTATTTGAATCCCAGCTCCTTGATCGCGTCGAGCAACGCCACGGTTTTTTCCCGTCCCACCACTTTGAACGACGTGCCGATCAGATCGGACAGGGACTTTTTGTTCATCTCCTGGTTCACCAGGGAGAACGGCAATGTCTTGGGCAGAACGTCATACAGCAGGACGCGGCCGGTGGTGGTCACTTCCAGTTCACCCTCCATCTGCACCATGATGCGGGCCTGCAGGTTCAACTCATCATGGTCGTAGGCCATGCGGACTTCTTTGAGCCCGGAAAACACCTTGCCCTCGCCTCGTGCGCCGCCGCGGATTTTAGTCATGTAATAAGCGCCCAGGACGATATCCTGACTGGGCACGGCGATGGGCCGGCCGTTGGCGGGCGACAGCACGTTATTGGGTGCCATCATCAGCAGTTTGGCTTCCACCCGCGCTTCCATGGACAGGGGCACATGCACCGCCATCTGGTCGCCGTCGAAGTCCGCGTTGAACGCGGTGCACACCAGCGGATGAATGCGAATGGCTTTGCCTTCGATCAGAATCGGCTCGAACGCCTGGATACCCAGCCGGTGCAGGGTGGGTGCGCGGTTCAACAGCACGGGATGTTTCTGGACGACTTCTTCCAGCACTTCCCAGACTTCGGACCGTTCCTGCTCCACCATTTTTTTAGCGGTCTTGATGGTGGTGGCATAGCCTTTCTGTTCCAGCCGGTTAAAGATGAACGGTTTGAACAGCTCCAGCGCCATTTTCTTGGGCAGTCCGCACTGATGCAGTTTCAATTCCGGGCCGACGACGATGACGGACCGGCCGGAATAATCCACACGTTTGCCCAAAAGGTTCTGGCGGAACCGGCCCTGTTTGCCCTTGAGCATGTCGCTTAAGGATTTCAGAGGACGTTTGTTGGTGCCGCGCAGGGTGCGGCCGCGCCGGCCGTTGTCGTACAGGGCCGAGACCGCTTCCTGCAACATTCGTTTTTCGTTGCGGATGATGATCTGCGGCGCTTTCAGCTCCTGCAGGCGTTTCAAACGGTTGTTGCGGTTGATGACCCGGCGGTACAAATCGTTCAGGTCGGAGGTGGCGAACCGGCCGCCGTCCAGCGGCACCAGCGGACGCAACTCCGGAGGGATCACCGGAATAACCTGCAGGATCATCCATTCCGGCTTGTTGCCGGATTTGCGGAAAGCCTCGACGATCTTCAGCCGTTTCGAAAACTTGCGCTTGTTCAACACGGAGGAGGTGTTGATCAGATCCTCCTTGAGCTTGGCGGCCAGGGCGTCGAGATCGAGATTCTTCAACAACTCCATCACCGCTTCGGAACCCACCATGGTTTTCAACCCGTGGGGGAATTCGATTTCCGCTTCGCGGTACTCCGCTTCGGTCAGCAGCTGCCCTTGCTTAAAGTCGGATTCGCCGGGATCGATCACCACATAGTTTTCAAAATAGATGATGCGTTCCAGTTCTTTGAGGCTGAGGTCGAGGATATAGCCGATGCGGCTGGGCAGTCCCTTGAAAAACCAGATATGGGCCACGGGGCTGGCCAGTTCGATATGGCCGAGCCGTTCCCGGCGCACTTTGGACAGAATGACTTCCACTCCGCATTTCTCACAAATGACGCCTTTGTACTTCATGCGCTTGTATTTGCCGCAATTGCATTCCCAATCCTTGACCGGGCCAAAAATCTTGGCGCAGAACAGTCCGTCCCGTTCCGGCTTGAAGGTCCGGTAATTGATAGTTTCGGGCTTCTTCACTTCGCCATAGGACCAGGACCGGATTTTTTCCGGGGATGCCAGGCGGATGCGGATCGCATCGAAAATGATCGGATTTTTGGGTTTATCAAAAAAACTCAGGTTATCCACAAGCGTGGTCTCCTAAAATAAAGTTTATAAAAATCAGACCCGATAATTTGAGCCGCCTTTCAAGGCGAATAAGCCTATTTGCCGGTTTCTATCAATTCCACGTCGATGGCCAGGCTCTGCAGCTCCTTGACCAGAACGTTGAACGATTCCGGCAGGTTGGGCGACAGATGGGTATCGCCCTTGACAATCGCTTCGTACATGCGCTTCCGGCCTTCGACGTCGTCGGATTTGACCGTCAACATTTCCTGCAGGGTGTAGGCGGCGCCATAGGCTTCGAGCGCCCACACTTCCATTTCTCCCAACCGCTGACCGCCGAACTGGGCTTTACCACCCAACGGCTGTTGTGTAACCAGGGAATAAGGCCCGGTCGAACGCGCATGAATTTTGTCATCGACCAAGTGGTGCAGTTTCAGCATATAGATGTATCCCACCATTATTTTCTGGTGGAACGGGTGACCGGTCCGACCATCGAAAAGAGTCACTTCTCCGGTAATGGAACATCCGCCCTCGGCCAGCAGTCGCCGGACATCTTCTTCACTGGCGCCATCGAACACCGGTGTCGCCATTTTTTGATTGGTCGCCTTGGCGGCCATACCCAGGTTGGTTTCATAAATCTGACCGACGTTCATTCGGGAAGGCACGCCCAACGGGTTAAGGATGAGCTCACAGGGAATGCCGTCCTCGAGGTAGGGCATATCCTCCTCGGGCACGATCTTGGACACCACCCCTTTATTGCCGTGGCGTCCGGCCATTTTGTCGCCGACTTGAAGTTTGCGCTTCATGGCGACAAACACCTTGACCAGCTTGATGACGCCGGGGGCCAAGTCATCACCTTTTTTCAACTTGGCGATTTTTTCATTCATCATGGTTTTGAGGATGTGGATTTGATCCTTACTGCCGTCCTCGATTTCCTGCATCGTCGCGGTATCCACATCCTTGACCGGGAATTTTATCAGGTCCCGGGACGCCAATTTTCCGATGGTCTCCATATCCAGTGTTAGACCTTTCTTGAATTCTTTGCGTCCGATGGTGGTGGTTTTGCTGACGGCCTTGCCTTTCAGCATATCCCGCAGGCTTTTTTCAGTTTCGCTTTTCACGATCCGAATTTCATCGCCGAAATCTTTTTCGATTCTGGCTATTTCTTCCTCCTCGATGGCAATGGTCCGGGAATCCTTATCGATTCCCTTCCTGGAAAACACTTTGACATCGATGACGATTCCCTGAATACCCGGCGGCACCCTTAGGGACGTATCCCGAACGTCTCCCGCTTTTTCACCGAAGATGGCTTTCAAAAGTTTTTCTTCGGGACTCAGCTGGGTTTCCCCTTTCGGCGTAATCTTGCCCGCCAGAATATCGTTGGGCTTGACACTGGCACCGATGCGAATGATCCCGCTGTCATCGAGATTCTTGAGGGCCTCCTCCCCAACATTTGAAATGTCGCGGGTGATTTCCTCTTTACCTTGTTTGGTATCACGCGCCTCCACCTCAAATTCCTCAATATGGACGGACGTGAAAATATCTTCCTTAACGACCTTTTCACTGATCACAATGGCGTCTTCGAAGTTGTAACCATCCCAAGGCATGAACGCGACCATGATATTCCGCCCGAGAGCCAACTCCCCGTTTTCGGTCGAGGGGCCATCGGCGATCGCCTGACCCCTTTTAATTTTGTCGCCCGTCGCTACCAACGGTCGCTGGTTGATACACGTGTTCTGGTTGGAACGTTGGTACTTGGCCAGGGTATAGATATCCACTTTGGAATTCATCACCCGCACATTGCTGCGTTTTTTATCAGAAGAGCGGACCACAATACGGGACGCGTCGGCACTGATGACTTCGCCATCGCTTTCCGCAATGATCACCGCCCCGGAATCACGCGCGACGATGCCTTCCATACCGGTGCCGACCAACGGCGCTTCGGCCCGCAACAGGGGCACGGCCTGACGTTGCATATTGGAACCCATCAACGCCCGGTTGGCGTCATCGTTTTCCAGAAACGGAATCAACGAAGCGGCCACACTGATCAACTGTTTGGGTGAAACGTCCATGTAGTTGACCTTGTCGCGGGGCGAAAGAATGAAATCGCCGGCCTGCCGCGCATCCACGATTTCCTTGACGAACCGGTTCTTGTGGTCGAGTTCCGCGTTCGCCTGGGCGATGATGTATTCATCTTCCACCATGGCGTTGTGATATTCCACGATATCGGTGACCTGGCCGTCGATCACCTTGCGGTAAGGCGTTTCAACAAAACCGTATTTGTTGACCCGGGCATACGTACTGAGCGATGCGATGAGTCCGATGTTGGGTCCCTCCGGCGTCTCGATGGGACAAATCCGTCCGTAGTGAGTGGGATGCACATCCCGCACCTCGAACCCGGCACGCTCGCGCGTCAATCCTCCCGGCCCCAGAGCGCTCAATCGCCGTTTGTGGGTGACCTCCGACAACGGATTGGTCTGGTCCATGAACTGCGAGAGCTGACTACTGCCGTAAAACTCTTTGATGGCCGCGGTAACGGGTTTGGAATTGATCAGATCGTGCGGCATGGACACTTCCAGGTCCTGAATGGACATGCGCTCGATGATCGCCCGCTCCATCCGCACCAAGCCGACCCGGAACTGGTTCTCCAGTGACTCGCCGACCGCGCGCACCCGGCGGTTGCCGAGATGATCGATGTCATCGATAGTGCCGATGCCGTTTCTGAGGTCAACGATGTAGCGGACGACGGAAATCACGTCGTCGAGGGTCAACAGCCGGTTGTCTTCGGAGATATTGAGACCGAACTTCTGGTTCATCTTGATACGCCCCACCACCGAAAGGTTGTATCGCTTCGGATTGAAGAACAGGTTGGCGAACAGCGTTTTGGCGATTTCGACGGTGGGCGGGTCCCCCGGACGCAGGCGCTTGTAGATTTCGCGAATGGCGTCTTCCTGGGTTTTGATCTTGCCGAGGATCAGGGTGTCCCGAATCGTCGTGTCCGGGCTTTCTTCATCGATATGCAGAATCCCGAACTCGGAGATTTTATTCTCGGAAATTTTCCCGAGAATTTCTTCGGTAATCCCGGTATTGGATCCGGCCGTCACCTCGCCGGTTTCCTGGTCGATCAGGTCGTTGGCGAGGATGCACCCCAGCAGGGTTTCCGGATCGATTTCGGTCTTGGGCGACCGGGCCATCCGCCCCAGTTTTTTGATGTTGGGCGCTGTGACTTTTTTGCCGGACTTGACCACCACCTCGTCGGTTTTGGAATCCACCACATCTTCCAACACCTTGATGCCGACCATCAGGCTTTTAGCGCCCATGGAATATTTACCCTCGCGGGTGCAGGAGATTTTTTCCACCTGGTAAAACGAGGAAAGGATGTCCTCCTGGCTCATACCGAAGGCGTTGAGCAGAATCGTGGCGGGCATCTTGCGCCGGCGGTCGATCTTGACGTGCAGGATATCTTTGATGTCAAATTCAAAATCGAGCCACGAACCGCGGTCGGGAATAACGCGGGCGGAGTACAGGATTTTGCCGCTGACGTGGGACTTGCCTTTGTCGTGGGAGAAAAACGCACCGGGGGAACGGTGCATCTGGCTGACGATCACCCGCTCCACGCCGTTGATCATGAAGGTCCCGGTATGGCTCATGGTCGGCATTTCGCCGAGAAAAATCTTCTGCTCTTTCACTTCCCGAACGGAATTGATCACGATTTCGGGAACTTTTTCTTTTTCCAGGAGCGCTACGATTTTGGAGTTGATCAGCGTGCGGGACGGAATGAGGGTTTTCCCGCTCTGCGGGTGCTTCACTTCTTCGACGATGTATTTGCCCGGAAGCTCTTTGAGCACACGGGCGCTCACACCGATGCGTTCGCGGTCGAACAGCACCATACGCACCATGATCTTGATGGAATCGGAGTACGTCAGGCCTTTCTGCCGGCACTCGCTCTGCTTGAATTTTTCCTTGTATTTGACCTCTTGTCCGCAAGATTCGCAGACCACACCGGGGCCGCCCATTTCCTTGTATTCGCCGCAACCGCATTCCCAGACCCCAACCTCATAGCCCACATATTCCAGCCGGGCATTGATGTTCAGATCGGAAATCGGGAAGACATCCCGAAACACCTCTTCCAGTCCCTGGATTTTGCGGTCCTCGGGCGTCACCTCGCTTTGCAGAAAATTCTCAAACGACTTGACCTGGATCTCGATCAGGTTGGGAATCTCAATAACCGCTGGGATTTTTGAGAAATTCAACCTGGGTGTGGGGTTGACTTCAATTCGTTCGGTGGTTGTTTTTGTCATAAGGTTTCAGATTCCCTGGGTTGAATTAATAAACGCCTGCCAAAAACAGCTTTAAATCCGCACGAGACCCCTTTATTTGATCTCGACAGACCCACCCACCGCTTCGATCTTTTGCTTGATCTCTTCGGCTTCTTCTTTTTTGACACCCTCTTTGATCTCCTTGGGGGCGCTTTCTACCAGGTCTTTGGCGTCTTTCAATCCCAGGTTGGTGATGCTGCGAACTTCCTTGATCACCTGAATCTTTTTGTCACCAATAGCGGTGAGCACCACATCAAACTCGGTCTTCTCTTCGGCGGCGGCTTCTCCGCCACCCGGCGCTGCAACAACCATGGTCGGCGCGGCCGCGGTGACCCCATACTTGTCTTCCAACTCCTTGACAAATTCAGACATTTCCAGAACCGACATGTTGTCGATAAATGAAACGATATCATCCTTCGTTACAGCCATTTCAAACTCCTTTCTCAACGGAAAATCAAAACAAAACGGTTATAGAACCCGGCAACCGCCACGAACGGTCACCCCTGGGCTTTCTGATCCTTGATCGCATCCAGCGTGCCCACCAGTTTGCGCAACAGAGCGCTGAACACGCCCACAAAATTGGTGGTGGGCCCGTTCATGACGGACAACAACTGGGACAGCAGAACCTCCTTCGAAGGCAGATCGGCCAGCGCCTGGATCTCCTCCAGCGTGACCTGCTGGCCCTCGACCACTCCCGCCACCACATCGGGGCTTTTCTTGACACCCGACCTGGCGTAATCGGCCAGCGCCTTGGCCGGAGCCACGGCATCGTCGAAACTCACCAGCAGGGAAACGGGCCCCTTGAACTCGGATTCCAAAAGCTCCAACGGCGTGTCCTTCATCGCTTTCTTCGCCAGCGTGTTTTTGATCACCCGGAAATCCACCGCGCGCTCCCGCATATGGGTGCGCAGGATCGTCATGTCCGCCGCCGAGATACCGTGATAATGCGCCAATATCGCAGACTTGGCGCGGGTGAACACGTCATTCAACTCATCAATGGTTTGCTGTTTCGCTGATGTCGGCAAAATCCCAATCCTTTCTTACCAAATCCATTACCCGGAAAATCGTCTGCCCGTTTCCAGAGAACCGCCGATTCGGTTAATACGAAACCCGAATCCCCGGACCCATGGTGGTGGACAACGAAATGCCTTTGACATAGGTCCCCTTGGCGGTCGCCGGTTTCATTTTGACCAGGGTGCCCATCAACTCTTTGAAATTCTCGGCCAGATCCTCCACCAAAAAACTGGCCTTGCCGACCGACGCGTGGATGATTCCGGCTTTGTCCACCCGGAAATCGACCTTGCCCGCCTGAATCTGCCGGACGGCTTCCTTGACGTCGAACGTGACGGTGCCGATTTTGGGATTGGGCATCAATCCCCGCGGCCCGAGAATCTTACCGAGCTTGCCGACGGTGCCCATCATGTCCGGGGTGGCGACCACGCGGTCGAAATCGGTCCAGCCGCCCTGAATTTTCTTAGCCAGATCGTCGCCGCCGACAAACTCCGCTCCGGCATCCAACGCTTCCTTTTCTTTCTCGCCCTTGGCGAACACCAGAACGCGGAATTTTTTTCCGCTGCCCTTGGGCAACACCACACTGCCGCGGATGTTCTGATCGGCTTTGCGGGGATCCACCCCCAGCTTCACCGCCACATCTATCGACGCATCGAACTTGGTGACCTTACCTTCCTTGGCCAAGCCGAGCGCTTCGCTCAATTCGTAGACCTTGAGGCGGTCGATTTTTTCCGCCGCGGCATTATATTTTTTACCATGCTTTGCCATACTTCCTTTTACCCTTCTAACCTTCGACTTTGATGCCCATGCTGTGGGCCGAGCCTTCGATAATCTTCATCGCGGCTTCCACGTTAAAGGCGTTCAAATCCGCCTTTTTGATTTCCGCGATTTCCTTCACCTGCTCGCGCGTCACCGTACCCACGTTTTCCTTACTGGGATTGGAGGACCCCTTGGCAATACCCGCCGCCTGCTTGAGCAGAATCGAGGCCGGAGGCGATTTGGTGATAAAGGTGAAACTCTTATCCTCGTAAACGGAAATCACCGCTGGGATGATCATCCCCTCCTGGCCCTGCGTTCGCGCGTTGAACGCCTTGCAGAAATCCATGATGTTGACCCCGGCCTGACCCAACGCGGGCCCTACCGGCGGCGAGGGCGTGGCCTGTCCCGCCGGAATCTGCAATTTAACCTGACTGATTACTTTTTTTGCCATGCTTCACACACCTTCCAATATCGCTCTTAAATTACACGGCCTCGATCTGCGGGAACTCCAACTCCACCGGTGTGGCGCGGCCGAAAATCGAAACCATCACCTTGACCTTGCCCTTGTCGGGATTGACTTCTTCCACCACCCCGTTGAAATTTATGAACGGACCTTCGATCACCCGCACGTTTTCTCCCTTCTCGAAAATGAATTTCGGTTTGGGAGTCTTCGTCTCGCCCTTGATCTGGTCCATCACGTCCTTGACCTCGGTTTCGGTCAATGGCGCAGGCGTCGCCCCGCCGGGGAACCCGGTGACCTTGGGCGTGTTCTTGATCAGGTACCAGATGTCCTGGTCCATCTCGACGTTGATCAACACATACCCCGGATAAAACTTGCGGGAGCTGATCTTTTTTTTGCCGCCGCGGATCTCGACGACCTCTTCGGTGGGGATGATGATCTCCCCCAGCTTGTCCATCAGGCCGGCGTGGACAAAGCGATCCTCCAAGCTCATCTTGACCTTGTTTTCAAACCCGGAGTACGTGTGGATCACATACCATTCTTTGGTTGCAGCACTCTCCATATTCAACCTGAAATCAACGCTTCTACGATTTTTGAAAGAATCGTATCGACGATCCCCAGAAAAACGGCAATGATCAGCACCACCACCATCACCACCATGGTGCCGCCCATGGCATCCTTGCGGGAGGGCCAAGTGACCTTTTTAACCTCGACCTTCACCTCACTTAAAAAAACTTTTGCTTTTCCCAGCATGCCACCGGTCCATTCAATTTTCATACAGGCCAGGAGGGAGTCGAACCCCCAACATCCAGATTTGGAGTCTGGCGCTCTAACCAATTAGAGCTACTGGCCTATTAACTGTTCAAAAAGGCCAATTCAGGTTGGAACCACCCGGCCGATAAACGGTCCGCCGGGCGCACGGGCCCGATCGGCCCGCCCCGGCAACCCTTGTTTACTTGGTTTCCTTGTGAGGGGTGTGCTTTCGGCAGAACCGGCAATATTTTTTAAACTCCAGCCTGGCCGTGGTTTTCTTCTTGTTCCTCGTCGTGGAATAATTCCTGCGCTTGCACTCGCCGCACGCCAAATGAACGATATCACTCATCGCATTACACCCGTCCCGGGCCCGCTCCAAACCGACCCGTCTTCATTGTTCCCATCCGTGATTGACCGCCGCCCTGAAACCGACTGCTGTTTTCTGGAGCCCACGATCGGGATTGAACCGATGACCTCTTCCTTACCAAGGAAGTGCTCCACCACTGAGCTACGTGGGCATTGTAATGTCAACGATTCACCGCTCCCCCGGACCCTAAGGGGTTGCACCCTGGAGCGGGAAACGGGACTCGAACCCGCGACCCTCAGCTTGGAAGGCTGACGCTCTAGCCAACTGAGCTATTCCCGCAAAATATATTATTAATGGTGGGGAGAGGAGGATTCGAACCTCCGAAGGCTGAGCCGACAGATTTACAGTCTGTTCCCTTTGGCCACTCGGGAATCTCCCCAGCTTCTGGAGGCAATTACCCCCTGCCTTGCAATCTCAATAATGAAAAATATTCCTCAACCAACAGGCCGCCATTCCGCGCCAACACGTTACAAATAAAGCAGGCCAAGGGACATCAATCCCTTGGCGGCTGATTCACCATTGACGGTTCAAGCCATTAAAAGACATAGCCCGCGTCCAAAATGAAAGCAGGTATCTTACTTTATTTTTTACGGTTTGTGCAATAAAAGAGAATAAAATCCTTTGGCAAGAAGTCCCAGTATCCCATCCAACGGGCAAACCATACTCTATCACGGAAACCGGCGGAAGAACAAATTTTTTTAAGGGTTTATGCGGTTTTTTCCTGAAACCGCCATTTTTCCCAAAAATCGATTAATTCTTTAATTTTCAAATAGTTATTTATTCCCTACGGTAAATCGTGGATTTTTCAAAAATAATCTCTCCGGAGACCATCGAAAAATCGACCTGCCGCCGCTCCGCATCGAACGGAAGATCCCACCAGTCCTCCCCTTGATTCCGAAATCGGAAGCCAATCAGATCCGCCTCCCTGCCGATATCGACGCCTATATTCTCCAGTCCCAGAGCCTGGTTACCGCCGGCGGTGGCCAGCCACAGGATTTCCGAGCGGTGCAATCCGGGCACTAGTTGTTCCGTTATACGAATTTCATCTAGAAAATTGAGCGAGTCGGCGCTGGCCAGGGAATCGGTGCCGAGTCCCACCGCCATCCCTTTATCCAAAAGGGCGCGTACCGGCATCCATCCCTTCCTGCCGAACCAGCGGGTACTGCCCGGACAAAACACGGCGGAGGCGTTATGGGCCGCCAGCCGGTCAGAATCCTCTTCATCGATACAGTTTAAATGGATTGCGACCAGTTCCCCCAGAACTCCCAACTGCTCCAGGTAACGTACCGGACTGACACCGGGAGGGGTCCACGACGGGTCATAAACCTTCCGCTGGTTGAGCAGTTCAAGAAATTCTCCTTTGCCGTCCCTCAAAAACCGGGTTTCCTCCGCCACCTCCGCCACGTGACAGGAAAACCGGCACCCCATGCGGTCGGCCAGTTGCTTCAATGCCTGAAATAGTGCCGGCGAAACGGAATAAAGCGCATGGGGCGCCAGCGCCAGTTGCACCTTCGAGCCGGTGCCGGGATGCTCCTGAAGAAGCGTTTCCAGCTCCCGGGCCTTGGATTCCGCCACCTCCTTCTGAAAACCCAGGGTCTCCAGAAACAGCACCTGATGAAAGGGCAGGTTCTGGTATTCCACCAGGAG
>SMUZ01002588.1_pt1 | contig 21725 bp, 25 predicted proteins | sample 2456421 | NCBI WGS metagenome assembly SMUZ01 (sample SAMN11095932, study PRJNA526329) | marine sediment metagenome | biome: Marine sediment; feature: Surficial sediment; material: Deep marine sediment; isolation source: Hadal surficial sediment | place: Pacific Ocean | collected 2014-11 | depth... | reverse complement strand
CTCTCAAGTCCCATTACAAATTCAACGAGCACTATATCCTGAAAACTCACTTCCAGGTATGGCGTATCTCTATGTCATTTCACCATCAGGGGGAATCCTGCAAGGAGATAGGTACAGGACTGATGTTTTATTAAAAAACAAGGCCGTTGCACACATTACAACTCAAGGCGCCACTAGAATCTACAGTATGAACTCAAACTCTGCATCACAAATGGTAAACATTACAGTTGACGAGAATTGTTATCTTGAATACATTCCTGATCAGATAATCCCATACAAGAACTCTAGGTATTATCAAAAAGTGAACATAAACGTTCATGACAATTCCACTTTGATATATTCAGAAGTTTTAACTCCTGGAAGAGTCGCCATGGGAGAATCTTTTGAATATGACATCTGTTACCTAAGAACCAACTGCACGAACCAAGAAAAGAAAATAAGATTTTTAGAGAATACAAAAATTGAACCAAAGAAACAAAGATTGAAAAATTTTGGAATATTAGGAGAACATAGTATAGTTGGAACAGTTTACATCCTTACTAGAAAGGAGGATGTAATGGAGCTGGAAAATACTATAAACGAAGCCATTAGGGATAGACACGAAGTTTCTGTTGGAACCTCCATTTTACCAGACGAATCAGGAATAATCATCAGAATTTTAGGAAACAAGACAGAATTGGTTTTTGATGTGGTTTTCAAGACAGTTGAAATCACCAGAAAGAAAATTCTCGGAGCATCATTTAGTAAAACAAGAAAAAATTAGAATTACTATATTCCGAATGGTGTTTTTTCTTTCTCATGTTGATTGTTCAGTAAAATATCATACAAGCTAGCTTGAAACCCAACAGAATAATTGTTATAGGAGTCAATTTCTGTCTAATTCAAAATGGAAAAAATAGATTATGAAGGAACTGTTTGGGCAATTGATCACAATAATCCAAAACCATTAGTTGAACATTCCATTCATACATTAGAGAGATATGGGATAAAAAAAGAAGATATTGTCTTAACTGATGCGCCTGAAAACGTCAAAGTAGGAGCTGTCGTAGTGGAGATTTGGCCATATCATCTTGATGTGGCAAGGGTAAGAAAAATTCGAAATGACTCATTTATCAGCGGAACATTATTGACAATCGAACTAAAGCTAGACGAGAACGGAAATTATACCGATTAACCCAAGTCTTTGTAGATTCGTATCTTCAGAGATTTAAACCAAAAAGGCAGTTCTTTTTAATTGAATTGGACCGTAACAAATCCAACACTATCCTAAAATTGGCGGTTTATCTAAGTTAATCATGAGTCAAACCACTATAACGCCAGAAATTGCAAAATTATTTCAAGGAAAAAACTTTGCCTCTCTTGCAACCTTGATGAATGATGGTTCTCCTCATGTTGCGCCTATCTGGGTTGACTTGGATGGAGATATCATTTTGATAAACACTGCAGTAGGGCGTGTAAAGGAAAAAAACATCAGACGAGATAATCGTATTGCCCTATCAGTTTACGACCAAGAAGATCCATACAATATGGTATCAGTAAGAGGCAAGGTAATAGAACTTATCACAGAAGGAGCAGATGAGCATATTGACAAACTAGCAAAGAAATATTTTGGTGTGGATAAATACCCCTTTCGCTCTCCAGATGAGCAGAGGATAATTTTGAAAATCCAACCTGAAAAAATTCATCATCAACAACCACGTCCACAAAAATGAGAAATTAATTCGCTTAGGTTTTGTAAAAGATGATTAATAAAAAATCTATTATGAAAAAATCTTTGAGTCTAAGCCCTTTTCAATATTTGAAGAAGAAAAAGAAAATTAAAGAAACATGAAACAAAACAAAAAATTAGTTTTTGGAATTTCTATTGTAATAATTGGAATAGTTTTCATCAGTATTGCTGGAACGTTATTTTTACAAAATAATTTGAATAAAAATTACGAAAAAATGTTTTTCACGCTTCAAGATGATAACACGGTTTCTTCTTTTCCAAGTAAGGATACCTGGGTTGCAGGAGAAAAAATGACGTATGTTTCCACAAATAAAAATGGATTTTTAGTACTTGCAACAAGCACTGCAAGCGATACAGTTTTTGCCCTTAGCAGCGAAACGGGAGAGATTATGACCTTTCATGTGGGAAAAACACCAAAGGGTGTAAAAATTCGTCCTGATGGAAATTTTGCATTTGTAGCAAACGAGGGTTCAGACTCAGTTACTGTAATTGATCTTGTATTAAGATTGGTTCACAAAGAAATTCCAGTGGGTAAAAATCCACACAATATAATTTTCCATCCAACGGAGGATCTCGCTTTTGTTACACTTCAAGGTGATAATATGGTAGCAGTAATAGATGCAAAGAAATTTGAAATAATTTCTTCAATTCCAGTAGAAGGGTCTCCACATAATTTGGACATATCTCCTGATGGAAAGTTTCTTTATGTGACAAATGTGGCCACAGATGACGTTGCAGTAATTAATTTAGAAAACCAGCAAATTATAACAAGGATTCCTGTTAGTGCTGGCCATCATGGAATAGATGTCTCCCCTAATGGTAGTAGAGTCTACGTGTCCGGAATTGGTGATAGCGTGATCAGTATTATAGATACACAATCACTTGACGTAATTAAACAAATTAACGTAGGAAAAGGTCCTCATGGAATCCGGGCAAGTTCTGATGGTTCCCTTCTATATGTTGCAGTAACACAAACAAATCAAATTGTGGAAATTGATACAGAGAGATTAGAAATTACCAATTCCTTGACAACAGGAAATATGCCGTTTTGGATTGCGATACCAGGTAATCCTTGAGACAAACATTTAATCTGTTCAAAGAAATTTGATAAAATAATATCAAATTATTAAGGATCAAGTTTGAAAAATATTTTTGCAAAAACACCATTTGTTTTCAACCTATTTTTTCTACTGATTTCTGAATATGTAGTAAATGAAATTGTTTTGATCAAAACGTCTTTGATTCTAGATTCATAGAATTTTCCTTCAGAATCTTATGGCATCCGCAGAAACAGTTGGTATGTGGCATATCATGAGAATTTCTGTATGTACATTCCTTGGTATGTTCCATGAAGTTGATTGGTTTGAGGTGTTATCTGTTTTTCCAACCACTTTGTGTAAAATGCAGAAATAATTAATCTGCTCATGGAGGGATAACTTCTTCAATATCTATTCCACGTCTAGTTATCTTTGAGTTGGTCTTGCTTTTGATATCATTCAAGTATCGTTGTATCATTGCTATGCCATCAACTATTTTTGGTGCGTTGTTTTTTACAAATTCAATTCTGTCTGAAGCAGTCCTTGGGGGATTGTCAACATAGTTTTTCATTGCTCTTTCACCATCATAGTCTACAAAGGCTATTCTTGCACTAAAATCAGTTCTTTCCAAAACAAGGCTATCTCCACCTACCAATGCAGTATGATATGGATGTTGCATAATAGATTCAGAAAATTTTTGGGAGTTTGATATTTTATTTGCCAAGAAATAGTCAGAAAATGCGTTAAAGTTGGCAAGTAAGTAAAACGTTGCCTCCGGCCTTGTTGTCTTAACTCCTTCAATTTTGTTTAGAGCCTGATAGGTATAATCCCCCATAATATGATGAATGCTCCTAGTTATTTCAAAATATTCATTCATCTCTGTGCTTTCTTGGAATCCTGCAATCGCAGCATGTTGGATTGGAGTAGATGTTGCAGTATATTCTGTTGCAAGTATTTTTTTGAAATGTTGTCTTAGTTCATACGTATGCTGCGGGAAAAGGACATATCCTAATCTGTATCCTCCTGCTGCATGGGATTTTGACAATCCATTTGTGACAAATGTACCTTCAGGGTATATTCTACCCATGCTGACAAATTTGTTGATGTCGTAAGTTGTTTGGGCATAAATTTCATCAGAAATTACAAGAATCTCGAATTTTCTGCAGACATCTGTAATTTCCTCTAATTCAAGTTGTGAATACACAAGTCCTGTTGGATTGTTTGGATTGTTTAAGATGAGAATCCTTTGTCTATCGTGTAGTCTTAGTACAAGGTGTTCAAGATCATTTGGAGTAATTTTGCCGATTGGACGAGCAGGCAACATGTGAAAATTTTTCTTTAGAAGTCTTATTTGTGGAAGATAACCAAGCCATGCTGGAGTGGGCAATATCACGGTTCCATGTAGGACTTGCAATAGATTGAAAATTAGCTCTTTTGTGCCAGGTCCAACGTATACACGTTTAGAATCTATTTCAATTCCAAAATTTCTTTTGTTGTATTGTGAAATTGTTTCCCTAAGTTCTGGAATCCCAGGAACTCCTGCATATGTTCCCTTATTTGCATTTTTGATTAACGCATCTTGTACTGGTTTTGGTACCGGAAATGGAGATTGTCCAAATGCAAATCCATAGAACCCAAAACTGCATTCAGGATGAGGACAAACAGTATGAAATTCTTGCAAAAATGTGTTTAATTTAAGATTCTCTGGAAGTTCAATGTCTTCCACTTGTTGGTCAATGATAAATTTTTTCATTGGTTTTTCTCCATGTTATATCGTATGAACTATTTATCTGAACAGAGTTATCATCTTTTCTATTATTTTACATTCTAATTTTTAACATCTAGTTTGATCATGAAATTCTAGCCAATGAAAATAATTTTCATTAAAAATATTCTAAAGGTGTCTTACTTTATAGATCAAATCATATCCAAAGAGTGGAGCATTAAATCAATTTGACAAATCCCGATGGGAGCACACCTGTTTTTAATATAATAATTGAAAATCAAAGAATTAAATCTGATTGTTTTGTTGGAAATGTTGATGATTATTCTCTACATTAGGGACATTTAGAAATATCAGAAAACCATAGAAAAAGACAATGTATAATCAACTGAAAAGAACTTTGTCAATAAAAATAAAACGTTTAGATATGTTCCCAAATCACTTTTTTGGAATTGCTGAGATAAACAGAGAAGATTACAAGATTAACATTCAGGGCCAGAGTTTATTGAGAGACAAATTAATCAAACTGCCAATAAAATTTAAAGATGAAAAAGCATTATTACGTTTAAGTGGAATTAATGGTTCCTATGTTGAGGATATTGTAAGTTACTCAGGAAATTCAGAATGGATAGAAATAGATTCTGATAGAATTTTGTACTATCTGGCAGATCATCAAGACCAAATTGACACTATAGATGTTTTAAGTAGATTCTAAACAAAGTTAGAGTTTATGACATTATTCTCAAGTAATTTCAGATTTGTTTACTAGAATGACTACAAACCTTTTGGAATACTGCCAACGGAACCAATAATACTAAATGCTAAGAAAATCATAAATCTAGTAAATCTTGATTAATCTGGGAAAAATTTTCCTTCAGCTTGTATATGGTTGTAACAGTAAAGATAATGAAAATCTAGAGACATTACAAAAGCAAATGCAAGAACGAATCAATTTTCTCAACGAACAAGATATCACCAGTTACAATGATCCCACATTATTAGAGTACTACGAATTACACAGTCAGATTCAGCAATGTCTTTTTCAGGATCACACCAACCAATACTTGCTTTATGCAGGAATTATTGTAGGCATTTCTCTTTTCGTTTACTTTCGTTGGTGGATGATAAAGAAAGGAGAATCTAAAAAGAAGTTAAATTTTAAGGGTTAATCTATGAAAAAAAAGACAGTTGGTATGGCAACCTCAGTAATTTTAGTTGCAGTGGTATTAGGAACGTTTGTCTGGCCAAATCCTGTAATACAAAATCCAAGCTTTGCATGTGCTTTAACTGAAGGCAATCCACAAGGTCCTTACTATATCCCAGGGGCACCATACAAAGAGAAACTTGGAGAATCACTTGAAGGACAAAAACTAATAATTTCTGGACAGGTCTTAAATCAGCATTGTGATCCCATACCAGAAGCCATAGTGGATGTTTGGCAAACTGATTCAAATGGGAATTATTATTTTGAAGATTTTACACTTCGTGGAAAAATAAAAGCAGACAAGTATGGACAGTATAAACTTGAAACCATATTTCCTGGTAAATATTCAGAAGCTGGATTTATGCGTCCAGCACATATTCATGTAAAGATCTCAGCTCCTGGTTTGCTATCTCATACTACGCAGTTATATTTTGAAGGAGACGAACACCATGACTTTTTTGTAAAACCTTCTTTAATTTTAAAATTAGATGAAAAAGATGGAACAAGGTATTCTGATTTTGACTTTGTTATTTTTACTCCATGACGAGTTTTCTAATTAACCAATATACAAAATAAAAAAAACTAAATGCTATGTACCTACAGGAATTGTATGGGTAACCTAAAGGCCACATCAATTGATCATGTAAATATGAAAGTCAAGAACTTGGAGAAAAGCGTAGAGTTTTACAAAAATCTTTTTGGCTTTGAGATAAAAAAAGAAGAAAACCCAAACAAAACAGATGCGCCCTCAAAAATCATTGGAAATAATGCAATCAAGCTTTGCCTGTATGAAGTACCTGGCATGTCACCAGAAGGGGGAATTGCGCACTTTGGCTTTAATATTGCAAATTTTGATGAAATAATAGCGAAATGCAAGGACCTTGGAGTTGAGATACTATATGGAGGAGCGATTGATTGGGAAAAATCAAAATCAGTCTACATTGTAGACCCCAGTGGTTATGAGATAGAACTGGGGGAAGTTTCTGGTGGCGGTTTGTAGAGTATATTTAAAGTTGAAGATTACAATATCTCTCAAATGTCAGTCTAAATTACTTCAATAATTCAAGAGTATAGTAATTTATTCAGAACTATGTTTTAAGTATACTCATACCTTATGAAATTTTTATAACCAAAACATTTTATTCAATTCTCATACTTCCCAAAAAATAATTTTAAAATTAACTTAAATTACCAAACCCCAAAAGCTATTTCTCACAATACGAAATCAGTCCATTCAGAAAGAATGACCATCCCTTGTTGTGCTCCTCTAGACTCGCAGGTCCCTGTTCCTTGCCGGTAAATCCTATATGGGTCAAGGTCAATCTAGTTTTGTTATCTACTTGCTCTAATTCCCAGGTTACTATGGTTTCAGCAAAGTCAGAAAACGCCTGCCACTTCCGAGTATGGATTAGTTTTTTATTCTGAATTATCTCAAGAACCTTTCCTTCATTGATAAAATCCCTATCCAATTTCATCCTAGAGTTTTTTGAATCTTTTAAAAATGAAAGCTTGAATTGCCCCCCAACTTTTGGCTCCAATATTGCAGCATCTGGAAACCACTGAATCAGCTCCTGTGCATCAGAAATTGCACTAAATACTACCTCAGGAGAGGCATCTATTTCAATTACTTGTTTAATTTCATTTTGTGTCATTTTTTTTTTCTCCCCGTAGCCTACGTGTTATTATTTTGATTTAGGGATTTTACCTCTTTATGGTTTATTGAATGGTTTCAATTAAAATCAAAAAGTTACAAAAAGAGCCTAAAATGGACCTTTTTAGGGAAAGCTTTTCATCAGGGAAGCCTATGTTATCCCAATATGGACCCAAAAGAACTGTATGAAAAAATCATGAACATTGACTCACAGATTAGATTTGCAACAATTGCAAACAAAGACGGAAAAATTGAACATACTGGTCATCGTGAGGGTGTAACAAATGTTCTGACTTCAGAGGAAAGTAAAAAATCACTTCAAAGGGCAATAGATTCTTGGAATGCTCGTAATGATCTTTCAGACAAGATTGGTGAAGGCAAATATGTCTTGGCAGAATATGCAAAGATAAAGCGTATTACAATTCCTTATGGAGGTGAACATCTAATCTATCTAACCACTGATGTTCAAGCTGATCATACAAAAATTATAGCTGAAACACTAAAGTTACTGTAAATTATATTTCTAAAAACTTTAGTAGACAAGCCTATTGTAAAATCAGCTCGAACAAATCGAAAATTCTTTATGAATTAACAGTATAAAAGAAGATAATGACGCACAGGTTTTTTTCAAATGTCTTTTGGAAAATATCCGAGATTATTGAGTAAGGTTAACAAAGATTTGTTTTGCAACGATCATCTCATTTTCAAAGTCATATGCTAAGGCATAAAGCATTACAATTGAGCCATTTGGAAAGGGAGTGACATTGCTAATAATTATACTGTTCTCAGAAGTAGATTTTACAGTATTTGGAAAACAACTAACACATCCTATTTGATAGGAAGAAGTATTTTCATCCTGATCCCAGGTTATTTTAATTGTGGCCTTGTCATTGGTATAATCCAAAACAGTTGTTTGAATATTTTCAAACGGTTCTGCGTATGCTATTCCCATACTAAACGCCAATAATGGAAGCAAGAAAACAAGTTTTCTCATCAGATATTTTGATTCTTGTTTTATCTTTTAACATTTACTATTCAATTTGAGGTAAAAATGAGCGTGGAACCAATAGTGATTTTCGATTTTTGGGGATGTTTTAGGTATAAGGCAAATGATCCATTCGTATTAAATTAAAATTCAAGATCTCTATTCGTTTACAAGATTAGAGTCTAGAGGATATTGTGGCTTTAAAATTTCTAGTATCTTATCAATGAATTGCTTGACAAGATATAAAATATTTGTAAAATATCTTTTTGGGTTTTCATAATGGGCGGAGTCCCAAAAAATAGCAGGATGATCATCATCTACAAGTTTTACTCTCAAATAGTTTCTAGGTTTATCTTTTCCTATTGTTCCTGCATTTTTTAGAAGAGAGTCATAAGATTCCAATTTTTGTTGATTCCGAATTTCCCACAACCTACTGCTTGCACGATTCCAAAAATGTTGGTATTTTACTTGATTTCTACTTTCGTATTCAGCATGAAACCCAATTATATCATAGCCATATCGGTTTAGACCATCATTAAATTCTTGGTCAGTAATTATTTTTTCCTCATGGATAGGTTTTTGAAAATATTTTTGAAATTCTTCAATCATCGCCTTTGCTTCATCGGTATGTTTTGCCTCAAGAGCCTGAACAATATCTGAAGGATGAATTTGATTGGGAGATAATCCCAAACTGAGTTTTTTATTAATTTCTGCAAAAATCAAGTCCAAGGATCCATTTGCATAAAACAAGAATCCGTCTATTAGAATCTCTGTGGAAATTTTATCGTTTGGAAAAATATCTAAAGAAATGGAAGTGGGTATTTTATCCAAATTAATTTCGGTATAAAATATTCGGTACTGAATAGAATCAATTAACTGGTTTCTTTCTTTATTTGTATTCAGACCTGATTCCATCGTTAATTTTTTTAAAAAAATTAGATTAAAATCAGGTTTGTTAATATTTTTCTGCTTTTAGGGCTCAAAGTCTTTGTATATGTAAAATTATTTTAAAAATAAAAAAAAGAAGCTAGTTGCTTCCAATCAGGAATATTACGCTTGCACTGGTGGTGATATCTTGGTCTGAAGAGAATACAGGCGTAGATGATTTGAAGACAGCCTCTTCTGCAAATGCACTTGTTGTTCTAAATATGGGTATGGGTGGAGGCATTCCAAATTCAGACAAAGTAATTGCCTTTACCCCAATTATCTTATGATCTAGAGGAGCTAGTGCATTTTCTGCTTTCTTTTTTGCATTAAGAATGGCCTTGCCTAAAAGATCATCTTTTACCTCAAGTTGTTTTTGTGGAGAAAGAGTAAAAGATACGTTGTCCACCCTATTTGCACCGGAGGAAACTGCACCATCAATAATGTCTGCTGCTTTGTCCAGTTGACTAGTTTCTACAGTAATGGTATTTATCACGCGATAACCAATTAGTTCTTGGACATACCTTTCAGTGACAGGATCTCGGTAGTTGTCATAAATTGGATAGATACTGATTCTTGAGGTACTGATTTCATCTTCGGAAATTCCCAAAGTCTGTATCGTATCTACAATTGACGTCATTGATTTAGAATTTGCAAATAGTGCATCTCTAGCTGACTCTTCTTGGTTTTCAACCCCAAAGGTGATCACAAGTAAATCAGGTTCTACCGAAGTGGTAGCAATACCTGTTACTGAGATTACTTTTTCACGAGAAGGAAAAGGAGTTATTTCTGCGTCTGCTTGATTTTCTGTAAGTGTTGTAGTTACAGTAAAGGCAAGAACAATAATTATTCCTGCAAGTGCTGAAATTACCACTTGTTTGTTCATAGATATATGATTAGAAATGAGTATTTATGAAATCGGTGATAATTATTTAAAAAATTAAAATATCAAAATTGTTTCTTTAAATAACAAAATTATGATGAAGTGATATTGGGTCTGAGAGATATTGGACTAAGGGAGGAATATCGTTCGGATAGAGACGATATCGTGGCTGAGTTTTTCTTTCCATGTCTTAGCAATTGCATAGAATATGACAGATGTGTGGATTTTTTATCAATTCAAACCTTGGCCACCATTGCAATGACATTTGAAAATTTCTCCTCAGGAAAGGCAAAACTAAGAATGATAACAGGTCATAGGTTTAAGACAAGAGAACTTGGTATTTTGACTAAGCTTTTTTCTGAAAAGTATACCAAAAAATTTGATGGAAAACTAATCAAAGACTCTAAAATTCAAAAACTCCAAGATCTAATAAATAACGGCCAAATTGAGCTCAAGGTTGCTATCACAAATTCAGAAGATGTTGCAGGATCATTTTCCGAAAGAATAGGATTGTTTTTGGATAAAGACGATCAAATTGTTGCTTTTGTTGGAACATCAAAAGAATCATTTTCAACACAAACACTGGATTTTGAATCAGTGGATGTTTTTACTTCGTGGAACGATAAATCAAGGGTGGACAGAAAAAGAAAGGATTTTGAAGAATTGTGGGAAAATAAAACAAAGTATGTTGAAGTTTATGATTTTTTATTTGCAGAGCAAAGCGGTTTATTAAAATTCTCCTCAGAATGGGCATACGACATTTAAATCTGAAAGGATTCCTCTAATCTTGCTTTATTTTCATAAAAATTCATTCTATTAATTTTGTAATAGATTACTTCTCCTCTTCTTTCTATTACAGCAATAATTGGCTCTTTCCCCATTTGGGTAATTTGTTCAATTTTTTTTTGAAGATTCCCCATCTTTTCTTGTTGACCTTCATTTAGTCCAAAAATTAAGAATTTTGCTCCCTTTTCGCCAAATTGTCCTCTTTCGTAAACACGAAAGTCAGAACCAAATCCAAATCCGTCTTTTACTACATAACCTCTATTCCTCAAATCACGATATATCAAAAACTTGGTAAGAGCTTCAGGATCTTGCTTCTGGGAGATATGCAAAAGGTCATCAAAATCAACTTTTTTCTTGCCTTTTTTCAGAATTAATTTATCGGAATAAAGTAGGTATAAAGATTCAAAAAATTTTAAGGATAATTTGTCATTTTCAAGTTCACCATATCCCTTTAGTTCAAGCTCATGGATCATTTCATTATTAGAAATTAGAGTTTGACCAGAAATTAATTCACCTTCAACAAGAGGAGTATCTTCCATGATGATGAGAAAACCAAAAGATTTCCATATTTATGTTGGCAAACATCAATAGTTTTCTGATTCTTTTAATAAATTGTCGTTAGAATCAGTCATACTCATCATTCTCATATTCGTCCTTGTCAGGATCTAGTACACCTAAATGATACAATATTAGATAGTTTTGCTTCATAGGATATGATATTTTGGTATGAATATAAAAGTATGAAAGTAAGAAGACATTACACCCAGATCAAACATTAGCAACCCAAGAAGAGAAGTCATGATGGAATTATGCTATAATAATTTCTTGTTTGTAAGATTTTTGTGATGACATGCCCCCATAACCTGGATCTATCTTTTGTTTTGGATTCAATGTCGTATCATGATGACAAGATTTGTTACATACGGGGCAGAATTCTCTATCCAGTGTTATGCATTGACAAATATGATTTTTCATGTAAGCTTGTGCGGCTTGATTCCACTCTCCTGTCCCATTACAATAAACACATACCTGCGATGGTCTCCCAACTCCTTTGCAAAATTCACATACGTCATCTATCATGTTAACTCATCGCCCCATCTATAGCTGGTATAAAGTCAATATATTTGCAAAGGCAAGAAGAGACAGTCTAAAGTTCTAATTTGGATATAATTATTGGATAAATGATTGTCTAACCGTTAAAATATGGGCATTTTTGTTTGATGATATCATGCACGGTGCTAATTATAGATCCGGAAAGGGACAACCTTTTACTCGAAAGAAGTTCATCAAAGGTAAACCCCAGATAAAAATTGCAAAATTCCAAGGTGGAAAAAAGGGAGAATATGAATATTGTGTTCAATTACTTTCAAAGGATAAAGTCCAGATTAGACATATGGCAATTGAAGCATGTAGATTGGCTGCAAATAAAACATTAGAAAAAACTACTGGGGAGACGGGATATTATTCTAGGTTACGGATTTATCCACACAACCTTCTAAGGGAAAATAAAATGATAGCAGCCGCTGGTGCAGACAGACTTCAGGAAGGAATGAGAAGGGCTTGGGGAAAAGCCGTCAGCTTGGGTGCTAGAGTTAGGGCAGGACAATGTATTATGGAATTATATGTTAATGACTCACACGTAGAAGCTGCAAAAAAAGCACTAAAAGGGGCATGTGTGAAACTGCCAACAACACCAAGGATTAAAGTTTCTGAGTATGGTAAACTATCACCATAAATTTTCAAAGTTTGATTTCTTACTTTTTACAAGTTTTACAAATTCTTGAAATTCCTTATCTGTAGGTTCACGATTCAGAATTCTTTTTGATTGATAGTAAAATGAATTGTAAATTCTCCCCACAATAATTCCAAGTACAAATGATTTTGACTCACCCACACTTGACAGTGATTGAAGGAGTTGTTTTATTTCATTTTTATTGGAAATAGTTTCTTGAATTTTTTCTTCAATTTTGTTTTTTAGAATTTTATCCATTGTTTTCATTGTATGAAATAGTTAAAAACAGTTTAATAGCCAAATTCGTTTCTCATGATTGTTGCAGTTATAGTACAGTCTGGTTAGTACTCGTGCTTGCCAAGTACGTGACCCGGGTTCAAATCCCGGTAACTGCACCACTCAACCAATATCAGATTGTTTTAATCCTCTTTCTATTATTCGGAGCGCGTCTTCGGCTTTTTCAGGTTTAGGTAGTTGAATCATAAACACGTTGTCTTTACCATAAGAGGACTTTGGAGATGAGATAGCAAGCATAGATGTTTTTGCCAAGGATTGAAAAAACAGAATATCCTTATTTGCATTTACTAGGATTTTTTCTACAATTCCACCTTGAGAAAAAGTAAATGTAACTTCAACAAAAACATGACCTTTCCCGTCCTGTAATATGTTAAGGTCTGTGTCTATTGAGAGTGACTTTCCTGCAACCTTTGACAAGAGTTCATCATATTTTCTTTCCTCGAGAATAATACAGGGGACAGATTTTCCATCAAAATCAAAAATGGTTATTCCATTATGTACTTGCTGGAGTAATTTTTTGAGTTCTTCAGGCATCTTTTTCTTGCAACTTTGGAGCTATTTTGTCACCTGCTTTCATTAAAAATGGCGTGAGAAAGGCAGTAATTATTGAAATTACACCAATTAATGGGAACAAAAATGCACTTATCGCGCCAACATCAAGTCCAGTTTTAATAATTACAATTGAGAATTCTCCTCTTGGGGCAGCTAGTGCAAAAGCAGAGTGAATTGATTCTCCACGTTTTTGTTTGAACAAAAGATTTCCAATCATATTTCCACCAAACTTCATAAAAATGGCAACTGCCATTAACGCAATAGCAATGTACATGTAATCTCCAAGCTGAGAAATATCCATCAAAGCACCTACAGAGATAAAGAAGATTGCGACAAACATATCTTTGATAGGCTTGGTTAAGATCTTTGAGATTTCAGAAGATTTGGATTCTGCTACAAGGACTCCGGCTAAAAATGCTCCAATGGCTACTGACAGTCCTACAAGGTTGGCCAAAAGAGCATAACCAAAGCAAACTCCGAGAACGCTCAAAAGCAGTATTTCACGATGCTCTGTTCCTGCCACTCTATCAATTAATGGTGGAATAATTCTAGCTCCCACAGTAAATGTGCCCACAATTAGTCCGAGTGCAACTAATACTACAACTATAACAGATTCTATTGATACTGATCCCACCAGAGCAATAGATTGTAACGATGAAATCAAAATTACGGCAATCACATCTTCTACAATTAGGATACCCAAAACAAGAATAGAGGATTTCCTTTTGATTCGTCCCATCTCCTCAAATATTTTCACGATTATTGCAGTACTAGAAATAGAAAGAGCGGCTGCTATGAATAAGGAGTCCATAAAGTTCAATCCAAGTGCAGTAGCTGCATAAAACAGAACACCTAAGGTAGAAAATAATCCAATAGTACCTATACCTACTGCTGCTCTACCAATACTTTTAATTTTAGCGTATGGAAACTCAATTCCAATTACAAACATCAATAAGATTACGCCGATTTCAGCAAACAAGTTTAGAGCAGAAACATCAGATAAAATTCCCACACTGCCAATTATTTCTGATCCAGGACCACCTTGAGGAAGTATCCAAGCCCAAAGTGGCGATAAAGGACCTATTAACATTCCTGCAAAAAGATAGCCAATAATCAAAGGTTGTTTAATTTTGAAAAACGCAAGTGTTACTATTGCACCTATTATCATGATAAAAGCTAAATCGGTTACAAAAGTAGTATGCGGAAGTTGGGGTGTAATTTGATCAAATATGTTGGATACAGTTTGATTCAACGATTGTTGGATGTCAGCAGAGTTAATTTGTAAAGCAAAATTTTGCATGATTTCATAAAACAAATTTGTCTAAAAACAGTTGTGGTCCTAAAATGATTGTATAATTTGGACTCTTGACAATTTGAAAATTTTGCTAGACCAATTTAACAGTATAGATGATTTTAAGAAATTTTATTTTGTTTTTGAGAGTCTTTAAGCCAAATAATTTTTGTTTAATCACAAAGTGATGAATAGATCATCTGAAAAAATGTAGAAATATAACCGTGGATACTTGACTGGGCAATCGGTAATTGTGAGATTACCCATGTATTAATAGTACGGTACCATACCGTACTATATGATTCAATGTGAATATTGCCCCATGGGATTTATTGAAACACCCAACGGTCTTGCCGAAAAGACTTTTCATGAGTTACTTCATGCACCAAATGTTGTCAATAAGTAACTCTTTACATTTTTTATTTTAGACCCAACTTTTTTATCATTATATTTTCATTTCAAAAGATATGGTAAAGAAACCATCAAAGACGAAAAGAGTGAAAACATCAAGTCATAAAATAAAACCTACAAGCAAACCAAAGATTGTAAAGAGAGAACCAACTCCAGCTGCTATTTTAAAAAAAGTCGCAGCAGTTTCCGATTCCACTAATGGACTACAAAGAGAGATAAAAGCAATGTCTAAGATTTTTGGTGACAATCAAAAAGTTCTGGTATCCATGAAAGGAATGATCGATACATTAACCTCCACACTACAAAATATACAAAAACAATCCAATCGATTAAACATTATTGAAAACGATACACAAAAACTTTATTCTGGATTAAATCAAGTAAGAGCACAATCAAATATAATTACAAAAATTAATGATCAAACCACAAAACTGCAAGATGAAGTAAACAAAATAAGTCAAATACAAAAGGCATCGCCAAAGTCAGAGGAACTATCTCGACAAGTGGAAGACAGCATAAATTCCATCCGTAATAATTCTCAAATGATTATCAAAATAGCACAAAGAATTGATGAGGTAAGGGATGATTTACGTAACATTTCAGGTAAAACAGATTCAGTAGTGAATATTGGGCAAGAGATAGAAGTTCTAAAAAATACAGTCCAAACCATTTCTGGAAAAACTGACAAGATTGAATCATCTTCCAATACAATTTTAGATCTAAAGAGGGAATTAGGTAGGATTGTAGATAAAACTGAATCTTACTCTAAATTGAATTCAGATCTTAAGGCTATAAAAATGACAATTGATGTAATTTCAGAAAAGGCAGAGAAAATAGATTCCCTGGGAGGTGTGATTGATGGACTGAAACAACAATTCGAGACTGTGGCTGATAAAACCCAGATAATCTCTGGTTTTGGTGGAAAGATTGACAAAATTGAAACAGAGATTGGTAATCTAGCACATAGAGCAGACTCTACTGCATTTGTTGGTGAGGGTCTAAAATCAGTTCAAGATGATTTGGTAGATTTTAAAAATAGTGTTTTTGATAAAACAAACATCATCGAACAAAAGGTATCATCAATAAATGATATGCTAAAAAGGCAAGATGCATTATCTGCAGAATTTCATAAAAAAACAGACCAAGTATTTCAAGAACTTCAATCAGTCAGAAATGTCACAAACAAGGTATCTACTGATACATCAAAGGAGATGATTGCATTACTGAAATTATCTGAATATCAATCAAACATAAGAATGCATTCAGAATCAAAGTATGGGGAAGCAAAAGACCTTGAAAAAATGGCGTCTCAGACTATCAACATAGTCAATCTATTTGATAGACTATCGATAGAATCAGGTGACAAAATTCCGTTACCACATGAAGTGAGAAATTGGGCAGTAAGTAAGATTCTCGATTGCGCAGATAAATGGGAAATTAGATTTAGTGAGGTATTGACTATTTTGACTAACGCCATAGGACGAGACCTATTAAAAGAATCAATCAGAATTCAACAGATAAGAGACATTTATGGTATTAGAGCAGTAGATGAAATTAGAAAAGAGCTAAATATTTCTTAAACACCGGATGCTTCATCAATTACAGCTAGTTGATCTTTCTTTCGTTTAAGGACTGCAAAGATTCCAATTATTACAGCAATCCACATTGTGCTAAATACAATATTTGATATGCTTACGTACATGTAGGGGGTGGCATCCATGATGTTTTCTTTAAGTAATGTAGCTCGATCGTTCATATCTAACATTCCTGTATGGTAAGCAGAACTATCCTTAGGAACAGTTGAAATTTTATCTATGCTTGTAATCATAGAATTTACATCGTTTTCTATTCTAAGAAGATTTGTAGATTCTGTTGGAAATATCCAAACTGGGTTTTTTCCGATGACTTCGCCCTCATCATTTGTTGTTTCGCCAATGTTTACCATTACTGCAGTCAAATCTTGTTTTATTTCAACTAAATGAGCGCGAATTACTATGGGATCTGAGGAACCAACTATTCCATCAAAATGTCCTCGCATTCTATCAAGTGGATAAATATCGACATTATAGCCATAGATTGCCATGAAGCCTCCAAAGATAATAATTGCCGCCATACCAATCATAGAAACCTTGTAAAACTTGTTTGCCATTTTCTCTTCCTTTGTTAAAGCCCGTAATTGCTTTGATTTATTTCTTTTAAATCGTGTATGAGAGATACTCATGAATGCAATGAAGAAAAATCCTATTGTTTGAATTGCTATAATTGGAGCAAAAATAGGATTGTTAGAAAAGATTGAGATTAAAATTCCCATAATGCCATAAACGCCAAAAAAGATTTCAAGTAGAGTAGTTTTTGTAAATGGTAAATTGTACGCTTTATCTCGCCAATCATCCTGTTTGTTTATGATACCATATTTTGGAGTTCTCAAAAATTCATTCTTTTTTCCAAACACGGCATCAAAAACTGCAACGGTATTGTTTACTGACATTCCCGCATTCCAAACGATTAGAGTTGGAAGAATTTTGGCTTTTGATTTCCAAGATTTATTATACATTTTTTGAATTATCATAAGGTATGCTCCAGGACCCATTGCAAGATATGCTACAATAGTTAAGGCAGGAATGAAACTAACCAAATAAAGATTGATGTCTCCAGCTAAAAGAATCGGTAACGCTAGAAATTGAATTAACATTAGTGGATAAACAATATGACGTGTTAATTGAATAAAGGCCTGAATTTTTGCCTCAATTGAAACTGATCTTTTAATTGCAATTCCTCCAAGAAGTTTGATTGCACATTGGATTGACCCTTTAGCCCATCGAAATTGTTGTCGTTTGGCCCCATTCATTTGAACTGGGAGCTCTGCATCAACTACTATATCTGGCAAGAAAATACATTTCCATCCTTTCATTTGAGCCCTGTAGCTCAAGTCCAAATCTTCTACAAGTGTTGCAGTATGCCATCCACCAGCATCATCAATACAATCGCGTTTCCAAATTCCCGCTGTGCCGTTAAAGTTCATAAATAAATGAGAATTACTTTTTGCCTTTTGTTCAATTAAAAAATGAAAGTCAAGACTCAAGGCTTGAACTTGGGTAATAGTGGAATAGTTTTCATTGACATGACCCCATCGACATTGAATTAGTCCAATATTAGGTTTGGAAAAGTGTGGAATTGCTCGTTTAAGAAACCAATTTGGAGGAATAAAGTCAGCATCAAAAATAGCCACATATTCTGAATCTGTTATTTGCATTGCATACTTGAGTGCTCCTGCTTTGTACCCTTTTCTAGTGCCTCGTCTTATGTGTTCAATTTGAAATCCTTGTTTTTTGTAATAATTTACTTCCTTTGCTAATAGTTCTACAGTTTCATCATCAGAATCATCTAAGATCATAATCTTCATTTTGTCTTTAGGATAATCTAGTCCACATACAGCATCGATCAAGCGCTTTGCTACATATTTTTCATTGTAAATTGGAAGTTGAATGGTTACAGTAGGAGTTCCCATTTCTTTAGTAGTAAAAACTTCCTTTCTTCTAACTGAAAGAAATGTTAGATAGTAAAAGTTGAGAGTATAGGCGATGATTATAATGGCTGAGATAATAAATAGGTCAAATACAAATTGGCTGAAAGGATTTACTACCATTCCCTAGCTTCCCCGAATGCCTGCTATCTATTTATACTTGCAAATTTTTCTGCCTATTTCATTTCATATATCTTAACTGCCTGTGGTGGACATACACCCTCACAAGCAAGACAGAAAATACAATCTGGCTCTCTTGCCATTAGAGGTTTTCTATCAGATGCGACGTTGCCTGGAGTATCAAACCACTCGTAAACATCTACAGGACATGCTTCAATACATGCTCCATCTGCAATACAAATATCGTAATCTACAGAAACAAATTCTCCCCAAACTCCCATTTGTTTATTATCAGTACCAAGTCTTCCCCAGGTTTTGATGGAATTTCCTGATACACTATAGGCTGCTGTGGCCCTCATTTTTGATTTATAATCAACATCAATTGGACCTGGTTTTGGACCATCAAGTATTGGAATGGCAGGTCCTCCATCATCAGCGGATGCCTCTTCTACTGGTTTTGGTTTTGGTTTGGCATCAAGAACTATTTTTGCCAAGGGAGTCATCTCCTCTAACTTTTGAATGGCCTGAAGTTCAGTAATCTTTTCCTTTTTGATCATATAATCAATCATCTTATCTGCCAAAATTGTATTTCGTAAGATAGTATCCATCATCATTTTTGCAAAATGATCCGCTTTTTTCCTATAATCTTTAACCCATTGAGTATCCCCAAATTTTTCTATTGGAAAGATTTGATAAATAATGTCCACCACTTCTCCAGTAACAATTTCTACGGTTACCGATAGTTCAGCTTCCTCATAGCCCTTGGCATCAGGATCTTTCATGTTTTGCTCCTTCCAGCGATAGGTAGCATAAATTCTATCAGCGTAAGCATCCATTTCAAATGTCTTTTTCAAGCCATCATGAACAGATTTGATATCATCTGGATCCTCTAAATTGATGGGTAATCGATAAAGCCCTAATTTGTAACCATGAAGAGGATACACTCCCCGTTTGGCAGTAGGTGCCTCCATTGAGAAAACTCTATCTTTTAGAAGTAATGACATTTGATTTCAGTACATTGAATTTATTTAAAAAGGTTATCTAGTCGTCATCAGGACAGGTAAGTTCACGCATTTGGATGTACTTTTTTTCCATTATTTCAGCGTACTCTGAGACTTGGTTTAGATCAAATTGATTTTTTGAAAAATACCAACGAATTGGAACCCAATGACCTATACCATCCATATCATGAATCATCCCCTTATCTGCCTTGACATTTAGTTTTTCATCAATTGAGGTTTCCTTTATGGTAAGACCTCTTTTGGTTTTATCCTCCATTATGAAATCTGAATCTCCATCTTTTATGTAGTAAAAGGAGCCCTTCTTTAAAACTGGAAGGTCTAGAAGCAATTTATTTTTCCACAGGATTTCCTATCATGTTACCCCATTCAGTCCATGAACCATCATAGTTTCGAACTTTGGGATAACCAAGTAGGTACTTGAGAACAAACCAACTGTGAGATGATCTTTCTCCAATTCTACAATAACATATTACGTCTTTATCTGGAGTAATCCCTTTTGATTCATAATTTTGTTTAAGCGCATCTACGGATTTGAAAGTCCCATCTGCGTCATTGACAGCAGTTGCCCATGGTATGTTATTTGCGCCAGGAATATGCCCACCTCGTTGTGCATGTTCCATTGGATATTCAGGTGGTGCCGTTATTTCTCCTGAAAATTCTGCAGGAGATCGTACATCAACCATAACAGTATCCTCTTTAGATAAAGCTCTGCTAACATCAAACAAGTAAGCTCGAAGTCCTTCATCAGGAGGTTGTGCTACATATTTGGTTGGTTGTATTTGGGGCTCTTCAGTGACATATTCTTTATTTTCTAATTCCCATTTTTTTCTTCCACCATTCATAATTTTCAGATTTTCATGTCCATAGAATTTAAAAACCCAAAAAACAAATGCAGCAAACCAGTTGTTAAAATCACCATAAAGGATCACTTCAGTATCTGCAGTAATTCCATTTTTTGACATTAATTCCTCAAATTTTCGTTTTGTGATAATGTCTCTTGTTACAGGATCATTGATATCTCGTTTCCACCAGATTAAGCTGGCATCTTTTATGTGTCCTTTTTGGTATCCATTTACGGGATCATAATCAACTTCAACTAATTTTCTATTTTCATTTGGAGGGTTTTGAGACATCCATTCTGTGTCAACTAATACCTCAGGATGTGCGTAACTCATATTATCTTTCAATTTTGTTTTCTTACTTAATTGTTGTCCCTAAAAGAAATCTTAAAAATATCATTTTTAAGTTAATAAAAATCAGAATATCTACTTGAAATTAAAAAAAGTCGCAATTGTAAGCAAAGTAGGTTCAGAGGAATCTGAAGAAGCTGCAAAAGATGTTGCCAAAAAATTTCTGGCAATAAAATCTAAAGTTTACACAGTAGCCCCAATTGAAGTAAAAGGTGCTAAAAAAATTGAGTCGCTAGGAGAGTTAAAAAAAGAAAAGTTTGATCTCGTAGTAACTCTTGGAGGAGATGGAACAACTCTTAGAGTTTTTCGACATTTAGAAAATGAAACTCCAATTCTTACAATAAATGTTGGAGGAAATAGAGGAATACTTTCAGAAATTACCATTGACGAAATAGATAATGCGATAAATCAAATTTTAAAAGGCAAGTTCTTTTTAGATAAAAGAATTAGAGTCGTTGCCTCTTGTGGGGGTAAAGAATTTCCTCCAGCTTTAAATGAAATTTACATCAATAGAACAAATCTTACTAAAACAGCAGAAATTGAAATAAAATTTCAAAATGATACCGTAAAGCAAAAAATGGATGGAGACATTAATGCTACTCCAAGAGGTTCAAGAGGTCATTACTTTACCTTAGGTGGACCAATACTCCATGAGAGTCTTGATG
>SMUZ01006396.1_pt1 | contig 22091 bp, 14 predicted proteins | sample 2456421 | NCBI WGS metagenome assembly SMUZ01 (sample SAMN11095932, study PRJNA526329) | marine sediment metagenome | biome: Marine sediment; feature: Surficial sediment; material: Deep marine sediment; isolation source: Hadal surficial sediment | place: Pacific Ocean | collected 2014-11 | depth... | reverse complement strand
CCCGATGACCCCGCTCTGCGCCACGTTCATCGAGCTCTCGGACCCGGAGCTGGCCAGTCGTTCGAGCCAGCTCTACACGCCGTACTGGGTGTCCAAGGCGGTCATTGTGCCGCATGGTGGCTCGAGCTTCGGGTCGCCGGCGTTCAGCCCGCGCACCGGATTGGTGTATGTGACCGGGAAGAACGGGGCCATTGCGCTCGTCGTCAACCCCGTCGGTGACACCCTCGAGCCGGGACCCGACTCGCGTGGACACACGGACAGTTTTTCCGATCTCGACCGCATCAGCGAGGACTATCCGCCGAGCGTCACGGTCTCGGCGTATGACCCGGTGACGGGCGAGCAGGCGTGGCAGCAGGTGCTGCCGGCGCGGTCCTCTATCGGCGCCAGCGGCAACATGGTGACGGCGGGCAACCTGGTGTTCCAGGGCGTCGAGGACGGCGGGTTCTACGCGCTCGACGCCGAGACGGGCGCGGAGCTATTCCGGTTCGACGCGCCGCGCCCGATCCGGGCGAGCCCGCTGACCTACCAGGTAAACGGCACGCAGTATGTGACCGTGGTCGCAACCGACACGGTGGTCACCTTGGCGCTGCCATAGCGGGCACATTCCCCTGCAGCGCTCTGGGGGACCTCAGGCGGCGGATCGTCGCACGACCCCCAGCGGTTTCCGGTGCCGTTCCGCCCGCCACAGGTCGTGTTGGAGCCGCTGGGTCAACCAGCTCTCTGAGCTCGTGTCGAACACACTCGACAACCGGACTGACCACTCCGGGCTGACACCGGTCCGGCCGTGCACTATGCTCGACAGCGTCGTCCGACTCACGCCGAGCGCCCGTGTGCGACCTCCGTGAGAGTGAGGCCACGTGACTCGACCCAGAGCGCCCTGAGCAGTGCGCCGGGGTGCGGTGGATTGCGCATCGTCATCGTCCGACGTCAGTGCCAGTCCTCGTAGTCCACCCTTCGGTGTCGCAGCGACTGACCCCGGGTGTCCAGGCCAGCAGGCGATACGCTGGTGCGGAGACAGATCCGAGCACGACAGTCCAGCGTGGTAGCGCGGCCATCGACTGCTCCATCTGCACCGTGACAACCCGTTCCAGGTGCGTGGACATGACGCGGTCCTGGAGCCATCTGTTGGCGACGCTGGTCGCACGCGATCGCGTGCTGTTCCCACGCGGATGACGTTTCTGGTCTGAGCAGGTTCGCCGCAGGGCAGGATGCGCGAATGTGGAACCGGCGCTCTCGGCACCTGCCGCGGCCCGCGCATTCGAGGCGCGAGCCCCCTCGAGGCACAGGAGACGGCATGGACTCCCCACACGTCAGCGTCCAGAAGTTCGGCCAGAGCATCTGGTACGACAACATCCGGCGCGGTCTCATCACGTCGGGCGAGCTCCACGACCTGGTGACGCACGGCGGCGTCCTCGGCGTGACGTCGAACCCGGCGATCTTCGAGAAAGCGATCGCCGGGAGCACCGACTACGACCAGGCCCTCAGGGCCCTGGTCCAACAGGGCGTCGGCAGCGCCCAGGCCCTGTACGAGCGGATCGCCATCGAGGACATCCAGCTGACGGCGGACGTCCTGCGTCCCACGTATGACCGCACCAACCGGCGAGACGGCTACGTCAGCTTCGAAGTCTCGCCCTATCTCGCCCACGATACCGCGGGCACTGTCGAGGAGGGACGGCGACTCTTCGAGACGATCGGGCGCGAGAACGTGATGATCAAAGTGCCCGCGACCACGGAGGGCCTCCCGGCCGTCCGGCGGCTGATCGGTGACGGGATCAACGTCAACGTCACCCTGATCTTCCACCTCGACACCTACCGGGAGGTCGCCGCAGCCTACGTGTCCGGTCTGGAGGACCTGCTGGAGCGCGGTGGAGACCCGGCCACGATCGCCAGCGTCGCCAGCTTCTTCATCAGTCGGATCGACTCGGCGATCGATCACGAGCTCACGAGGCGCCTGGACGTCACGAAGGACGCCGACCGCCGTCGGCAGCTGAAGGCGCGGCTCGGCACGATCGCGATCGCCAACGCCCGCCTCGCCTATGCCCACCTCCGCGAGCTTCAAGCCGACGAGCGCTGGAAGGCGCTCGAGGCCAAGGGGGCAAGGCCGCAGCGCCTGCTCTGGGCCAGCACCGGGACGAAGAACCCCAAGTACTCCAAGACCCGCTACGTCGACGAGCTGATCGGTCCCGACACCGTGAACACGGTGCCCACCGAGACGTACCACACTTTCGCGAGATCCGGCCGCCCGCGCGCCAGCCTCACCGAGAACTGGGCGGAGGCGCTCGAGCAGGCGCAGGACTCCGTCGACGGGCTGGACGCGCTCGGGATCTCCTTCAAGGAAGTCACCGACACGCTGCTGGCCGGCGGTGTGACGAGCTTCTCCGATGCCTTCGACACCCTACTGGCCGCCGTCGAGAAGAAGCGCCAGGCGCTGCTGGGCACCGAGATCGCCCAACAGCAGTACGCGCTGGGCGACGCGCAGGCGGACGTGGATGCGACGCTCGACCAGTGGAGACGGGACGGGACGGTGCGGCGCCTGTGGGCCAAGGATCCGACGGTCTGGACCGGGACCGACGAGCACGAGTGGCTGGGCTGGCTCTACGTCGTGGAGGCGCACAGCGACGAGGCCGACGCGCTCGAGACACTCGTCGAGGACGTGCGCGGGGCCGGCTTCCGCCACGTGATGCTGCTTGGCATGGGCGGCTCGAGCCTGTGCGCGGAGGTGCTGCGCCAGACCATTGGCCAGAACGACGGCTACCCCGAGCTGCTGGTCCTGGACTCCGTCGTTCCGGCTCAGGTCAAGGCGTTCGAGGAGCGCATCGACCCCTCGCGCACGCTCTTCCTGGTGTCGTCCAAGTCCGGCGGCACCACCGAGACCGCTGTCCTGACGCAGTACTTCATGGACAAGGTCAGCCGGGCCGGCGCCGGTGACGCGGCGGGACGGAACTTCGTCGCCATCACCGACCCGGGCACAAAACTCCACACGCGTGCCAAGCGCGACCGTTTCCGCTCCATCCGCCACGGTGAGCCGAGCATCGGGGGCCGCTACTCCGCGCTCTCGAACTTCGGTCTGGTGCCGGCGGCGCTCCTGGGGGTCGACGTCACGGCCTTCCTCGACCGCACCGACATCATGGTGCAGGCCTGTGCCTCCTGCGTGCCCCCAGAGACGAACCCGGGCGTCATGCTCGGCGCCGTCCTCGGGACGCTCGCGAAGCGCGGTCGCGAGAAGGTGACGATCATCGTGTCGCCCAGCCTTCGCGCGCTCGCCGCGTGGCTCGAGCAGTTGCTCGCGGAGTCGACCGGCAAGCTCGGCACCGGGCTGATCCCGGTCGCCGACGAGCGGCTCGGGGCGCCCGACGTGTACGGCGACGACCGCTTGTTCGTGTACGCCCACCTGAACTCGGATCGCTGCCCCGAGCTCGACGCCGGGATCGATGCCCTGGCCGCCGCCGGCCACCCCGTGGTGCGGCTCTCGATCGACAATCGGATGGACATCGGTCAGGCCTTCTTCCGCTGGGAGATCGCGACCGCCGTGGCCGGCTCGATCCTGGGGATCAACCCCTTCAACCAGCCCGACGTCGAGGCGGCCAAGATGGCGACGCGCCGGTTGATGGCCGCCTACGAGGAGACCGGCGCGCTACCGCGGCTCTCGCCGATCGCGAGCGACGGCGACCTGGCGCTCTTCGCGCTGGAACGGGACGCCGAAGGGCTGCAGGCCGCAGCGGGTAGCACCGACCTCGCGGGGCTGCTCGGGGCGCACCTGGCGCGTATCCGGCCCGGCGACTACTTCGCCCTCACCGCCTACCTGGAGATGAACGACGCGAACCACGAGCTGCTGCAGGCCATCCGCCACGCGGTCCGGGACGCGAAACGGGTGGCAACGACGCTCGGTTACGGACCGCGGTTCCTGCACTCGACGGGCCAGCTGCACAAGGGTGGGCCAGATACCGGAGTCTTCCTGCAGCTCACCTCCGACGATGCCGAGGACCTCCAGATTCCTGGACAGCGCTATACGTTCGGTGTCCTGACGCAGGCGCAGGCAGCCGGCGACTTCGAGGTGCTGGCGGAGCGCGGCCGTCGATCGCTGCGCGTGCATCTCGGGAAAGACCCTGCCGCAGGGTTGACCCGACTGGGCGAGCTCGTCCAGAACGCCCTCGGCTCGCGCTCACCGAGCTTTTTTCACAGCCCCGCTACGCGGAGCTAGACTCCTTGCACGGAGACTGTCGTGGTGAGCGCGAAAAACAGGGCCAAACCTTGACTCACTTGTCACGACAAACGTTGTTCAAGGAGTCTCGCCGGGATCGCTCCCAAGACTCGGAAGGAGGAACCATGACCGAGAGCCGGGACATCGAGCGTCTGGCCATCAACACCATCCGGACCCTCTCCATGGATGCGGTCCAGGCTGCGAACTCCGGGCACCCGGGAACCCCCATGGCGCTCGCGCCGGTCACCTACACGCTGTGGCAGCGGTTCCTGCGCTTCGATCCGAGCGACCCGATCTGGCCCAATCGCGATCGCTTCGTCCTGTCGATCGGCCACGCCTCGATGCTCTTGTACTCGATGCTGCACCTCACCGGGGTGAAAGCGGTCAACTCGAAGTACGAGCGGCTGGGGAATCCGTCGGTCGAGCTCGACGATCTCCGGAACTTCCGGCAGCTCGAAAGTCGCTGCCCGGGCCATCCGGAGTACCGGTGGACGTCGGGCGTCGAGACGACGACGGGGCCGCTCGGCCAGGGCGTGGCGACCAGCGCCGGCATGGCAATCGCCGCGCGCATGATGGCCGCCCACTTCAACCGCCCCGACTTCGAGATGTTCGACTACGACGTCTACGCCCTGTGCGGCGACGGCTGTATGATGGAGGGCGTCTCAGCCGAAGCGGCCTCGCTGGCGGGACACCTCCGGCTCGGGAATCTGTGCTGGATCTACGACAACAACAAGATCACGATCGAGGGGCATACCAACTGGGCGTTCACGGAGGACGTGGCGACCCGCTTCATCGCGTACGGCTGGAACGTGACGCGCGTGGGCGACGCGAACGACGTCGAGATGCTCGAGCGGGCCTTCCGCACCTTCAAGTCGACGCGCGACCGGCCGACGCTGATCATCGTCGACAGCCACATCGCCTATGGCTCGCCCAACAAGCAGGACACGAGTGCGGCCCACGGCGCGCCGCTCGGCGAGGAGGAGATACGGCTCACCAAGCGCAACTACGGCTGGCCCGAGGACGAGACGTTCCGCGTGCCGCCGGAGGTGATAACACACTTCGCCAACGGGATCGGCCGACGCGGCCACGCGCTGCGAGAGGAATGGATCGAGCAATACGATCGCTACCGGGAGCGCTACCGAGACCTCGCCGACCAGCTCTACCGCATGCAGCACCGCCAGCTGCCGGACGGCTGGGACCGAGACCTCCCGACCTTCCCGGCCGACCCCACGGGGCTCGCGGGGCGCGCGGCCTCCGCCCTGGTGCTGAACGCGGTGGCGAAGGGGGTACCCTGGCTCGTGGGCGGCGCGGCCGACCTGACGCCATCGACGAAGACCCGGCTCGAGGACGGCGGGGACTTCACGAGTGATACGGTCGGGCGCAACCTGCACTTCGGCGTCCGCGAGCACGCGATGGGCGCGATCCTGAACGGTCTCTCCCTCTCGAAGATCCGGCCGTTCGGCGCGGGCTTCCTGATCTTCAGCGACTACGCGCGGCCGGCGATCCGGCTCAGTGCGCTGATGGAGATCCCCACTATCCACATCTTCACCCACGATTCGATCGGCGTGGCCGAGGACGGCCCCACCCATCAGCCGGTCGAGCAACTGGCGTCACTCCGCGCGATTCCGGGCCTCGTCACGCTGCGACCGGCCGACGCCAACGAGGTCACCGAGGCGTGGCGCGTGATCATGCAGCTTCGCCACGAGCCCGCCGTGCTGGTGTTGTCGCGACAGAACCTGCCCACCGTGGACCGCTCGCGCTATGCGCCGGCCTCCGGGCTGGCCTCGGGAGCGTATGTGCTGGCCGATGCTAACCGACGACCGGACGTGTTGCTGATCGGCACAGGCAGTGAGGTGGCGCTCTGCATCGACGCCCAGGAGACACTGCGGGCTGACGGCATCGAGGCGCGAGTGATCAGCATGCCCTCCTGGGAGCTCTTCGACCGCCAGAGCCAGGAGTATCGCGACCAGGTGCTGCCGCCGGACGTCACCGCGCGCATCTCCGTCGAGAAGGCGTCCACCCTGGGCTGGGATCGCTACGTCGGCTCGAAGGGGAAGAGCATCGGCATGACGACCTTCGGCGCGTCCGCGCCGCTGGCAGAGCTGCAGAAGAAATTCGGGTTCACGGCGGAGCACGTCGTGACCACGGCCAGGGAGCTCGTGCGTTCCGCGTGAAGGGGTCCGCGCCGAGAGGCTGTGTGTTCGTCGGCGTAGCGACAGAGGAGGACTGGCCGTGCAACTGGGAATGATCGGTCTGGGACGGATGGGGTCGAACATGGTGCGACGCCTGATGCGCGGCGGGCATCAGTGCGTGGTCTTCGACCTGCATGCCGACGCGGTGCGCAGCCTTGAGCACGACGGCGCGAGGGGGAGCGAGTCTCTCGCGCACCTCGCGGCGCAGCTCACGACGCCCCGCGTCGTGTGGCTCATGGTGCCGGCGGGCGCGCCGACCGAGACGACGATCACGAGCCTCGTCGAGCACCTCGAGGCGGGAGACATCGTCATCGACGGCGGCAACTCCTTCTACAAGGACGATGTGCGTCGCGCCCGCGAGCTCAAGACTCGGGGGATCGCGTACGCGGACGTGGGTACGAGCGGCGGCGTGTGGGGCCTCGATCGAGGCTACTGCCTCATGTTTGGCGCCGAGCCCACGGTGGCCGAGTATCTGGATCCGATCCTGCGCACCCTGGCCCCTGGCCGCGGGACGATCGACGCCACGCCGGGGCACGAGCAGGCGGTCGCCGCCGGGACGCTCGGCCGCACCGCGGACCGGGGCTATCTCCACTGCGGTCCGCCGGGGTCCGGCCACTTCGTGAAGATGATTCACAACGGCATCGAGTACGGTTTGATGCAGGCCTACGCCGAGGGACTGGACATCCTGCGCAGCCAGCACACGAGCGAGCTGCCGGAGGAGTATCGTTTCGAGTTGAACATCGGGGACATTACCGAGCTGTGGCGCCGGGGCAGCGTCGTCTCGTCCTGGCTCCTGGACCTGACGGCCATGGCCCTGGCGGAGAGTCCCCAGCTGGAGCGGTTCTCGGGCGTCGTTCAGGATTCGGGCGAGGGCCGCTGGACGGTCCAGGCCGCGGTTGACGCGGCCGTGCCGGCGGACGTGCTCAGTGCGTCGCTCTACGCGCGGTTCCGCTCGCGGCAGGAGCACTCCTTCGCCGACAAGGTCCTTTCGGCGATGCGGAAAGGCTTTGGCGGCCACGTGGAGGCACCGAGCAAATGAACGTACGCGGTGTTGCCGCCATGCGGCCGAACGCGGAGTGAGCCATGCCGGAGACGCCCGAACCGAACCCCCCGATCGCCGGTCTGAGCGACACGCGCACGCCGCAGCCCTGCTCGCTCGTGATCTTCGGGGGCAGTGGAGACCTCGCGAAGCGCAAGCTCTTGCCGGCGCTCTACAACCTGGCGCTCGACGGCGTGCTGCCCGCGAACTTCGCTGTGGTCGGGCTCGGGCGGCGCGAGATGAGCGACGCCGCCTACCGGAGCTTCGCGCGCGAGGGGATCGAGCGGTTCTCGCGACGTCCACTCGACGCGACTCACTGGCAGAACTTCGAGCGCTCGGTGTACTACCAGCGGGGATCGCTCGACGACCCCGCCACCTATCAGGCGCTCGAGAAGCGCCTGCAGGAGGTCGAGGCCGCGTGTGGAATTCCGGGCAACCGGATCTTCTACCTCTCGATCCCGCCGAGCCTGTTCCGCACCGGCATCGAGCAGTTGCGTGCGTCCGGGCTGGGCGTCCAACCCGAGGCGGCGGGACCCTTCGCGCGGGTCATCGTCGAGAAGCCGGTCGGTCACGACCTGGAGAGCGCGCAGGAGATCAACGCCACGCTTGCCCGCTCCTTCCGCGAAGAGCAGGTCTACCGGATCGACCACTATCTCGGCAAGGAAACCGTCCAGAACATCCTGGTGCTGCGCTTCGGGAACGCGATCTTCGAGCCGCTCTGGAACCAGAAATACGTCGACCACGTGCAGCTCACGGTCGCCGAGGAGGAAGGGATCGGGACCCGCGCCCTCTACTACGAAGAGGCCGGGGCCCTGCGCGACATCGTGCAGAACCACATCCTGCAGGTGCTCTCGCTCGTGGCCATGGAGCCGCCGTGGTCGCTCGACCCCGAGGTGGTCCGGGACAACAAGCTGGAAGTCCTCAAGTGCCTGCGACCGATGCGGGAGGAAGACGTCGAGACGCACAGCGTGCGCGCCCAGTACGGAGCCGGTTTCCACCACGGCGACGCGGTGCCCGGCTACCGCCAGGAGGAGGGAGTCGAGAGCGACTCGACGACCGAGACCTACGTCGCCCTGAAGGTCTTCATCGACAACTGGCGCTGGGCCGGCGTGCCCTTCTACATCCGCACCGCGAAGCGGCTGCCCAAGCGGGCCACGGAGGTGGCCGTGCAGTTCAAGGACGTGCCCCACGTGCTCTTCAACGCCGACCGGGCGGCACCGCTCGAGCCCAACGTGCTCGTCCTGCGCATTCAGCCCGACGAAGGCCTGTCGCTGGGGATCTGTACCAAGCGACCCGGTCCGCGAGTGCAGCTCTACCCCGTAAAGATGGACTTCCGCTACGGATCCACATTCGGCGATCAGTCCGCAGAGGCCTACGAGCGGCTCCTGCTCGACGTGATGGCCGGCGATGCGACGCTCTTCATTCGGCGCGACGCGGTCGAGGCCTCCTGGGCCTGGATCACGCCGGTGCTCGACGCCTGGCAGGCGAGTGCGCAGCGGTGGCTGCCCCAGTACGACGCCGGCTCGTGGGGTCCGGTGGAAGCGGACCGGCTCATCGCTACGAGCGGTGCAACGTGGCGGACGCTCTGACCACGGCGGCCATACGGGTCCGCGCATGAACGTTGGGCGTTGAGGCGCCCGGCTGGCAAGGCGCGAGGAGGGAGCACATTGGGGGATGTGTGACCGAGGAGCAACGCCGTCCAGGCGGGATGCATCGCCAGCCGAATGCTACCGTAATGATGACCGGGGCCACTAAGCTCTCGGAGGCGCTGAAGGAGCAACTCGGATGATCCTGGCCGGCGACATCGGGGGGACCAAGACCGTGATCGCGCTCTTCGAGTGCGGCGACGACCGGCTCGAGCGCCGGCGCGACGCGACCTTCCCCAGCCGCGACCACGCTTCACTCGAAGAGATCCTCACCCGCTTCCTGGACGCAGGTCCGGCCACAATCGATGCGGCCTGCTTCGGCGTGGCGGGCGCCGTGGTCGGCGGACAGGCCCGGACGACCAACCTGCCCTGGACGCTCGACGAAGCCGCGCTCGCCCGCGCGGTCGGGGCCCGCCGTGTGAAGCTCCTCAACGACCTCGAAGCCGCGGCCTATGGCATGCTGGAGCTCCGGAACGACGAACGCGCACGGCTGAACGCGGGTGCCGACGGCGGCGCACGCGGGAACGCCGCCGTGATCGCCGCGGGCACGGGACTCGGCGAGGCCGTGCTGTTCTGGGATGGCGAGCGCCACCATGCCGTCGCCTCCGAAGGCGGTCACGCCTCGTTCGCGGCACGAACCGATGAGGAGATCGCGCTACTGCGGTTCCTACAGGCGGAGCTCGGCCAGCACGTGAGCACGGAGCGCGTCCTCTCCGGACCGGGTCTGTACAACATCTACCGGTTCGTGCGCGAGAGGGGCTCCGCGCGGGAGCCGGACTGGCTCGCCGCCCAGTTCATGCGCGGTGACCCGGGCGCGGCGGTGGGTCGCGCCGGCCTCGAGGGACACGACCCGGCCTGTGCCCAGGCGCTGCAGCTCTTCGCCGCGATCTACGGCGCCGAGGCGGGCAACCTGGCCCTTCAGTGCGTGGCCGTGGGCGGGGTCTTCATCGGCGGCGGTATCGCGCCGAAGATCCTGCCCGCCCTGCAGAGCGGACGGTTCATGGAGGCGTTCACCGACAAAGGCCGTTTCTCCGGCATGCTCGAGGGCCTGGAGGTGAGCGTGGCGCTCGACCCGCAGACGCCCCTGCGCGGCGCGGCTCGGATCGCATCGCAGCTGTAGCGGCGGTCGTGTTCATCTCCGTGGGCCGGATCGAACGGTCCTGCCTCTGCGCACGCCGGTTCCGGGGACCCTCTCGCTAGTCGCCGCTCGGGTAACCGGGCGCCGCCTTGATCTCCTCGATCTGCTGGATGTGTCGCTGGTTGTGCAACGGGATGTAGAGCAGCCACTGGTAGCCGTTGAGGGTCCCGAATACCGGTCGGTGGTGGTCGACCGTGTGCGTCCTGAGCGGGTCGGCGGTCGTCTCGGCGAAGGCGAGGGACCGGGCCCGCCGCTCGCGGTAGATCCGGAGCGCCTCCTCGCGTCCCACGGTGCCGATCGGCACCACCCTCTCGGGGGCGCGCCGCGGCGTGCCGCGGTCGCGCAGCATCTTCTCGATCAGCTCGTCCTTCCCAGCGGTGGCCGCCTGCCAGTCCGGGTTCGCATCCCCCTCGAGTGCCCGCTCGATGCGGCCGAACAGCCCACGCTCGACCAGTCCTAGATGCTCGGCGATCAGCCCGATCGACCACCGGTCCAGTCCTGGCCGGAAGTCCCACTGGGCGTCGGTCACCGGTGTCACCGTCGCGAGGAAGTCGTCGCGGGTCTGCTGCAGAAGCCGCACCACGTGCACGCGTTCGCCGTCGGACATCTGCGGGTCGGTCATGCTCCCACCCCACGTTTCTTCCAGTAGCGCGCCAGACCGAGCCAGCACTGCCAGAGCGGGGCCGCCTGGTCGTACACGGCGGCGGCGCTGTCGGGCATGTGCCGCTGCAGATACCGGCGGGCCTCGTCGGTGAACAGGCGGACCCGTTCCTCGTCTGCCACGTCCCGCTCGACGATCGTCTTCGCCAGCGCCGCGATGCCGTCGAGATGCTCGACCAGGCTGGCCAGGTGTGTCCCCGGCTCGCCGTGGGGGCCGAAATGGGTGATAAAGAGCGTCTCGGCCTGCCACCGGTCGATCCGTGCCACGCTCGCCTTCCACGCGTCGATGTCGATGTCCGGAGGCGGCGTGGGCGGCAAGACGAACGGATCGCTCCCGGTGCGGATGCCGGCAGCGTCCCCGACGAAGGCCACCCCGCTGGACCGGTCGAAAAAGCTGATGTGATGGGAGGCATGACCAGGTGTGTAGGCCACCTCGAACTCCCGGTCAGCCACCGAGATCCGCTCACCCCCACTGAGGACCCGCAGGTTGTCTTGCGGCACCGGCAAAAACTCGCCCCACAACCGGTCCATGTCATCGCCATAGAGCCGGCGTGCGCTGCTCAGCAGCTTGGCCGGGTCCGCCATGTGCGGTGTCCCCCGTTCGTGCACATACACCTGGATGGCGGGGTTGTCCCGCACGAGTGTGCCGGTGGCGCCGGCGTGGTCGAGATGGATGTGGGTCAACAGCACGGTGCGGACGTCGCCGATGCCGATGCCCTGCTCCGTCAGCAGCCCGCGCAACCGGCCGAGACAGGTCGAGGGTCCCGGGTCGACCAGCGCCACACCGGCCGGGCCCTGAAGCACGGCAGTGGCGATGACCCGCGGATGTCCGAGGAACATGAGATCGCCATACGTGATGCCGCGCGCAATGGTCTGCACTGACGCGAGATCTTACTATGCGCGGAGCGCTGTGAGACGTCTCCTGGGGTGAAGACGCGGCAGCCGAGGCGACCGTCGCTACGCAGGCTGAAGGTCAGCCCCGCGCGGAGCGGGGCTGTGCATGCAGGTCAAGCGCGGTAGCCGAGGCGACCGTCGCTACCCAGGCTGAAGGTCGCCCCCCGCGTCGCGGGGCTGTGCTACATGCAGGTCAAGCGCGGTAGCGCTTGACCTGATCGCGCGCTCCATAGTCTGATCGACTAGTGTTCTGTCTCAAAGGTTCGGTGCATGAGTCCAGGTGCGCGGTGCCCCGGTGGCAAGGCGCGATCAGGGAGCATCCCGGTAGTATTCGACCACGCAGCAACGCCACCAGGCGGGATGCCCTGTCCGGGCATCATATGGCGAACCTCTGAGACAGGACATTCGCATGGCACCTGACCCGCTCACCGACCGCGGCGTCCTCGAGGACACCCGGCCGAAGACCCGGAAGCCGACGCTCTACAAGGTCATTCTGCTGAACGACGACTACACTACGATGGAGTTCGTCCTGCAGATTCTGGAGACCGTGTTCCACAAGTCACCGGCAGCGGCCCACCGGATCATGATGCAGGTGCACACGGAAGGACACGGGGTGTGCGGGGCCTACACCCACGAGGTGGCCGAGACCAAAGTCGCGACGGTCCAGGATCGGGCCAAGCAAGACGGCTTTCCGTTGCAGGCGACGCTCGAAGAAGAATAACAGCGAACCCATGTTCAGCGCCGCGCTCGAACTCATTCTGAACGTCGCCTATCGGGAGGCGGCGGCACGGCGGCACACGCATCTGACCCTCGAGCACCTGCTCTACGCCCTGGCGCACGACCCCGAAGGTGAGAAGATTCTGGCCGCCTGCGGCAGCGACCTGCCGGCCCTCCGACACTCGCTCGACGAGTTTCTCGGCACACTCGAACAGTTTCCCCACGGCCGGCGAGGTCGGGAACCGGACCAGACCCTCGCGTTCCAGCGGGTGCTGCAGACGGCGGTCCTCCACGTGCAGAGTGCCGGCAAGGACGAGGTTCGATTTGGGGACGTGCTCGCGGCCATCCTGCAGCAGCCGAACTCCTACGCCGCAGAGCTGCTGCAATCGCAGGACGTCACACGGCTCGATGTCCTGAACTACATCTCACACGGCATCTCGAAGATACCGACCGTGACGGGCGAGGGCCACGCGACCGAGCCGGCCGAGGCGGGCGCCGGCGGTGATGGTCCCGCCCCGTCGCGCGACCCGCTCACGGCGTTCGCCGTCAACCTGACCGACCGGGCCAAGCGCGGCCAGCTCGACCCGCTGATCGGACGCACCGACGAGCTGCAGCGCACGATCGAGATTCTCTGCCGGCGTCGCAAGAACAACCCGGTGTTCGTCGGCGACTCCGGCGTCGGCAAGACCGCCATGGCCGAGGGGCTGGCGTGCCGGCTGCTCCAGGACGACGTGCCGATGCAGCTGCGCGGCGCGGAGGTGTTCTCGCTCGACACGGCCGCGTTGCTCGCCGGCACCCGGTTCCGCGGCGATTTCGAGGAACGGTTCAAGGCGGTGATCGACGCGCTCGCCTCTCGCCCGACACCGATCCTGTTCATCGACGAGGTGCACACGACAGTCGGCGCCGGCGCGACCACCGGCGGCACGATGGACCTGGCCACGCTGATCAAGCCGGTGCTCGCGGCAGGCGAGCTCCGGATCGTCGGCTCGACGACGTTCGACGAGTTCAAGCACATCGAGCGGGACCGGGGGCTCGCGCGCCGGCTCCAGAAAGTGATCATCGAAGAGGCGAGTGTCGACGAGACGGTTGAGATTCTCAGGGGGCTGCGGTCGCGTTACGAGGAGCATCATCGGGTGTCCTACACCGAAGGGGCGCTGAAGATCGCAGCCAAGCTCGCCGGCCGGCATCTACGTGACTCGCGGTTGCCGGATAGCGCCATCGACGTGATTGACGAGGCGGGCGCCAAGGTAGCCGCCGGACGGACGGACGCCGAGGCGCGGGTGCCGGCGACTGTGACCGCGACGGCGGACGTGGACGCTGCTGTGGCGGACGTGGTCTCCGAGACCGGCAACGACCCCGCTGGTCCGACCCAACAGCGTGTGACGGCGACCGACATCGAGCGCGTGATCGCCCGGATGGCCCGCATCCCGGAGAAGCAGGCGTCGGGCTCGGACAAGGAGCGACTGCGCACCCTCGACGACGCGTTGCGCCGTGTGGTGTTCGGGCAGAACAACGCCGTCGCCGCCGTGGTAACCGCGATCAAGCGAGCGCGGGCCGGGCTCGGTCAACCGGACCATCCGGCCGGCTGCTTCCTGTTCACCGGACCGACCGGGGTCGGGAAGACGGAGCTGGCCAAGCAGCTAGCCATCCATCTGGGAAACGAGTTCATCCGCTACGACATGAGCGAGTACATGGAGAAGCATGCCGTGGCGCGACTGATCGGCGCTCCACCCGGCTATGTGGGGTTCGAGCAGGGGGGCCTGCTCGTCGACGCCGTCCGGGCGCACCCCTACGCCGTGCTGCTACTCGACGAGATCGAGAAGGCGCACCAGGACGTCTTCAACATCCTGCTGCAGGTGATGGATCATGCGACCCTGACGGACAACAACGGCCGGAAGGCCGATTTCCGGCAGGTCGTCTTGATCATGACCTCGAACGCCGGGTCGCGCGAGATGAGCGCCGCGCCGATCGGGTTCAGCGAGGACCAGGCGGCCGGCGGCAAGGGCCGCACGAAGGCGGCCATCGAGCGCGTCTTCAGCCCGGAGTTCCGTAACCGGCTGGACGCCATCGTTTCCTTCGACAGTCTGGCGCCAGAGGTGGTGGAGACGATCGTCGAGAAGTTCGTCCTGCAGCTCGAGACCCAGCTCGCAGAGCGTCAGGTGGCGATCACGCTGGAGCCGGACGCGCGCGCCTGGCTGGCGACGAAGGGATACGACCCCAAATTCGGCGCCCGCCCGCTGGCGCGGCTGATCCAAACCGAGGTGCGCGACCCGTTGACCGACGAGATCCTCTTCGGCCGTCTGGAACATGGTGGCACCGTGCGGATCGGCCTCGCGGATGACGCGCTCCGCTTCGAGGTCGACCCACGAGCACGGACCAACGACCGCGACGACGACGAGTGAGGTGGCGACATCAGTCACCGGCGTCACGGTCGAGTGCCAGCACGAGATCCTGCAGCCGCTCGATTTCTGTCTGCGCGGCATGCAGAATCGCCCGGCGTTCCTGTAGCGTCGGGGTCGACCAGTCCTCGCCGTCGAGCCTGACCCGCCCGTCAGGCTCGTAGTCCACGAGCACCGTGTCCATCGTCTCGATGTAGAGGCGCATGTCTTGCAAGGCCTGCAGGAGACAGGAGTCAGGAGGAAACTGGCGGGCTTCGCTGACGTCTTGTCAGTTCCCGCGCGCCAGGTCGGGCAACCGATCCATCCCGGCCCGGTCCTACATTCCAGCGGCGGTCGACGCGCGTTGCGCGTCGTCGACCGCGACGACGAGTGCGGCCATCTGATGCTCGGTGATCGCCGAGGCGAACGCATAGTCGATGTTTACCCCCGCAGAACTCAGCATCCGGGTGGCCGACCCGATGGCGCCCGGCCTGTTCGGCAACTGGATGAACAGCACATCCCGCTCCTCGAGCGTGTAATCGCGGCTGCGCAACAGCCCGGCGGCGTGCACAGGGTTCTCGGCCACGAGGTGCAGCACACCCGAGCTCTCGAGATTCATCGCGAGGACGTTGACCTTCTCGTCGGCCAACGCCTGACACAATCGCGCCAGGGCGCCCGGGGTGTTCTTCAGTCGCAGGGTTAGCTCAGTGCGGATTGCCATGTCCGGAGGATACCACCGAGGAGACAGGCGGCAGGCGGCAGGAGAAAAATGAGGGCTGTGGCGTTCCGTCCCCACAGCCGGCATCGCTTTACATCGGGGAAACTGGCGACAGTCCAGGAGTGCTCATGGCCATGCTCCTGACTCCTTCAAGCGACAGAGCGGTGGTTGAACCGGACAGCCGGCGAAACCCTCTGACTCTTCCGTGCTCCTGACTCCTGTCTCCTGACTCCTTCGAGCATCACGGTGGGATAAGATGAGCGCATGGGGACTCGTGTGTCTGCACCAATCGCCGTCGGCAGCCGCCTGGAACACTTCACCTACGCCATTCGCAGCGTGGTCGCCGAGGCCAAGAAGGTCGAGCAGAGTGGACGCCCCGTCACCTATCTCAACATCGGGGACCCGGTCGCCTTCGGCTTCCGCACGCCGCCGCATCTGGTCGATGCGGTGGAACGGGCGATGCGGGACGGTGCAAACGGGTACACGCCGGCCTCCGGCGTCTGGAAGGTCCGCGAGGCGGTGGCCGCCTCCTACGCGGCGGCGGGGATGCCGATCGGCCCGGACCGCGTTATCCTGACCTCGGGCGCCTCGGAGGGGATCGAGCTGGCGTTGTCGGTCCTGGTCGACACGGGCGACGAGGTCCTGCTGCCGGTGCCGACCTACCCGTTCTACACGGCGATATTGACCAAGCTGGGCGCCCGCAGTGTCTCCTACCGCACCGACCCGCACAACGGGTGGATGCCGGACCTGGACCACATCAAGAGTCTGATCGGCCCGGCGACCCGCGCAATCGTCATCATCGACCCCAACAACCCGACCGGCGCCGTCTACTCGACCGAGACCCGCCGTGCGCTGGTGGAGCTGGCCGACACGCACGGCATCGTGATCCTCGCCGACGAGGTCTATGCGGACCTCGCCTACGACGCACCGGTGCCGCCGATCGGGGCCCTGGACCCTGACGCGCCGGTCATCTCCTTCTCGTCGATCTCGAAGACCTATCAGGCGCCCGGGTGGCGCGCCGGCTGGCTCGGCGTCAGCGGCGGCGCGCGGCTCGACGCGGTACTCGGCGCAATCAAGGAGCTGGCCGATGGCCGGCTCTGCAGCACCGGTCCGATGCAGTTCGCGATCATGGCGGCGTTGACAGGCAACGACGACCACAAGGCCACCTTCGTCCACGCGCTGCGCCAGCGGGCCGAGGTGACCACCAGGCGGTTGAACGGCATCGAGGGCATCTCGTGCGTTCCGCCACACGCGGCGTTCTACGCGATGCCGAAAGTCGAGCTGCCACCGGGCCGCACCGACGAGGACTTTGTCATCGGGCTGCTGCGAGAGACCGGGCTTTTGTGTGTCTATGGCTCCGGGTTCGGCACCGCCCCAGACGACGGCTATCTGCGCATCGTCTTCCTGGCGCCGCCACCGGAGCTCGAGGCAATCTACGACAAGATCGCGGCGTTCACAGCGCAGTTTCGCGCGAGAGGCTAGCGTAGTGGTCCGTTGCATAAGTACGGCAACGCACCGAGGGCGTCGAGGCGCCAGCCCGACAAGGCGCGAGGAGGAAGCATACCGGCAGTATTCGACTGACGAGCAACGCCGGGGGGCGGGATGCATCGGCGGCCGAATGCTGCCGTATTTATGCAACGGGCCACTTAGTCTCATGATTCGACGTCTCCTTGTGGTGCTGGTCTCGGTGTCGGCGCTCGCCGACCCTGTCGTGGCACAGACCGCCGAGGCACCCGCCTACGCGTCGCTGATCGCGGCGCTCGAGCAGGTGGTGCTGACGGGTGACTCGGCCGCGTATCTGTCACTGGCGTCGGCGACCGCGGATAGGACCGCCGCGGAGGCGTTCGCGCGCGAGAACCTGTACCCCGGTGTGGATCGCGTCACCGTCAGACCACGGTTCCGCGCGCCGATCGAGGACCTGCCCGAAGACACCGGTTACGAGCTGACCGTCGAGGTGTTCTCCGAATCGGGGACACGGGGACGGCTCGAGACATGGCAGCTCGAGATCGTGCGCGAAGGGGATGACGCCGTCTGGCAGATCCGCGACCAGACGCACGTTGACTCGATCGACGGCCTGCGACACCTGAGCCTGACTCCCACCAAACAATACGCCGCCGACAACTTGGTGGTGCTAGGCGAAGACCTGTCGCTGACGCTGACTGGGTCGGTGTTCGTCGCCGAAACCGAGATCGGGGTGACCGGACTCGTGCTTCTGGGCAAGGGGATCATGCGCTTCACCCCGCAGCCGGAGGCGGAGCGGGGGCAGGTTCGGATCTTCAGCGGTCACGAGACGCTGGAGGCACAGTTCGAGGCGGCGTTCATCCGGGTGCACCCGGAGGCCTTCGACTCGCGGGTCTCGACCAGCGGGCTGGTGGAGCAGGCGGTCGACCCCGATGCGTTCCGGAAGGCCAGAGAGGTGTTCGACGAGTTCATCGGCCTGTCGTTCACGCTCGACCTCTCGGAGATCAGCGATCGGCTGTGGTCGCTCAGCCCCGGTATCGACGACTTCCTTGCCGAAGTGATGACCCGGCGCCACGGTACGCTGACCTACGCCCAATCGGGACAGCAGCCGGAGGACATCTCGCTCCAGCAGCGCGAGACCAGCAAGATCATCTCGCTGTACCCGTCGGCCCGGAAACGGGCGACACAGGGACGCTACTTCGCCGACGACGACGCCGTATCACTCGACGTGCTGCACTACGACATCACCGCCTCGTTCGAGCCACTCGGTAGCTCGCAACGATCGATGCGAGCGAGGCCGGAGCTCCTCGGCTGTCGGATCGTGGGCACCACCCGGCTCGCGGTGCGGGTGAGGGGGCTGCCCATCGAGGCGTTCAGTCTGCGGCTCGCAGACGAGCTGAACGTCACGTCGGTGACATCCAACGAGTTCGGCCCGCTGCTGTTCTTCCGACTGAAGGGACGGAACAGCCTGTTCGTCAGCCTGCCCGCTGAGGTCCCCGGCGGCACCGAGTTCACGGTCAGTGTGAGCTACGCGGGCGATCTGCGCGCACAACAGCTCGAGGAGAACTGGATCGCCGCCCGCTCCTTCCTGTTCGAAGCCGCGGGACTGTTCGGCCAGGGCGAGCCCCGCTACGTGTACAGCAACCGGAGCTACTGGTATCCGCAGGCGCTGTTCACCGACTACGCGACGGCGACGCTCGAGCTGACGGTGCCCCCAGGATGGGGCGTGATCGCCAGCGGCAGCCCGCTCGACACGAACCCGCCGGTCACCCGGTCCACGGAGGACGGACCGCGCCGGTTCTCGTTCGCGGCGCTCCAGCCGGCGCGCTATCTGTCGGCGCTGATCTCCCGGTTCGCGGAGCACACGTCGCCGACGCGTCAGGTGCGGCTGGGGGACGACGTGACACGTCCGTCGGTGCCACGAGCGGATAAAGCGGTCTTCTACGACACCCTGACGATCGACGCGCAGGGCAGCCCGCGCAGCATCGAGGAGATCGACGCGATCACCGACCAGACAGCGGACATCGCGTCGTTCTACGCGTCGCTGCTGGGCGACATCCCCTATCCGACGCTGACGGTGGCACTGACCGACAGCCGGTTGCCGGGCGGTCACAGCCCCGCCTACTTCGCGGTGATGAACCACGAGCTGCCCAGACAGCCGGGCGTGACGGTCTCGTGGACGACCGATCCGGTCAGCTTCAGCCGCTACCCCTCCTTCTTCTTGGCGCACGAGATCGCGCACCAGTGGTGGGGACAGGCGGTCGGCTGGAAGAACTACCACGAGCAGTGGTTGAGCGAAGGACTCGCCCAGTACTTCGCCGCACTCTACGCCGAGCGGGACGGAGGGCCCAAGGTCTTCACCGCCATCCTTCGCCAGATGCGGCGCTGGGCCATGCGGAACTCCGACGAGGGACCCATCTATCTCGGCTACCGGCTCGGTCATCTGGATGGCGAGCCGCGGATCTTCCGGGCGCTGGTCTACAACAAGGGCGCCATGGTCCTACACATGCTCCGCGGGTTGGTCGGCGACGACGCGTTCTTCGCCGGTCTGCGACGCTTCTACCAGCAGTGGCGGTTCCGGAGGGCGGGAACCGACGCACTGCAGCTGGCATTCGAGATCGAGTCAGGGCGGTCGCTCGGCCGGTTCTTCGACCGCTGGATTCACGACACCGAGCTGCCGGAATTGAAGTTCTCGTCTCACACCGAGACAACCGCGAACGGAGAGGAGATCGTGCTGCGGTTCGAGCAACTGACCGAACGGCTCTTCGACCTGCCGGTGAGTGTGGACCTGACCTACCGGTCGGGAGAAGAGGAAGTGGTCATCGTCCCGGTGACCGAGCGCGTGACCGAGGTCCGGGTGCCGTTGCGGGGCCGCGTGCGCCGCGTGCGTGTCGACCGCGACCAGGTGGCGCTGGCGAAGATCGACCGCTGACCGGACAACCGCTCACTCTTCGAGGTAGATGGCGGTGACGACCGGATCGGTGTGCGATTCGGCCAACGTGAAGACCAGCACGAAACGGCGACCCCGGTACTCGTAGAACCGGGTCAACCGTTCGCCGTCCGCCGCGAGGTCGACTTCGTACCGGCCGACCTCGGCGCTGCGGCCGAGGAGGGCGGCGATGTAAGTCGCCGTATCCCCCACGCGAATCCCCTTTTCGTCATCGAAGAGCAACACCGGCAGACTGATGGCTCCGGCGGGAACGCTCGTTGGCGGCGGGCCCTCAGCAGCGGCTATGGCCGAACCAGCCGCGGCGCCGGAACCGTCACGCAGTTCCCGGACGACGAGAGTGCCGACCCCAGCAGCGGCCAGCAACCCGACCGCCAGCGCCCACTGCAACACCGGGATACTCCGACGCAGCAGAGTCACCGCTAGACTCCTTGATCAACGTGTATCGTGACGGTTGAGTCGAGTTCGATCATGTGTTTTTCGCTCTCGCCACGACAACCTCAGTCCAAGGAGTCTAGCCCCCGCGTCGCGGGGCTCTGAGAAAAGCACGGCTAGCGAGGCGGAGCCTCGCTAGAAGGGTGGCATCTCCGGCGCCCGGGATGCAAGGCCTTGGATGGCACGACCGTGATCTGATCCAGGTAAACTTGGTAGTCCGTGGTGAGAGTCCCGCGTCGCACCGAGACCGCTGCTGAGAGCAGCCGCGGCCGGCCAGACGGGGATGAAGCCCGCGGAGCGACAGCGGCGTCTAACGATCTGACGAGGTCGCCCGGCGGCCCTGGATCGTGAGTGGAGGCGACAGTGAGATCGACCACACGTTTTTGCGGCTATCTGCCGGCAGCGCCGGCACTCGTTCTGCTGTCTGGCCTGACGAGCCCGACAGCCGCGCAACCGCCCGACGTCGCGATCACCTCCGTCGTCGAGACCGACGCGGTCCATGCCGGGACCACCGCCCGGGTGGCGCTCGCGGTGACTCTCGACCCCGGCTTTCACGTCAACTCGAACACGCCACTGGACGAATTTTTGATCCCGACGGTCCTGACGTTGGACCCGCCCGCTGGTATCTCTCTGGCAGGGGTGGCGTTCCCCGAGGCGATCCTGCTCGAGCAACTCGGTGCCGAGCAGCCGCTGGCGGTGTTCGAGGAGGAATTCCTGATCGGCGCGGCACTGACCCTCGACGCGGCGCTGCCCCCCGGATCCTACGCCGTCCCAGGCACGTTGCGCTATCAGGCCTGCAACGACCGGATGTGCTTCACTCCGACGAACGTCCCGATCCAGTTCGACCTGACGGTGGCGCCGGCCACCCAGGCACTCAGCACCGTCCACCCGGATCTGTTCGGCGGTTTGACGCTGGTCGACCCGGCTGCCGGCGACCCTCAGCCTGCGCCGGCGCCGAGCGCGCCCGTCCTGGACGACCTCTCAGTGCTGTCCGCCCTCGAGGAGTTCAACGTCCTGAGCAACACTGGCGGGTATCTCGACACCGAGGCGTTTCTCGCCTTCATGAAGGCGGCCGAATCAGGCGAAGGCCAACACGGATGGTTCGAGGGCCGCGGTCCGCTCGCGATCCTGGCGCTCATCCTGGTGGGCGGACTCGCGCTGAACCTGACCCCGTGCGTGCTCCCGATGATTCCGATCAACCTGGCGATCATCGGCGCCGGCACCAGGGCCGGCTCCCGTATGCGCGGCTTCGCGCTCGGCGGCGCCTACGGTCTGGCCATGGCGCTCGTCTATGGCCTCCTGGGCCTGGTGGTGATCCTGACCGCCGGCACCTTCGGCACGATCAACTCCTCCCCCTGGTTCAACCTCGGCATCGCGGCGCTGTTCGTCGTGCTCGGTCTGGCGATGTTCGACGTGCTCGCCATCGACTTCTCGCGGCTGCAGTCGAAGCTGACAATGGGCGGGAACGATAGCGGGTCGTTCCTGGTCGCCTTCGGGATGGGCGCCGTCGCCGCGCTGCTGGCTGGCGCGTGTGTCGCCCCGGTGGTCATCCAGGTGATCGTCTTCTCGAGCAACCTCTACGGCACCGGAACAACGATTGCACTGGCCCTGCCGTTTTTCCTCGGTCTCGGGATGGCGCTGCCCTGGCCGATCGCCGGCGCCGGT
>SMUZ01043670.1_pt1 | contig 22113 bp, 16 predicted proteins | sample 2456421 | NCBI WGS metagenome assembly SMUZ01 (sample SAMN11095932, study PRJNA526329) | marine sediment metagenome | biome: Marine sediment; feature: Surficial sediment; material: Deep marine sediment; isolation source: Hadal surficial sediment | place: Pacific Ocean | collected 2014-11 | depth... | reverse complement strand
CCCCGAAGGCAACGGCATCTCACCCACTGTGCGGAGCCAGGCTGCCTGGGTGGACAACATGAAGCAAGGGTGCCAGCTCTGCCACCAGCTCGGCAACACAGCGACCCGCGTCGTGCAACATCGCGACGAGTTCGATTCGACGGTTGCCGCCTGGGACCACCGGGTGCAGACCGGGCAGCGCGGTAATCAGATGAGCAACGTGATGAGCCGGTTCGGCCGTCAGCGCGCATTGGCGATGTTCGCCGACTGGACCGATCGGATCGCGGCCGGCGAGCTGCCGCCCGCGCCGCCTCGCCCGCAGGGGCTCGAGCGCAACGTCGTCGTCACGTTGTGGGACTGGGGGCAGTCGTCGTCGTTCATCCACGACGAGGTCGTGACCGACAAGCGGAACCCGCGGGTGAACGCCGGGGGCCCGGTCTACGGCGTGTCGGCCGGGCACGGCTCCATCACGATGGTCGACCCGATCGCCAACACCGCGACCGAGCTGACGATTCCGGTGCGGCCCGACCCCGAGATCATGCCAACCCGGTTCCCGAGTACGCAGGTCGAGCCGTCGTACTACTGGGGTGATGAACTGCTGTGGGGCCTCGGACCGCACGAGCGGTCCGACCCGCACAACCCGATGATGGACCACAAGGGTCGGCTCTGGATGACCTCCACCGTGCGGCCTTTCGCGAACCCCGACTGGTGCCGCGACGGGTCCGACAACCCCTACGCACAGTACTACTCGCTGGGCCGGACCGGCCGGCACGCGTCGTACTACGACCCGGCACGCGAGCGGTTCGTCCTGATCGATACCTGCTTCGGTACACACCACCTGCAATTCGGCGAGGACGAGGACAATACGCTCTGGTTCAGCGGCGACGGGAACGTCATCGGGTGGCTCAACACGCGGGTCTACGACGAGACCGGGGACGAACAGTTCTCGCAGGGCTGGTGTCCGACCGTGCTCGATACCAGCGGCGACGGCAAGATCTCCAAGCCGTGGAACGAGCCGCGTGCTGACGAGACGGACTCGGCGCTCGATACCAGGATCGCCGGGTTCGGCTATGGCATCATCGCCAATCCGGTGGACGGCGCCGTGTGGATTTCCCGTACCGGCCCGTTCCCGGGGGCGCTCGTGCGGCTCGACCGAGGGGACAATCCGCCGGAGACGTGCATCGCCGAGATCTACGAGCCGCCGTCCATCGAGAACCCGAACGTCGACCCGGCGAGTACCGGGTTCGCGCCACGTGGGATCGACGTTGACCGCAACGGCGTCATCTGGACGGCGCTCTCGGGGAGCAGCCACTTCGCCAGCTTCGACCGGAGCAAATGCGCGGTGACCAACGGTCCGACGGCGACCGGGCAGCACTGTCCAGAAGGGTGGACGCTCTATCCGGTGCCGGGCCCGCAGATGAAGGGTGTGGAGACCCCCGGCAGCGCCGATTTCCACTACTACAGCTGGGTCGACCAGTTCAACACGCTGGGGCTCGGGGAGAACATCCCGATCGCCACCGGGTCTACCTCAGACTCGCTGCTGGCGCTGCTCCCGGACACCGGCGAGTGGGTGGTCCTGCGCGTGCCCTATCCAATGGCCTTCTACTCCCGTGGTCTCGACGGGCGGATCGACGATCCGGACGCCGGCTGGAAGGGCCGCGGGCTCTGGGCCACGTACGGGTCGAACTACATCTGGCACACCGAGGGTGGGAAGGGGACCAAGGGCAAGATCGTCCACTTCCAGATCCGGCCCGATCCACTGGCCAGATAGCTGGAGCAGCGTTTTGGGCGCCGGGGACCGCGTGTCTCCGGCGCTCGACCCTCATTTCATTTCCAACAGCTTCAGCCGGGTGCGCTGCGCGGGCACCTCGACGTCGGTCACCGTGAGCTCTGTCGAGCCGAGCGCGGCGACGAGGTCGTAGCGGCCGGCCGGGAGGATGAACAGCCGGTGGTCCGCGCCCCCGGTCGGCTCGAATCCGGCGCGTCCGACGCCGCCATGCAGAAACGCGCTGACACGCCAGTCACGCTCGGTCTCGAGCCACGCGGCTGGCGGTCGCACCAGCAGCGCTCCGAAGACCGGCTGCAGATTGACGATCTCGATGTGGCGCCCGCCTTCGTCGGGGTACCGCAGCACTGACAGGTGCTCGGCCCACTCGATCGCCACGGTATCGTCAGGCCCGTGCCATGTGATCTGGAGATCGTACAGCCCGGGCTCGACCTCGACGTGATACCCCGTGCCTGGGCGCAGATCGGGCACGAGGGGCGCCGTGCGCGTGTCAGCCGTGTAGACCGCGATCCGGCAGTGCGCCGTGATGTCGTCGAGTCCGTCGAAGACCCGCACGATCAGTTTAATGGGTGCGGAGGACTGGGCGCCGACGCCCGCCGGCGCGAGCAGACAGACGAGCACGACCAGTCGCGCGACACGTTCCGTGGGCATGGATCGATCTGATGGTACAGGAGATTCGCCGGGCGTGACCAGTAGACGGAGCCGCTGATTGATGGAGGTGTTTCTGGTCCCGGCGGGGGAGACTCGCTACGAGCTCTATTGCGAGCTGAGCGAGTCGGACCAGCCGCAGCGCCCCGGTGTCGCGGGACGGATACGTCGCCGCGTGCGGGAGGTCCTGGCGGCCGAGCAGGCCGAGCGGCGCGACCGGCGGGCGGCCCGGCGGTCTGACGCGAGCGCCCGGCCGGACGGTTGGATGGCACGGGTGCGCTCGGGGTTCGTGCGCGGGATGGCGGAGTGGGTCGCCGAGCAGCGTCTCCTCTGGCGGCTGCGCCAGCAGGATGCCGCGGTTCTGGTGTATCCCGACGACCTCGACGGCGACCGAGCGTTGTCGACCGCGCGTGGCACCCTGCAACGCGATAGCGACCATCATCGGCTCTGGATGGTGATTGACGGTCTTGCGGTGCTGGTGTTCGGACCGCTGTTCTTCTTCGTGCCGGGGCCCAACCTCATCTCCTGGTACTTCGTCGCCAAAGTGGCCGGGCACTGGTTGGCGTTTCGCGGTGCGCGCCGTGGGGTCTTCGGAGTCGAGTGGTCCACTCGGGCCAGCGAGGCGCTCGCGGCGGTGCGACAGGTGCGCGCGATGCCACGCGGCGACCGTCGTCCCCGGCTGCTGGCGCTCTCCAAGGAGCTGCACCTCGAGCAGTTGGCCACCTTCGTCGAGCGCACGGCGCCAGACACGTCCTAGCGGGAGCGCAAGGAGGCAGGAGCAAGCCGGAGGGCTTCGCCGACAGCTGGTGCAGAGCGCAGAGGTTGGCTGGCGCGGGTCCGGCCGGTCCGCGGGCGCGTGATATACTGCGCCGGTTTGAAGCTCCGTGAAGTGGCGGCGCGCCTCGAGTGTCGGCTCGAGGGCGATGGCGAGATCGAGATCCGCCGTGTGGCTGGGATCGAGACCGCGCAGGCCGGCGACCTCACCTTCTTCGCCAATCCCCGTTACGCGACGGCGTTGCGTTCGACGCGGGCGGCGGCGGTGATTCTGGCCGACGACGCCGCGCCGGCGCCCTGTTCGATGCTGCGCACCGAGACGCCGTATCTGGCGTTCGCCAATGCGGTCGCGCTGTTTGCCGACGAGGTCGCGCTCGTGCCCGGCATCGACTCGGCGAGTAGCATCGCCGCAGACGTTCGGCTGGGTGACGGCGTCTCGATCGGGCCGTTCGTCTCGATTGGAGCCGGCGTCTCCGTGGGGCCCCGGACGGTCGTTCACCCCGGGGTCCACATCGGTTCCGGCGCGACGATCGGCGCCGATTGCATCATCCACTCGCACGTCGCCGTGCGCGAACGTGTGGTGATCGGCGACCGGGTGGTGTTGCAGAACGGGGCCGTGATCGGTAGCGACGGCTTCGGGTTCGTCCGGCGTTCCGACGGCACGCATCAGAAGATTCCGCAGGTCGGCGACGTCGTCATCGAGGACGACGTCGAGATCGGCGCGCAGGTGGCGATCGATCGACCGGCGGTCGGCGAGACGCGTATCCAGGCCGGGGCGAAGATCGACAACCTGGTGCAGATCGGACACGCGGTCCGGGTCGGGCGAAACGCCCTGCTGGCGGCACAGGTCGGTATCGCAGGCAGCACGACCATCGAGGCGGACGTGGTGCTGGCCGGACAGGTTGGGGTGAACGCGCACGTCACCGTCGGCAAGGGTACTCGGGCCACGGGCCAGACGGGGATCACCAACACGGTGCCGGCCGGGTCGTTCATCTCTGGGTTGCCGGCCATCGACAACCGGGCCTGGCGCAAGGCGGCCACGTCGTTCAGGATGCTCCCGGTCCTGCGCAAACGGGTCGCCGCCCTCGAGCGGCGTCTCGCCGAGCTCGAAGGGAAGACCGAAGAGCGTCCGGAGGAGACAGGAGATAGCAGACCGGAGACGGAAGACGACTGAGGACTGCGCCGGTTCTCGCACGAGTCGCGTGCTGAAGCCTGTAGCCGGGTCAGGCCCGTATCCGTTCCCATAGACCTCGATGACTCGTGTCGTCACGTTCGTCGCAATCATCACGCTCTGCATCGGTGCCTGGCCACCGCGGGTGCACGCTCAGACCAGCAGCGCTGCCTCGACGGCTCGCCAGACACCGGCGACGTTCGGGTTCCTGACAAGCTACCGCTTTCATCTCGACGCCTTGCGGCTGGTCTCGAGCGACGACAACTTCGTTTGGGACGCCGATTTCGGCGGCGACATGGATGTGTTCGATCTTCGATTCATTCGGGGCAACGTGCTGGCGAACTTCGAGAGCATCTTCGGCGAGCAGATTCGGGCCATCGACCCGAACCAGGGCAACTACACGATCGACCTCTCCACATGGTGGCGGACCGGCGGGTCGGACGAGGAGCTCGGGGTCACCTTTCACCATGTCTCCCGCCACCTGAGCGATCGCGACAAGGAATTCTCAATCGCGTGGAACATGCTCGGCGTCCAGTACACCGCGCCGTTGCAGATCCGCTCCTGGGATCTGGACATCGGGTACCGGGTGCTCAGAACCCTCCAGCGGTCGTATGTCGACTACACAGCGGAATTCGGCGGGAGCATCCAGGCGCTCCGCGCGATGCACCCACGAGTGACCCTGATGCTCGAGGGAGAGCTGACCTTCGTGTCCGTGGACAAGAGCGAGCGCGGACGGGACCACCAGCGTGGCGGGCGCTTCGAGGTCGGCGCGCGTTTTGCGGGTCGGGATGGGGTTGGCGAGGTGTTCATCGCCCGGGAACGGCGCATCGATGCCGATCCGTTCGACCTGGAGCCGACTACCTTCGCGATGCTGGGTTTCCGGTTCCTCCACTAGTACTTAGACGGGGCTGCGCCCCGAACCCCCGCGGCCGCTCGTGGGGCCCCATCGCCCCACTCCGCGTCCGCGGGGCGCGCATGTGCGCGCCCTGGGAGTCCGCGACCACGGTTTCCGGAGCGCGGCGGGATGCTCCGCCCAGAAGGCGCTGTTCAAATGAGCCGAACACTGCACTGTCGACCGGGGGTGTTACGCGGGCGCGGGAGAGAGTCGGACTGACGCCGGTGTGTGCCATAATTCGACCATGCGTCGCATGATGCTCGTTGTCGCTCCGAGTCGGCTGCGGTGGCTGGCCCTCGCGGCGGCGGTGGTCGGGATCGTCGTCACGTCGACGACCGTCGAGACCGCCGTGCGGCCGACCAAGCTGGACTATCGGCGCCACACGCTGAACAACGGCCTGACGGTGATCCTGTCCGAGGATCACTCCACGCCGATCGTCCATCTGCAGCTCGTGTATCGTGTCGGCTCGAAGAACGAACGACCCGGCCGGACGGGGTTCGCGCATCTCTTCGAGCACATGATGTTCAAAGGGTCGCGCAACGTGCTGCCCGACTCGCATCTGACGTTGATTTCGCGGGTGGGCGGCGACGGCAACGCCTATACGAGCGAGGACGCCACGACATTTCACGAGACGGTCCCGGCACAGTATCTACCGCTGGTGCTGTGGCTCGAGGCGGACCGGATGGCGACGCTACGGATTGACGAGACGACGTTCGAGTCGGAACGGCTGGTGGTGCAGGAAGAGCGTCGGTGGCGGTACGAGGACACGCCGTTCGGTTTGCTGTCCGAGATCCTGTATGACCAGGCCTACGCGGTGCACCCCTACAAGCACACCCCGATCGGGAGCATGAAAGACCTCGAAGCGGCATCGGTCACGGATGTCCAGGGGTTCTTCGATACGTACTACGTCCCGGAAAACGCCACCCTCGTGCTGGTCGGCGACTTCGACTCGACCGAGGCGCTCGCGCTCGTGAAGCAGTACTTCGAGCGCGTGCCGAAGGCGAAGCGCCCCGTGCCCCGCGACATTCCGCGTGAGCCTCCACAAACCAGCGAGCGCAGGGTCACGATCACCGAGAACGAGAACTGGCCGCTGCCGACGGTGATCGTGGCGCACCACATCACCTACGACGGCCACCCCGATGCCTATCCACTGCATATCGCGGCCAAGGTGCTGTCCGACGGGCAGAGCTCCCGGATCTACCGGCGGCTCGTCTACGACGAACAGCTTGCCATCTCGGCGTTCGGCGACCGGAGCATCATCGACGACCCGAACCTGTTCTACGCCGTGTCGATCGTGCAGCCCGGGCGGACCCCCGAGGAGTCGGCGACGGCGCTCATCCGCGAATTCGACCGGCTACAGACCGAGCTGATCAGCGACCAGGAGCTGCAGCGGGCCAAGAACCAGTTCGCGCGCGATTACGTCTTCGGCCGCTCCTCGGTCGAGCAGAAGGCGTCGATTCTGTCGCACGCCGAGGTGATTCACGACGACATCACAACCGCCGATGCCGAGTTCGACATCTTCATGCACATCACGAAGGAAGACGTGCGCCGGGTCGCCCGGACCTATTTCACCAAGGAGAATCGGCTGGTGCTGACGATCCTGCCTCCCGCGTCGGCCGGCCGGTCGTTTCTCCGACCCGGAGGTGACGAGTGAGGCGGCTGGCTGGATGGGGCGGTCTGCTCGTGTGGCTGGCGTTGGCTGCTGGCGAAGCCGCGTCTCAAACTGTCCAGCTGCCGCTCGGGGCAGCATCACCAGGCTGCTGTGCTCACAGCCCCGCCACGCGGGGGCTCGCAGCCCGTGGTGATGGTCCCCCGGCATTCGGCTGGCGCTGCATCCGCCCTGCCTGCGTTGTTCCTTGGTCGAAGACTGCCGGTAGGCTCTCTCGTCTCGCCTTGACAGGCTGGCCCATCGCCCCTCTTGGTGCACCGCACGACGTTTACCACGGACTGCTCGACATCTTCTCGTGTCGTGCGGACGTGTGTCATAGCTCACAATCTCACTCTCAGGAGATGACGGGCGCGCCGTCGGCGGGACAGCAGGTGATCGACTGGCCACGGGAAAGCCCGCCGCCGCCGTTGCCTCCGCGTGAGGCAACCTTCCCCCCTTACGAGCTCCGCACGCTGGCGAACGGGCTCCAGGTCGTAGTGGTGATGCACCACGAGCAGCCGGCGGTCAACCTGCGGCTGATGATCGGCGCCGGCGCGGCCTCGGACCCCGACGGCAAGAACGGCGTGGCGGCGCTGACGGGACAGCTGCTCGACCAGGGCACGACGAGCCGCACGGCCACCGAGATCGCCGAGACCATCGATACGATTGGCGGCATCCTCAGTGTGGGCGCCGGGACAGACCTGAGCTTTGTCAGTGTGCTGGTCATGACGGACAGCTTCGAGTTCGGCGTCGACCTTATCTCCGACATCGCGCGCAACCCGTCGTTCGCGCCGGCCGAGATCGAACGGCAGCGGCAGCAGGTGCTCTCGGGGCTCCAGGTCAGCTACGACGACCCGTCGTACCTGGCGGGGGTGGTGTTCGGGCGGCTCGTGTACGGGAGCCACCCCTACGGTATGCCGCACAACGGCACCCCCGCGTCGGTGCTGGGGATCACGCGAGACGACCTGCGGGCGTTTCACGAGACCCACTACGCGCCCAACAACGCGCTACTCGGGATCGTCGGCGACATTGACGCCGAGACGGCGTTCACGGCCGCCGAGCGGGTGTTCGGCGACTGGGAACGTAAGACCCTCCCGTCGCCGCCCAGCGCCGAATTGCCGGCACCGACCAGTCGGATCGTCGTCATCGACAAGCCGGGCTCGGTGCAGACAGCGATCCGCGTCGGGCACGTTGGGCTGCCGCGTGCCAGCCCGGACTTTCTCGCCTTCGACGTGGCGATCAAGATTCTGGGCGGTGAAGGTGGCAACCGGTTGGGCAGCGTCCTGCGCACCGAACGGTCGCTCACCTATGCCGCGTCGGCCGACATGGCCAGCCGCCGGTTCGGCGGCGACTTCATGGCCAAGACCGACACCCGATCGGACGCGACCGCTGAGGCGTTGCGCCTGATGGTGGACGAGGTGGCCCGGCTGCGGCGCGAGCGGGTGAGCCGCCGCGAGCTCCAGAATGCCCAGGCGTATCTGGCCGGTAGCTTTCCTCTGACGATCGAAACCCCGAATGCCATTGCGGCGCAGGTGCTCGAGTCGCTGCTCTACGGGCTCGACCTCGCCGATCTCCCGACGTACCCCGATCGGATCAACGCCGTCACGGTCGACGACATCCAGCGTGTGACCCGCAAGTATCTGCAGCCGCAGCGCCTGTCGATCGTGCTCGTCGGGGAGGCCTCGGCGTTTGTCGCCGATCTGCCCGGTGTCGGGTTCGACAACGTCGAGGTGCTGTCGATCGACGAGCTGGATCTGTCGCGCGCCGATCTGCGCCGGTCATCCGCCGCGGACGGCGTCCCTCGTCCGTCCCGTCTGGCCCCCTGACTGCTGGCGACGCTCCGCCGCGCAAGAATGAGTTCTCGTGTTGTGGCGTCGAGGCGCCCGGTCCACGAGGCGCGAGGAGGGAGCAGACCGGCAGTATTCGACCGACGCGCAACCCGCCTTCGCAACGGCGTCGGCGAGACCTGGCCAGAGCCCGCACATGAACGGGCCGGGCGGCGGTTGGCGCCGTGGATCGGGATGCATCGGCCGCCGAATGCCGGCGTACCCATGACACGGGCCACGAAGGTGATGCTCTCGTGCGGCGAGCCGTCGGGCGACCTGTATGCCGGTGCCCTGACCACCGAGATCCGGCGGCTGGATCCCGACGCCGACGTGTTCGGTCTCGGCGGCGAGCACCTGGCGGCGGCCGGTGGCCGGCTGGTGGCCGACTACGGCGGCCTGGCGGTGACCGGCCTGGCCGAGGTGTTGCCGGCGTTGCCGCGGTATTGGGCGACCTACCGCCGTCTGGTGACAACGGCGCGGGCCGAGCGCCCGGACGTGCTGGTGGCCATCGACTATCCCGACTTCAACTTCCGGCTCGGCGCTTCGGTCGCAGCGCTCGGGATTCCGGTGGTCTACTACATCAGTCCGCAGGTCTGGGCGTGGCGACGCGGCCGGCTCCGGACGATGAAGCGGTTTGTGACCCGCGCGCTGGTCATCTTCCCGTTCGAGGCGGCGCTCTATCGGGAAGCGGACATTCCGGTCGCGTTCGTCGGGCACCCGTTGCTCGACCTCGCGACGCCCGCGCTCGGCCGAGACGCCTTCCGGCGGGAGTATCGGTTGGACCCCGAGGCGCCGACGGTGGCGGTCTTGCCGGGCAGCCGGGCGAACGAGCTCCGCGTGATCTTGCCGGATCTGGTCGGTGCTGCCCAGCGGATCGCGCGGGAGGTGCCGTTGGTCCAGTTCGTGGTCGCCCGGGCGCCGAACCTGCCCGACGCGCTGTTCGATCCGCTGGCCGCGCTGGCGCGGGTGACGTCGCGCGCCCCCTGCATCGTCGAGTCGCAGACCGACGCCGTGCTCGTCGCCGCCGACGTCGTGCTCACGGCGTCCGGTACCGCCACCATCCAGACCGCAATCCACGAACGGCCGATGGTCGTGGTCTATCGGTTGTCGCCGCTGACCTACTGGTTGGGCCGCCGGTTCGTGCGGGTGAACGCGTTCGGCATGGTGAACCTGGTCGCGGAGAAGAAGATCGTGCCGGAGTTTCTGCAGGAGGCATTCACCCCGGAAGCGGTCGCCGACGAGGCGGTGCGGTTTCTTACCGACAAGACCCACTCGGCGAACACACGAGCCGAGCTGCGGGCCGTGCGGGAGAAACTGGGTGGGCTCGGCGCCAGCCGCCGCGCCGCCGAACAGGTGCTCGAGGTCGCGCAGGCGGCACGGCGGACCTAGCAGCTCATGGAGAACGTCCGACTGCATTCGACCGGTGCTGCGCCTCGGGCTTCAGACGTCTGGCATCAGCCCTTCGGTCTTGTCGCGAGTGTCCCGTCATCATGAGGTCAGCGCGTCCGTGGACCGCACCGACTCCTCCAGGACACCGCTGGGTCTTCGCGGGTGTCATCCTGATGAGCCTGTCGTTGCTCCTGTGGGTCGGATTGCTCGGTGTGCCGTTCCTGCCGCTGAGCGTCGCCGCGAGGGGGGCGGTCGCCACCACGCTCATCGTCATCGCGGAGGTGGCGTTCTGGGTGGGCGCCGTCATCGCCGGGCCAGCGACCGCCAGGCGGATGCGGTCGTGGTGGCGCCGCCCGAGTGGCGATGACGCACGGGTCACGGCGGACGGCTCTGCGCCTGAGGCTAGTGCGCGCCACGGCCGCTCAACACGGCCGGGATCGTGCGCGCGAGCAACATCAGGTCGACCAGAACCGATCGACGGTCGGCATACCGCAGATCCATCCGGACCCAGTCGGCAAACCCGATCAGACTGCGGCCGCTGACCTGCCAGATACAGGTGAGGCCTGGCGTCAAATCCAGCCGGCGCACGTGCCAGCGCTCGTACTCCTGCACCTCGTCGAGCGTCGGCGGACGCGGCCCCACCAGCGACATGTCGCCCTTCAGCACGTTCCAGAGCTGCGGCAGCTCGTCCAGGCTCGCCCTGCGTAGCAGACGGCCGAGGGGCGTGACGCGCGGGTCCCGCTTCATCTTGAACACGGGCCACGTCTGCTCGTTCTGGTCGGCCAGCTCCGCCTTGTGCTGGCCGGCACCGGCTGTCATCGTGCGGAACTTCCAGAACGTGAACACCCGGCCATCCTTGCCGACGCGCGGCTGTGTGAACAGCACCGGTCCGGGCGATGTCAACCGAATCGCCAACGCCGTCAGGACCATCACCGGCGATGCCAGGACCAGCGCCGTGGCGGCGCCGGCCACGTCCATCGCGCGCTTCCACCGGGGAACCGGCTCGGACAGCAGCGCCTGCAACCGCTCGGGCAGGTCCGCCGGCGCCGCGGGCTGGGGGGGTGCCGGACGATCGAGGGGGAGGCGTTGCCCGCTGCTGTTGCCGTTCCCGCCGCGGAGGTCGGGATGGATCCGCGGCGAATCGCCGCGTCGGTCGTCGTGGGCCCACCAGGCCGACGGGTAGGCGTAGACGGCGCAGGTGAGCCCAGGGAGCATGTCCAGCGTGGCGCGGCGCACATCGTTGGCTACCGTCCAGGCAGGGTCGAGGTCCGTGTCGGGCAGGATCACCGCAACCCGTTCGACGTCGAGACAGCCACACTCGTCGGTGCGTCGCAGACGTGTGGTGAGCACGCCGGCGAGATGCCGGTGCGCGATCCTGTGGCCCGGCACCCGTGCCAGGTCGAACAGGACCAGGGAGAACTGCCGCCCGTTGCGATCGCACCGGGCGCGCTCGTGGTCGAGCAGACGGAGCAGCGTCTCCCGCGAGTGGAGTCCGCCTGCGGGGCCGTCGTCCCGGCGACCCGTCGACGGCCTGCCGTTCCTGTTGAACCAGGACATTCCTACCATCCTCCAGCGTGTTCCAGGTTCGTCTCTGGCGTCTGTGCTCCGTCGGCACAGCTACGCCGGGCGTTCCTCCAGCCGTGTCCTGGCGGCGCCGGCGGCGGCCACGACCCGGTCGTAGACCGCCACAGTGCGTTCCGCCACCGTCGGCCAGCGTAGCGACGCGGCGCGGTGGAGACCGGCCCCACGGAGCCGCTCGCGCAGCGGCTCGTCATCGAGCAACGCCGCAAGCCCGTCGGCGATCGACCCGACTGCGGTCGGGTCGATGAGCAAGGCTGCGTCGTGACCGACCTCCGCCATCGCCGACCGGTTCGAGGTGAGGACCGGCGTGCCGCACGCCATCGCCTCGACGATCGGGAAGCCGAATCCCTCGTAGAGCGACGGGAACGCCACCACTCGGGCCAGGGCGTAGAGCGCCGGCAGGTCCGACTGGGGCACATAGCCCAAGATCCGGACGGTCGCCGCGATGCCGAGCTCTTCGGCGACCCGCCGCGCCTCGTCGCGACCCCACCCGTGCCGTCCAACGAGCACCAGCTCCTCCTGCCGTCCCTGTGCACGGAGCTGCCCGAGGGCTCGCGTCAGCCGACCGAGGTTCTTGCGCGGCTCGAGTGTGCCGACCGACAGGATGAACGGGCGGTCGAGCCCGTAGCGTCGTCGCACCGGGTCGAGCGCGTCAGGTGAGTCGAGAGGCCGGAACGCCGGGTCGACGCCGCCAGACACCACGTGCACCCGGCCGGCGGGCAGCCCGAGTACGCGGATGATGTCGGCGCGCGCGCTCTGTGTTGGGGTGATGACGGCCGCGGCGCGTCGGGCCACCCGCGGCACCAGGCTCCGGATCAGCAGACGGCTCTTGAGTGGCTGTGTCCGTGCGTGCAGGAAGAGCGACATGTCGTAGAGCGTCAGGACGTATGGATAGGGGCAGCCGAGGGGGGCCATGCCGTTGGTGAAATGACACACGTGCGGTCGCAACCGGTGCAGGATGACCGGCAGCATCGTCTGCATCCACAGCCAGCGGGTCGGGAACCGCCGGCCGACCGGGCCGACGACGCCCGTCGGCAACGCGCCGTGCAGCGGACGGCTGGCGAGCAGGTGATACCGGTGTGTGTCCCCACGCGCGACGAGCGCCGCCAGCAGCCGCTCGACATACCGGCCGACACCGGTGGGTTCGCGCTCTTCGAGCGGCGTGACGTCGAAGCCGACGAGGGTTGCCGTCACGCCGTTGCCTCCTGCCCGAAGAGGCGCACCGTCAGACCGGTCAGCAGCCAGAACAGGCCGTAGGTCGGGGTGAAGCTCAGAAAATGGTCGACCGCGCCGTGCGCCGCGTACGCGAGCATGCCCAGCGCCAGGCCGAGTCCGAGGACCCGCGGGGCTGGTCCGTCGACCCGCTGCCAGCCACGGGCGACCGTCCACGCGACGGCCGCGAGCAACGACAGCAGGGCGAGCAGCCCGACGAGGCCCTGCCCGACGAGCGTCTCGACAAACAGACTGCTGGCGTGCGTCCGGGTGTCGAAGGTGGCGAGATCGAGACGGGCGCCGACCTGGTGCCGGAACTGGTCCGGGCCGATGCCGAACAGCGGACGCTCGGCCCACATCCCGACGGCAGCCGACCAGAGCGTGCGGCGGGACGGCCGTTCCCTGTAGACGAGCCTGAACGATGGTGGCAGCTCGGCGACCACAGGCGCGTCGTCCCGGGGCTCCACCGCAACCCAGGTCGTGGCGGTCTGGGCGCCGAGCGTGCTGAACCAGGCGATGTGCTCCTGGACCAGGTCCCATTGCAGACGATAGCGGCCCGGCGGCACGTTGCCGTCGATGACCGCCTGCAAGGTCACCGTGTCACCGGCTGCCACCGTGTCCGGCAACCGGGTGCGCGCCCCGTCCCAGAGGAGCACCTCTTCCCCATCCGGTGCGAGCCAGTGGTAGCTCAGGGAGACCGGGGTGCTGCCCAGACGCGGCCACTCGCGCAGCCCGGTGTTGCGCACCGTCATCGGCACGGTAGTGACGCTACCGGTCGGCATGGTCAGCGCGGTCGGCGGGTTGGTGAATTCGGCACTGAGCCAGGTCGCCTCGTCGCTGGCCAGCAGCCGCAGCGCCAGCAGCCCGCCTCCGCCCCACCCACCGAGGGTGAACAGCATCAGGGCGAGACAGACCACGACGACCGGTCCTCGCAGCGGCCGGAACAGGCGGACCCCGGCCACGAGCAAGACGGCCAGCAGGCCGGCGACCGCCCACCAGGCGGCCCGGCTCGCGGTCAGCACCACCGCCTGCACCAGCACGACCGCCGCTGCCGCCGACCACCACCGCCACGTGGACGCCGGCCTGCCATTCCCTGTGCTGCCAGTGACGGCCCACACCCCGAGCGCCAGCGTCAGCGGGAGGACCGCCTCCCAGTACATCCCGGCCGTGTTGGCGTACTGGAAGGTGCCCGAGGCGCGCAGGAACCCGCCGGCGAACGAGGGTTGGGTCTTGAACGTCTCGAGCCCGGCACGCATCGGCGGCAGCCAAACCTCGGCGATACCGGTCGCCGCCGACAGCACCGCGCCCGCGCAGACGGCGAGCGCGATCCACGCGATCTGTCGTCGCGTCGAGACGAGGTCCAGGGTGGCGAAGAACAGTGCGCCACCACCCAGGGTGCGGAGCGCGAACTTCAGCGCCTCGCCACGGCCAGTCGGCGCGAGTAACGCAGCGAACACCACGACCGCCAGCCATGCGGCCGCGGCGCTGTGGACCACGGTCCACGCCGAGCGCCGGCCCCGTAGCCAGATGACGGCCCACACGATCAGGACGAGGTAGAGCGCCAGCTCGACGTTGGTCACCTCGATCGATCCAAGCAAGAGCACCGGCTGCGTCAGCTCGAAGGGGAGCAGTGCGGCGAGTAGCCCGAGCGCCGCCAGACCGCAGGTGTCGAACCGCGTGCGTTCCGGCAGACGCCGCGTCCCTGTCGGCTGGGCCATCATGCGTCCTTCGTCATCGTCACCGTCGTCACCGCCGTCACCGGGTCGCCCCCGGGGCCTGGGCCGACCCTGTCGGGTGGCCGACCACGGCCGCGTCCCGGCGTTGCACGCGCGGCAGGGCGCGCCAGCAGAGCATGAGCAGCAGCGCCTCGCTCAGCACGACCGACCAGGCGGCGCCGATCGGTCCGAAGCCGGGGACCAACACCAGACACAGGACGAGGTTCATCACGAACACCGTCGCGGTGAACGTCAGATACCGCCGGTGCAGGTCGTGCGCGATGACGAAGTGGGCCAGCGCAAAATTCACGAAAGTGAAGAGGACGGCAACCGCCAGGATCTGGAACGGCGCTGCGGCGCCCGGGTACTGCGAGCCGTACAGCAAATCGAGGAGCCACGGGCCGGCGGTCACGCCGATGGCGGCGACGAGCACCCCGCACCCGGCAAGCACCAGCGTGGTGAGGGAGCGCAGTCGCTCGCCGGACGGGTCGCCCTCGGCACGTCGTCCGACGATGGCGGGAAACACCGCGGCCAGCAGCGCCGCCGGCAGCATCGCGAGCGGCTCGGTCAGCTTCATCGCGACACCGTAGGTGCCGACGGCGCCCGGGCCCTCCAGCGCGTCGAGCACGAACACCGCGGTGCGGGTGTAGGCGACCGACAACACGATGGCCGCGCCCAGAGGGATCGCGCGTCGCACGACCTCGCTCCAGGCCTCCGGCCGAAACGACAGGGTCGGGGTGAAGAAGCGGTGACGGAGCCAGAGCCACCCGCCGGCCGCGCCCGCGACGCTGCCGGCGAGATAGGCAAGCGCGATGCCTTCGAGACCGAAGCCGGCGCCGAGCAGCCAGAAACCGACCACCACGGTGAGCGTACGGGTCAGCAGGCTCAGCGCGGCGTCGAGCTCGATCCGCTGAAGCCCGCGGAACGTGTAGCCGAAGAACTCGCCGAACGACCCGATGATCATCGCGAGGCCAAGCATGAATGTCGACGCCTGCACGCCGTCCGGGCGTGTCTGGCTCGCGGCGCCCATCACGAGACACGCACCTGCGGCGAGCGCGAGCTTGAGGGACAACCCGACGCCGACAATCGCGGGCGCCCGGTGCGGTGCCCGGGCGATCTGCTGCGTCGTCGTGAGCTGCACGCCGAGATCGGTGAGCGGTGCCAGCACGACGCCGAGCGCAAGCGCGTAGATGAGCTGGCCGAATCCCACTGGTCCCAGCTGACGTTGTGCGGCGTAGATCAGCGCGAACTGCAACGCGCGCCCGATCAGTTCCGCCCCCAGTTTGATCCCGGCGCCCCGACCGACCCTGGCAAGCACCGCCCGATACGCCGACTGCTGGTCCGCGGTCCAGACTCCGGGCGCCGGCCCCCGGGTTCTGCTGGACACGGTCGGACGCCGTCCAGCCCCCGCATCGCGGGGCTGGAAGGACAGCCATCTCGCAATGCTGCGCCGACCGTCGTCGGGCGGCCCGAGGCGCAGCATCGCTAGAACGGAACGTAGACCGGCCATCCGCGGAGTGTGCCGTCCGGCTCGAAGTCCGCCCGTTGGAACCGGCCCTGCCACCGATCGAACACGACCACCGAGGCGCCGTCGCGCTGGACGTTCCACTCGTATCGCGGGAAGATCGCGTTGAAGACCAGTCCCGCCGCCACCGCCAGCAGCGCGATGATCAGCCAGTCCTTCACCTGAGGCTCCTTTCCTGCTGGGGGGAGCGCGAGGGAAAAGCGCGCTTGCCTCCTCGGTCCCAAGCCCCAGCCGCCAGCCGAGGCAGACCGGGTCCACGTGGCGCAGCATAGGCAACAACCCTGCCACCGCCGACGGGGGGTGAAATGCCTATCGCGACCGGCGCGTGTCGTTGTCGAAACTTCCGGCCGGCTTACGGTCCGCGTAAGTCGCTTACGTATCACGTAAGCCGGAGCCGCGGTGCCGGTCCCGTGTTCCCCGTGTCCACGGGAATGGAGGTATCGGCATCAGACTTGCCTGTCCTCTCGGCGTGAGCGGCGGACCGCTCCGTGTGGCTGAGGCGTCACCGGGCACGACAAGCCCGGACCCGGAGACAAGGTGGTGGCTGACGTGATGAGGCGATGGTGCGACGCGACGACCCTCGCGATGGTCGTGCTCGCGTGTGGAACGTGGCCGACGGCGGCGATGGCCGGTGGACAAGGGGAAGACGGTGCGCAACAACCCCGCGTGATCGAGATCACCGCCTCGCGGTTCGAGTTCACACCGTCCGAGATCGAAGTGTTGGCGGGCGAGCGCGTGCGACTGCTCATTCGATCAACCGACGTCGAGCACGGGTTCGCGATCCCGACGCTCGGTATCGGCGAGACCATCCCGCCCGGCGGCGAACCGGTTGCGATCGACTTTGTGGCCGCCGAGCCCGGCCGGCATCGGTTCGTCTGCAGTGTGTTTTGCGGCGCTGGGCACGATCGGATGAACGGCATCCTGACGATCGTTCCGGCGGCCGGCCGCGGCGCGCAGCCGACCGCCGGTCCGGATGCCGTCGCGGATCTGGAGATCGATGTCCTGGAACCGGACTTCAACCTGATCGCGTTGCCGACCACCCTCCGGCTGCCGCGGCACAAGTTCGCGTTCCGTTTGACGCACCGCTTCTCCAGACCCCTCGGCCGCGGCGGATTTGGCAACTTGCTGGAGGACTTCTTCGGGTTCGACTCGTTCGCGAGGATGGGCCTCGAGTTCCGCTATGGAGTGCTGCCGGGCACCCAGGTCGGGATCTACCGAGGCAACAACAGGAACATCCAGATCTTCGGTCGCCAGAACATCCTCTGGCAGCGTGGGCCGAGCGGCATCGGGCTCGACGTACAGGCGTCGATCGAGGGTCTGAACAACCTCCGCGAGGAGTCCTCGGGATCGGTCGCCGCCATCCTGTCGAAGCGTCTCGGCGAGTGGGCCTCACTGTATGTCGAGCCGACCTGGGTGGGCAACGTGAGCAAGCCAGGCCGGTTCCACACGTCGATCGACGACGACGACGACGACGATGACGACAGCACGTTCATGTTGGGTCTGGGGGCGTGGCTCCGCGTGCGCCCGACCGTCTATCTGATCGGGGAGTACGTGCCGCGGTTCACAGGGTTCGATGACGGGGCGCACCACATCTCATTCGCCATCGAGAAGCGGGTTGGTGGGCACACATTCCAGCTGAACTTCTCGAACTCGCTCGGTACAACCCCGGCGCAGATCGCGCAGGGTGGGAGCACGGACGACTGGTTCATCGGGTTCAACATCGCGAGGAAGTTCTACTAGCGAGGGCTCGAAGCAGGTAGGCGTCAGGAGACACGTGGCAGGAGGCGCCGGATGGCTGTGGCGGCTCTTCAAGCGCGCCCGAAGCCTGAAGCGGTCGAGCCGCACGAGAAACATGCCCGACGTCGTCGTCAATGGTCGTTTTCTCAGCCGGCCGATCACCGGGGTGGAGCGCTACGCCGGGGAGATCACGCGGCGTCTCGAGGGGCGGATCCGCGTGTGCCGGCCGCCGGACAGCGCGATCGGCGCGCGTGGCCATCTATGGGAACAGATGCGGCTCCCCAGGCTGGTGAATGGGGCGCTGCTCTGGTCGCCGGCGAACACGGGACCGGTCGTGGTGTCCCGTCAGGTCGTCACCGTCCACGACGTCGCGCCGCTGGACCACCCGGAGTGGTTCGAGCCGCGGGTCGGCGCCTGGTACCGCTGGCTTCTGCCGCAGCTGGTCAAGCGGGTCGCGCGAGTGATTACGGTGTCGCAGTTTTCGAAGACCCGGCTGATGGAGCGGCTTGGAGTGCCGGCCGACCGGGTCGTGGCGATCCCGAACGGGGTCAGTGGCCGGTTTCATCCACGACCGTCCGCGGAGGTCACCCGGGTCACCGCCCGGTATCGCCTGAGGGCACCGTATCTCCTGATGGTGGGGAGCCTGGAGCCACGCAAGAACTTCGATGTCGTGGCGCGCGCGTGGGCCGAAGCTGGACCGGCGTTTGACGGCCTGACCCTGGCCGTCGTCGGCGACACACGCCAGACCCTGCAGGCAGCGGTACCGGACCCCCGGCTCGGCTGGGTGCGGCGTCTCGATGATGTGCACGACACTGACCTGCCGGCGCTCTACGCCGGGGCGATCGGCCTCGTGATCCCCTCCCTCGACGAGGGCTTTGGCCTGCCGCTGCTCGAGGCGATGGCGTGCGGCACTCCGGTGGTTGCGGCGCGCGCCGGGGCGCTGCCCGAGGTGGCGGGCGACGCGGCCATCTTCGTCGACCCGCACGACCCGGCGTCGGTCGCTGGCGGGATCCTGCGGCTCGTCGGCGACGAGACGGTGCGGCAGACCTGCCGGGCACGTGGGCTCGAACGGGCGGCGGCGTTCGACTGGGACCGCAGTGCGTCGATGACCTGGCAGGTGCTGTCGGACGCGGCCGGGGGTGCGGCGTGATGGCGGCGCCGAGTCCGAGCCTGCCCGGTGTGTCGGTGGCCTTCGTGCGCGACTGGATGACGGTTTACAGTGGCGCGGACCGGACGATGGCTGCGGCGCTCGAGCTGTTCCCCAAGGCGCCGATTCACACGCTGGTCTACCAGCCGGAGCATTTTCGAGGTACCCCGATCGGGCGGCATCCGATCAAGACCTCGTTTCTGCAGCACTGGCCGGGCGCGCGCACCCTGCATCGCAGCTACTTGCCGCTGATGCCGCTGGCCATCGAGCAGCTCGACCTGCGCGGGTACGACCTGGTGGTGTCGATGAGCCACGCGGTGGCCAAGGGGGTGTTGACCCGGGCCGACCAGTTGCACATCAGCTACTGCTTCACCCCGGCGCGCTATGTGTGGGACCTCTACTTCGAACATCTCGACCGCTGCGGGTCGCGAGGCCCGCGCCGGTGGGCTGCGGGATGTCTGTTGCACTACTTGCGTCTCTGGGACCAGGCCAGCACCAGCCGGGTGGATGTGTTCGTGGCCAGCTCTCGCACCGTGGCCCGCCGGATCTGGAAGACGTATCGACGACAGTCGGAAGTGGTCTACCCGCCGGTCGATGTCGACCGGTTCACGGCGGGCGAGCCGCGGGACGACTACTACCTGACGGTCTCCCGGCTCGTGCCCTACAAGCAGGTGCCGATGATGGCCAAGGCGTTCGACCGGCTCCGGCGGCGGCTGGTGGTCATCGGCGAGGGGCCGGATCGCGCCGCGGTCGAGCGGGCGGGTGGCGTCTGGGTCGAGCTGCTCGGGCGTCAGCCGGACGCGGTCGTTCGCGACCACATGCAACGCTGCAAAGCGTTCGTCTTCGCCGCCGACGAGGATTTCGGCATCGCGCCGATCGAGGCGCAGGCGGCCGGCGCGCCGGTGATCGCGTACGGCCGGGGGGGCGCGACCGAGACGGTGATTGAGAACCGGACCGGGCTGTTCTTCGACGAGCAACGGGTCGGGTGTCTGGTCGAGGCGGTCGAGCGGTTCGAGGCGATCGCCGGTCGTTTCGACCCGGAGCAGATTCGTCTCACCACCCACCGGTTCAGCCGCGAGCGGTTCCAGCGGCAGCTGGCGGCGTTGATCGACCGCGAATGGGACCGCTTTCAGAGTCATGCATCACTCGAGCTTCGCGAGCCACGGTCACTGGCCAGTTGAGGCGACGGCGGAGCTGCCGACTCGCTCGCCGGCAGTCGTACTGTCGCCGCTCGAACGGGCCTGCGTCGAGACGGTCGCGTATGCCGACGTGTTCGACTGCGCGCTCACGGAGTCGGAGCTGCACAGGTATCTCGTGGGTGTTGAAGCGGACCGGGTGGCGGTCCGGACCGCGCTCGCGAGCGACCGTGTCGCCGGCGGCTTCCTGTGGCGGTCCGGCGGGTATGTGACGCTGGCGGGGCGGGAGCAGCTCGTGGAGCGTCGCCGGGAGTGTGCCGAGCACGGAGCTCGGTTGTGGCCCGAGGCGGTGCGCTACGGGGCGTTGCTGGCGCGGTTTCCGTTCGTGCGGCTGGTGGCGGTCAGCGGGGCGCTCGCCGTGGACAACGCCGGGGTGAACGGGGACATCGATTTTTTCATCGTGACCGAACCGGACCGGCTGTGGCTGTGCCGCGGCCTGGTGATCGGGGTCGTCAGGTGGGCCGCCCGCCGGGGCGTCACCCTGTGCCCGAACTACTTCCTGTCCGAACGGATGCTCGCGCTGGACCCGCCGAGTCTGTTTGCGGCGCACGAGGTCACGCAGATGGTGCCGGTCGGCCACACGGGGACCTACCGGCGGTTCCGCCGCCTGAACCGCTGGACCGACTGTTTCCTGCCGAATGCCGTCGGGGCGCCGCGGGTCATCGCGGCCAGGTCCAACAGGCACTCGCGCTGGAGCCTCGCCGCCGAGTGGGCCGGGCGCACCAGCTGGGGCGGCCGGGTCGAGCGGTGGGAGCAGACCCGTAAGATCGGCCGACTGTCGCGTCGGGCACGTGGCCACGACGAAGCGCGGTTCTCGGCGGAATGGTGCAAGGGGCACTTCGGCAGGTACGGCGACCGGGTCCGGCTGGGGCTGCGCGAGCGCCTGCATGCGCTGCAACTGCTCCCAGACGCGGCTGAATAGATCATGAGAGCGCTGCTCGGGCAGTCCTACTACCTGCGCTTCGACCCCAAGCTCTGGGCGACGATGCGGCCCTATCCGCCGCTTGGCACGCTCTATGCCGCGAGCGCGCTGCGTGAGCGCGGACACGGTGTGGCGTTGTTCGACGCCATGCTGGCCGACTCGGAGCGCGCGTGGAGCGACGCCCTCGACCGGGTCCGTCCCGACCTGGCGGTGCTCTACGAGGATAGCTTCAACTACCTCTCGAAGATGTGTCTGCTTCGGATGCGGCAGGCGGCGCTGACGATGATCGACATGGCGGTCGCGCGCGGGTGCCCCGTCATCGTGTCCGGGTCCGACGCCAGCGATCACCCGGGGCTGTATCTCACGCGAGGCGCCCGGTTCGTCATCGCGGGAGAGGGAGACCTCACGCTGGCCGAGCTGGTCGACCGGCTCGCCGGCCGTACGACAACGCCCTTCGAGGCGATTGCGGGGCTGGTGTTCCGGGACGACGACACGGGTCGGGTCGTCCGGACGCCCACCCGGCCGCTTGTCGACGATCTCGACGCGCTGCCGTACCCGGCCTGGGATCTGGTCGATCTCGACGCGTATCGCGACCGATGGCGCGGGCGGCTCTCGATGAATTTGGTCACGACGCGCGGGTGCCCGTATCACTGCAACTGGTGCGCGAAGCCGATCTGGGGACAGCGGTATCACAGCCGGTCCCCCGAGAACGTCGTCAGTGAGCTGACCTGGCTCGTGCGTGACTTTCACCCCGACCATCTCTGGTTCGCCGACGACATCCTGGGGTTGACCCCCGGCTGGCTGTCCCGGTTCGCCGATCTGCTGGCGGCACGGGGGCTGCGGGTGCCGTTCACGTGTCTGAGCCGGGCCGATCTCCTGCTGCGTGACGGCGAGGCCGAAGCGTTGCGCCGCGCTGGGTGTCGGACCGTGTGGATGGGCGCCGAGTCCGGTTCACAGCGGGT
>SMUZ01033332.1_pt1 | contig 22130 bp, 24 predicted proteins | sample 2456421 | NCBI WGS metagenome assembly SMUZ01 (sample SAMN11095932, study PRJNA526329) | marine sediment metagenome | biome: Marine sediment; feature: Surficial sediment; material: Deep marine sediment; isolation source: Hadal surficial sediment | place: Pacific Ocean | collected 2014-11 | depth... | reverse complement strand
TCTGATGCCGGCCGAAATCCGTCTGTTCTCGACGCGCGTGAACTGTTAACGAATCCGCGACGGGTGCTGCTGCAGCTTTGTTCACAGATCGATGTCCCATTCAGTAATACAATGCTTTCCTGGAAAGCCAGAGCCCGTCCGGAAGACGGTGTTTGGGCACCGCACTGGTATCACGCGGTACACCAAAGCACGGGGTTCGCGCCCTATCAGGCGAAAACCGAATTTCCGGGTCATTTGCAGGCATTGCTCGATGACTGCCAGCCCTGGTATGAAAAATTGTTCGCACACGCAATTCGCGCCAACGCTTATGGAGATAACTCTTGAATCTGACTGACCCTCGCAACGCCGACATACTCATTGGCATAAATGATGAATTAAAATCGCGAAACGACGCGCGAATATCAGTATTCGACAGCGCCGTACAAGGTGGTGACGCGGTGTGGGAAGGACTGCGTGTATATGACGGACGAATTGCGGCGCTGGACGAACACCTCGAACGCCTGCAGAACTCGGCGAAATCGCTCGCATTCGCGAATATCCCCACAAGCGAGAAAGTCCGAGAGGCGATTTTCCGCACGCTGGAAGCGAACGGAATGCGGGATGAAGTGCATATTCGCCTGACGCTTACGCGCGGTGAGAAGTTTAGCTCGGGCATGAATCCGAATTTCAACCAATCCGGATGCACACTGATCGTACTGGCCGAATGGAAGCCGCCCGTCTATCCGGGTGATGGAATACGCGTTATTTCAGCATCGACACGACGCAACACGCCGGAATGCCTCGACTCAAAAATCCATCACAACAACTTGCTCAACAATATCCTCGCGTCGATCGAAGCAAACGTTGCCGGCGTCGACAGCGCGATCATGCTGGACGTCAACGGCTTTATCTCTGAAACGAACGACACCAACTTGTTTGTCGTCAGGCGCGGCATTGTGCAAACGCCCCACGCAGACAGCTGTCTTCCCGGCCTGACGCGACAGATGATTTTGGACATTTGTGCTGCCGAAGGAATACCGGCGCAAGAACGCAATCTGTCGCTGTCTGAGCTCTACACGGCGGACGAGGTGTTCACAACAGGAACGATGGGGGAACTCACACCGGTTCTCGAAGCTGATGGCCGCGTTATTGCTGATGGCAAATCCGGTCCAATGACCAGGCGCCTGCAAAGCCTGCATCGAAGCCTTGCTCGCGACAACGGTACGCCGCTACCGTTTTAGCCTGGTAGTCCAACAAGGTAGGTTTGACGGACTACTGGTCCGCAGCAAAGTAGCGTGCGAGATACTCATCGATATTGATCTCGTCCGCTGCCTCAACATCCAATTGCCGAACAACAGACTCGCGTGCCTCACGCAGTAGTTCCCCTCGTCGGGGTTCCGACAGGACCGTTATCGACCTGAAATAGTCGCGATGACCAACGGATGCATGCAAACCGAATTCGAAAAAGCTTTGATTTTCGGTTCTCAAAGCCTCAAGCACACGCGCCGATGGCGTTGCGTCCGGTTCCGCGATCATCTCTCGTGCAACGGCGACAGCACTCGAATAGCTGTCGCCACTCTCTGCCCGGTCAATCAGCTCCGCGATATTGACCACTGCATCCAGAATTTGATTAGCCCAGTCCGCAAGAGAAATTTCCACACCATCTCGCCGCAATTTAAGCTGCGGATCCCGGCCACGCCGCGCCGTTGCAAGCTGATTGGACTTCGTCTCTTCACAGCCAGCATCATCAAATGGCGCGCTGCTTTCCAGAAGGCAATAAATCAGGAAGGCCTCGGTGAAACGCATCGTATTTTGGTTGATGCCGCAGGGATCGAACACATTGATATCGAGGGATCGAATTTCGACATACTCGATGCCTCCTCGCCGCAGCGCTGCAGTCGGTCGTTCACCTGAACGTGCAACCCGTTTTGGCCGCACAGCGCTGTAATACTCATTTTCGATTTGCAGGAGGTTTGCGCTCAGCTGCCGGTATTTGCCGTCCACTTTGACACCGATTTTTTCATATGCCGGCTCGGGCGTTTTGATTGCCGCAGAAAGATCGTGAATGTAGGAATCAATATCCGTAAGGCTGATATTCAGGAGTGATTGCGATTGATTGTTATAGCCGAGATCACTCATGCGCAGCGACGTTGCAAACGGCTCATACCATGTATCGTCGTTGAGCGAAGACATTGATGCGATGCTCTCACCCGCGAACGACTTGCATAATGCTGGCGACGCACCGAACAAGTACAAGAGAATCCAGCCGAAGCGACGCGTGTTCCGGACCATCGCCAAATAATGATCGGACCGAAATACGTCTTCATCGCGACCATCGCCTAATAACTGAGCATAGGACGCCCAGAACGACTCGGGCAGGGAATAATTAAAATGCACACCTGCGATCGTCTGCATTTGTCGGCCATAGCGATACCCCAGACCACGACGATAAATCGTTTTCATCTGCCCTACATTGGAATTGCCGTAGCGCGCCAACGGAATTTCTGCATCGTCTGGAATCTTGCACGGCATGCTCGCCGCCCAAAGTAATTCTTCACCAAGGTTTTCGTAGGTAAATTGATGAATGTCGCAAACAGTCCGCAACGCTTCCCAGGTATTTCGATACGCCGGCGTGACAAACTCGAGCAGCGCCTCTGAAAAATCGGTCGTAATATACCGATTGGTCAATGCTGAGCCCAGCGACAGCGGATGCGGGGTCCGCGACAATTGACCATCGGCATCGATTCGCAGTGACTCTTTTTCGATGCCCTTGCGCCCGCCCGCCAGCTCGATATCCCTGGCTGCAGCGATTGCGTTGAAACGTTTTTCAAATGTATCAGTCAAACTGGTTCTCATTGCTTGCGGGCGGTATGGATCGCTGCAGTTTTACCATAAGCATCCAAAATCCACGTATTAAATTTCGGCTATCGTCTACAATGCAAGTGTACCGGTAACAAGTTGATCGGACCGACATGATTTTCCGCACTGGCAAGACCTACCCGGCAGCAGTACTGCTCATTGTGGTACTGCTCGCGACGAATACTGCGCACGCGTTTCGCTGCAAGAACAAAATAATCATGGACGGCATGCACGAGCTACAGGTCATCGCTGCCTGTGGCAAGCCAACGACGATGCGTCATCTGGGTTATGCGGTGCAGGGCTACGACCTCGGTTACCGCAGCAGCTATCCGGGCGGTATCAACACCGGCCGCAGCTACCCGGGCTACGGCAACCTGTACCAGCAGGTCATCATTACAGAGTACGTTTATAACTTCGGTCCGCGAAAATTCATGCGCCGACTGATTTTCGAGGGTGGCGTGCTGATAACGATCGAGTCGATCGGCTACGGATACCTGAAAAAAGCGGACTGACAGCAAGGCCGACTGCAGGTACTATGCGGCCATGAATGAATCACCTCTTCGTCGCTTGCGCGACCGCCCGAGCGGACCTCCGACCCTGATCAATGAAGGCTGCAAGATCACAGGTCACCTAAGCGGCAGTGGCGACTTTCAAATCGCCGGTGAAGTCGATGGCGACTGCGATATTACGGGCACCGTAACGCTGGCAAAAAGCGGCTTCTGGAGCGGTACGATCAAGGCAGGGCACATCATCGTCGCAGGACACGTCGAAGGCGATATCATTGCTGCAGGCCGGGTTGAGATCATGTCGACGGCCAAAGTGTCCGGAACCGTCTCAGGCAGCGCCATTGCCGTCGCTGAAGGCGCCATCGTAGAAGGTATTATGAAAACTACGGGGCGCGACGATCCCACCGAGTTCATCGAGAAACGCAAGCCAGAGTAAGGCTCTCAGCTCCAAACTTTAGCATTCGGCAAATTTCCAGATTTGGCCGGGCGGCTGGATGCTACACTGACAATGGCACTTTTGGGTGTCCGCGTTAGTCCTAATAATAACAAGAGGCCCGCAGGCTCCCGCGATGAGCATCAGAAAAATACCGCGATTTCTCCTTTTCCCCTCGCTCCTCGGCATTGTCGTGACCGCCATCATGCTGTCGATGTTTTACGGGCAGTATCGTTGGCTGTCGAACGAAATACGTGAGGCCAGCTCCGCGGAGCACGATCACTTCATTGAGGAGAGCTTCGAGCGCCGTGCCCGGTTCGAGCTGCACGTCACGGCGGGCATTCTGGTTCTCGATATTGATATCGACAACTCCAGCGACGTTTTTCGGATCCTGAATCGTAGCCTGTCAGGCGACGATTCGCTGACCGGTATTCGATTCACATCCAAAGACTCACAATCTGTACAGGCCGGCCACTTTCCTTCAATCGAAACCGGAGGCGAAATGGCCTGGCTGCAAAACAACCTGATCCTCAGCTATACGGTCGTTGCCAACGGTGTGACACTGGGTGAGCTACAAGGCTCGTTTCGGCTGGATCGGCTGCGCGCAGAATCAAATCAGTTTGCCTCGGAGATACTGACGACCGACACAAGGACCAGGCGCCTGAGCTATATCTGGATTGGCTTGGGCACACTCGGAGCAGTTCTCGTTTGCGGCTTCGTCGTCTGGCTTATCGCCAGAGACCAAACCCGTCGCATCCGGGAGCTGAAATACCAGGCAGAGAAACTCAGAGAGTCGGATTTCGGCGAACCGATACCCGTGACTCACGGCGATGAACTCGGTGATCTTGCAGCCGTATTTAATACGATGCGCGACCGCCTGCGGTCGACCACGATTAGTCGCGACTATGTCGACAGCATTTTGTCCAGCATGAGCGACTCAATCATCGTCACGAACAAGGCCGGCAAGATCAAGCGCATAAACAAGGCGACCACGCACCTGCTTGGATACTCGGAAGACGAGCTTGCCGACACATCGATCGACTTTGTAATCGACTCCCGGAAGAGCAGCTCCATTGCTGCTGACTCTGCAACAGGGCTGCCACGTGAGATATTTTTCGAAAGCAAATTCGGTGAGTCCATCCCCGTCTCTTTCACGTGCTCGGTACTCGAGGGAAAAGATGCCGAGTCGGGCGATCGCATTTATGTCGCTCAAAACGTTACCGAACGTCGGCGATCGGAACAGCGCATCCGCTACCTCGCGAGAATCGATGCGCTCACCAAAATTCCGAATCGAATGCAATTTCAACACCTGTTACAGCGAGCGATCGCGCGTGCTCGCCGCCGCAATCGTTCCCTTTGCCTGTTCTACATCGACATTGACCATTTCAAGGAGATCAACGACACATTTGGCCATCTCGCGGGCGACACCACGCTCGAAACAGTGGCCGACCGGCTCTCGGCGGGCATACCCGAGAAGTCGATTGTCGGTCGCCTGGCCGGTGATGAGTTTGCAGTGATCGTCGACGACGCCAGATCCGATACCAAGGGCAAGGAAGGGACCGACGCGCTGGCGAGGCGGCTCCTCGATCTGCTTGCGGACCCGCTATTCGTGCAGGGGCATGAGGTATTCATGACGGCAAGCATGGGCATTGCTTTCTACCCGAGCGACGCAGCCAACGTTATCGATTTGACTCGCAATGCAGATGCCGCGATGTATCACTCCAAGAAGTCCGGCGGCAACACGCATAGCTATTACGAACCCAAAATGAACGACGCTGCCGTCGATCGGCTAATGACCAAGAGCAAACTAAAACGCTCATTTGAGCGCGACGAGCTGCTGGTGCATTACCAACCCAAGTACAACCTTGAGACGGGCGAGGTTTTTGGCGCCGAGGCGCTGGTGCGCTGGGAAACACCTGATCGCGGATTGATATTGCCATCGGACTTTATCCCGATAGCCGAAGAGTCAAACCTGATCATTGAGATAGGCGAATGGGTGCTGGACAAAGTTTGTGAAGACTTCAGGCATTGGCAGCTCTCCGTCAGCTCTCCGGGCCGGGTTTCGGTGAACCTGTCTTTGAAGCAACTTCGCCAAAAGAACTTTACGAGCCGCATCAGCTCTATTCTGCGTAGCTACGAAGTATCGCCTACATCGCTGGAGCTGGAAATTACAGAAACGACGTTGATGGAAGACCCTGAGCGCACCATCAAGTTGCTGGATCAGCTTTATGCGCTTGGCCTGCACCTTGCTATCGATGACTTCGGTACGGGATACTCCTCATTGAGTGCGCTACAGCAGTTTCCGATCAGCACCTTGAAAATCGACAAGTCCTTCGTCAAGGACATTGCGACCAACCCCGATGATGCAACACTCGTTAGTACGATTATTCAGATGGGGCAGAATCTTCACATGGATGTCGTAGCAGAGGGTGTTGAGACTGAAGATCAGCTCAAATTTCTGAGCACTCTGGGCTGTACTTACGTGCAGGGTATGTTGTTCGGTGAGCCCATGAGTTCCGATAACTACCTGGAGCTCTTGCTGGCCCAGGCTGACGGGACGGATGAGTATCGCATCTTGTTTGCCTGACACCGAGCAGAGCAGCAAGCGAATAATTCTTCAAATTGGTGCTTCACAGCTACGATCATCCTGCATAGAATAGGCCATAGAATAAACATCCGTTGAAACTCAGGTTGTCGTTCCTGACGGCCAAACAGAAGACGTATTTATGAACATGAAATCGAAAATATCCATCGCGGCAGTAATCCTGTTTTTCGCTCCCGTTGCGTTTGCATGTGACTACCCAAAACGCGCCAAAATACCGAACGGAGCGACCGCCAGCACCGAGCAAATGCTTGCGGGACAAAAATCCGTCAAAGAGTACATGGCAGCGATGGATGAGTACCTTGCGTGCATCGACACCGAAGACAAGGAAGCGATGGAGTCAGCAGACGGCGCAAATGACGAGGAACTGGCCCGCCGCACGGCGACGACCGATAAGAAATACAATGCCGCTGTTAATGAGATGGAATTACTCGCCGCGCGTTTCAACGAAGAGGTGCGAGCGTACAAGGCTGCACAGGCCAATTAGGCAGGATTATAAGTCGTCGATCTCGCTCCTGAGGTCGATTTTTTTCTCGGTAACAATGCGCTCGAGGACACGCACGCGCTCCTCGAGTACGTCTATTTGCGTGAGCGCTTCGTCGACACCGGCGCCACGCTCGTCTTTCCTGGCGCGTCCTTTCATGTGTTCGGAGACCAGGCCGCACACGCTGACGATTGCCACAATACAAACGACGAAAAACAAACTATTCATTTAGTGCTCCTGGTCTAGTGTTCCAACAACTTAGTATTGTTGGACCACTAGTGTTCAAGCTCCCGGAACTCACGATCGAGCGGATAACGTGACGACGTGACGTATTTCTCCAGCCCGGCAAGCCGGCGGTCCAGCGCACTAAATCGTCGCCTGACATCACTCATCGTTTGTGCCGGAGATGACCGAAGTGCCTTGCGAAAGTTCTTGTCGACCCGCGGCTCCAATACGCTTGTTGAGCGTGCCGGCACAAGTATCACGATGGCCAGATAGGCCAGCACACCCAGTGGCGGATTCATTAAGAACCCTATCACAGCGAGAATTCGAGTCACCTTCAGATTGAAACCGAAATACTCTGCCAGGCCGCCGCAAACGCCGCCGAGAACTCTGCTGTCTGAACTGCGGTAAAAACGACGATTGGGAAATGTCGCCGACTGAGTCATGAATGTCTCCAGCTGTCCCTGTGACGGCGGCGCCAGAATTCGAATTCGGTTTCACGGCCAGAGTAGATCAATGGCTTCTTACTGATGAGCATGGTTGCACCCAGGTAGATCGCCATGGTCAGCCAGAAGAAGAGCAACAGGCTTATGACTGCAATAACCCGGACGGCACCAACGTTCAAATTGAATCGGTCGGCCAGGCCAGCGCATACACCGAATACCCAGCCGCTCTCGCGATCGCGATAGAAGCCACGTACGGGGCCAAAATCAATATTCCAGTGGCGTTGACTCATGTTTTTTTCCTCCAATCCGGCAGTTCATCGTCGAGAATTTTCTCCAGCGTGGTGATTCGTTCCTCCATGCGCTGTGACTTTACATACATGTCTTCCAGCATTTTCTCGTCATCGCCCGAGAACTCGCGAGACTGCTTCCATTTTGTTATGAAGTGCAGAACAACGACCAGCGGAACGATGATCGTCAAACACAGGATAATTGCGAGATCGGCCATTGCTGTTATTCAACCTCTGCTGTCTGAGCGCCCGATACGCGCCGCTTCAAATCCTCCAGTTCCTTTTGCACAGACTCCTCTGCCTCCAGACTCGCAAATTCATGATTCAGGTCTTTAGGCAGTCCGAGGTCGTATGCCTCAATGCGGCCCTCTATATCATCGACGCGGCGCGTGTACTGCTCAAATCGAACCATCGCGTCCTCGATCTTGTAATCATAAATCTTGCGTCGCGCGGCAAGGCGGCTGCTTGCCGTCTTGTGTCTGGCGATCAAAGACTTCTGCCGCGCCTTCGCGTCCTCAAGTTTCGCCTCCAGGCGAGCGATGTCTTCGTTCAATTTGGCCAGGCCTTCGTCGATCGCAACGTAATCTTGCTTCAGCGCATCGGTCGCAGCCGCAACCCGCGACTTTTCGACCAACGCGGCCTTGGCCAGATCTTCTCTGCCCTTGCGAATCGCGAGTTCCGCTCTTTCGTCCCACTCGCCCTGATCGCGATCCAGTATTTCCAGTTTGCGGTTCAGGTCCTTCTTGTCCGCGATCGATCGTGCCGCCGCTGAACGCACCTCAACCAGCGTGTCCTCCATCTCCTGAATCATCAGTCGAACGATCTTCTCGGGGTCTTCAGCCTTGTCGAGTATCGCGTTGATATTGGAGTTCACGATGTCTGAGAATCTCGTGAAAATGCCCATGTCCGGTCCTCTTGCTTAGTCAGTGTCACTAAGAAGCTGCAGCTTCCGTGCCAAGCTGCCTGATTGCTATTTAACTCATTGATATTAAAGTAGATGGTGGTTCTTTTCGGGCTGTGGTTTACTGTTACAAGTTGGCTTTTTTCACTAACTATTAGTAATTTTAACCCAATTATGGGTAAATAGACCAATGTCTGAATCGCGCCCCGTTCAACCTATCATCGGTGAGGCTCCCGCATTCCTGGCAATGCTTGAACACGTCTCGCGTGCAGCACCGCTGTCGAAGCCCGTGCTCGTGGTGGGCGAACGGGGCACGGGCAAGGAACTCATCGCCTCACGCCTGCATTTTCTGTCGGACCGCTGGGAAAGCGTCCTGGTCAAAGTGAACTGTGCAACGCTGACCGAATCGATCCTGGAATCCGAATTATTCGGGCACGAGGCCGGCGCGTTTACGGACGCCCGTAAAACACACATTGGTCACTTCGAGCGAGCCGACGAAGGTACGATGGTCCTCGACGAACTCGCGACCATCTCGCTGCGCATGCAGGAGAAGATCCTGCGCGTTGCGGAATACGGAGAAATTCAAAGAGTCGGCGGCAGCGACACGATCCATGTCGACGTGCGAATTGTGGGCTCCACTAACGCTGACCTGCGAGCATTAGCGGCGTCCGGCCATTTTCGCGAGGACCTGCTCGACCGTCTCGCATTCGACGTCATTACTGTGCCGCCCCTGCGTGAGCGCATCGAGGACATCTTGCCGCTGGCCTATGCGTTCGCGATCAACATGACGAGTGAGCTGAAGCGACCACTGTTTCCGGGCTTTGGGGCGCGCGCATCGTCATCGCTGTTACGACAGGACTGGCCGGGAAATGTGCGTGAGCTGAAGAATGCCGTCGAGCGATCGGTGTATCGATCAACAGACCCTGAGGAAGTGATCAAAGCGATCGCATTCGATCCATTCGACTCGCCCTATGTTCCCGTGGCTCCTAAGGGACAAGCGACACCTCAGGGCGTGCAGATCAAGCGTTCGCCATTGTTACCAGCCGACCTGACCGAAAGACTAAGAGATACCGAACGGGATTTACTGCGGGCCGCGCTGGAAAAATCTCGCTTCAACCAGCGCTTGGCCGCCAAACTGTTAAACCTGACTTACGATCAGCTGCGCGGCAAATTACGCAAGTACGATATTAGCTGTCGTCCCGATAACGACGCACGTAAATAGCTGCTGTCGTAAACAAGCCACAAACAACCATACCGGCCCAAAGAGACGGACTGGTCACGAAACCCTGAATATCGATTGCTGACACCATGCTGACCAGATCGGGAGTCATCTCGAAGTGAACATCGTCATCGAGAAATTTTACAAAATCGAGATCGGCAAGCGGCGGTCGAAATGTTCGCTCCCAGATTGCAGCACCGAAAAACGACGTCGGTAATACGATTTTTTCGACAATAGGTAACAGGATAATACCCATCGTCGCGATGAGGAACGGCGATCGTCTGGCAAAAGCCGACACAAACAGGAACCAGCCAACAAAAGGCGACAGCCAAAGCACCATCGCGATGGCGACAATGAACGTTCCGAGCCAGATATCGAACAGCGGCACCGAACTCCAGATGAGGTGCCCTGCATCAGCGCCCACCGACATGATCCAGAAGCTCGCCAGAATCAGCAGCACGATATGGGTTATAGCGGCAATCGCGAGCGATACAACGGGTATCACAAACAAGGCCGTGATGAGTTTTGACAACACAGTCTCTGTTTCTGTCAGCGGTAACGACCGCCAGAACAGGATACTTTTGTTGTTGCGTTCGGCGTACAGCGTATCCAGGCTGTAGAAAACAATGAGGATCCAGGAACCGATGGCGAAAACCATCGTTGGCATCGACAGGAAGGCCATCAGTGCCGCCCGTTTTTCGAGTTCACCGATGTTCGACGCAGTCAGTACGGCCAGATCGACATGCGAACCAAACGCCGCAGCGGAGACCAATGCAAGTACCGTCAGTAAAGACAACACGACGGCAATGGCCACAGGAGTAACAAAAATAGACCGGTGCTCCCAGAGCTCGCGCTGGACCAGCGCCTGCAGATTTCCAATCATGAGCGTGCCTCCCGGACCTTGGCCACAAACAGATCGGCCACCGATGGCGTGCTGAGTTCGCCCAGCCCTGCAAGATGTTCGCGGCTGACGCCCTCGAACAGCATGACCGATTTACCGAACAACTCGCTCTCGGATATTGGCGCCAGACCCCTGGCCTTCGCGGCGCTTTCGCCGGATGTCTCGAGTTGCACGAAAATATCGGCCACGGCCTCCATGCTGGAATCCAGCAAGATCTTGCCGTCGTTGATAAACATGACATCGGTCAGGAGATTCTCGACCTCCTCTACCTGATGCGTCGTAATCAGGATAGTCCGGTCTTCGTCAAAGTAGTCGCTCAGCAAGTTGCTATAAAACTCCTTGCGAAAAAGTATGTCGAGTCCCAGTGTCGGCTCGTCGAGCACCAGGAATTTCGCATCAACAGCCATGATGATAGCCAGATGCAATTGCGTCACCATGCCTTTCGACAGTTCCCGAATTTTGGATTTTTTCATGACTTTCGTCTGGCTAAGCAATTTCTCGGCGCGTTCGCGCGAGAAATTCGGGTGTGTCGCTGCGACGAAATTCAGCAGCTGGTCAACACGAATCCAACGCGGTAACACAGCAACATCTGCGATGAAACAAATGTTCTGCATGAGTTCCTTGCGCTGTTTGAAGGGATCCAGGCCGAGCACCGATAATTCGCCGTCGCAATCGGTAAGACCCAGCAGCGCTTTCAAGAGCGTGGTCTTACCGGCGCCATTCGGACCGATCAGACCCATGATCCGACCCTTCTCAATTTCAAAGCTGATGTTGTCAACAGCGTGCACTGCACCAAAGCTCTTGGACACGTTCCGCGCGCTCACGAGGCTAGTCATTTGCCATCACCCGTCTCTCCCGGTTTCCGTGCGTCCCTGAGTAGCTCTTCAGTATCGAGGCCAAGCCGATTTATCATTTCCACAACCTTCGGCCATTCCTTTTCAACAAATCGCTGCCGCTCTTTCTTCAGCAGCTGTGTACAGGCGCCGTCATTGATGAACATGCCGCGACCACGCTTCTTTTCGACCAGCCCCTCATCGACCAGCTCCTGATAGCCCTTCAGCACCGTGAGCGGATTCAGGCGATATTCGGCCGCAACATTGCGCACCGATGGCAACGCGTCACCATCGCTCAGGACACCCTCCAGAATCATCGCGACTACGCGATCGCGTAGCTGTCGATAAATTGGCAGGTCTTCATTCCATTTAGGATCCATAACTTTCCTGTGCAAAAAAGGCGCCGGCTCTCATGGCAGGCCGGCGCAAATCCGTCGCTACTTTACTCGCCTTCGTGACGGATACTGAAATTCTCGCCGTTGATCATTACGTGCATGGCGATATCGATCGTTGGCCTATCGTCAATCACCTGTACGGCACCCACCTGGCCTGCAACAAGGGCAATCGACATCAGCGCCATAACGACCAAGCTGATGAATTCGTTGCCATATTGGGCAAATCTGGCTCGCATTTTGATGGCTCCCGCAGCTTTCGCTGCTCTTGGTGAACTAGTGTTATAGTTGACTATAACACTAAGAATACTATTTGCAAGCCATTTTTTTAGGTCCGATGCAAACCCCGTGGGCCGCTGCAGCCCGTTTAAAGATTCATGATTGATGCAATAAGTCTGAACCCTGGTGATCTGTCGCTTTCGCAGGCGCAAGCCGTAGCCTATGCTCCTGCAATGGATCCAGACCCCGAAGACAGCGCTCTGATGCTGCGCTACAAGGACGGCGATGTGGACGCGTTCGAAACCCTGTACCGGCGTCATAACGATGCCTTATATCGATACCTTCTCCGGCTCTGCCGCCATCGCGACACCGCTGAAGATATTTTCCAGGAGGTCTGGGGCAAGATCATCAAGGCACGCAGCCGCTATCAGGCGACCGCCAAGTTCACGACCTTTCTTTATAGAGTCGCTCACAACTGCTTTATCGATCACATTCGGCGCAACCGGCGACACCAGAATGCGGCCGACGTTGAGCCGGACAGTCAGGCGAGCCCCACAGACACGCCGGAGGTCGAGACTGAACGCAGCCTTGCAAGACGCCGACTCGACGCAGCCTTGCAAGACCTCCCCGAGGAACAGCGAGACGTGTTTCTTCTGCACGAAGAAAGCGGCTTGAACCTCGATGAAATCGCTCTGGTCACAGGAGCAAATCGAGAGACCACGAAGAGCCGGCTCCGCTACGCCGTCAAGAAGCTGCGTACGGCAATCAGTGAGCCATCGGAGACATCATGACTGAACAACGATCGACTGCTGATTTCGACGGGATTGACGATCCGCTCGTATCGAGTGCGTATCGGGAATCGGCCGCGGAGCGCACACCCGATGCGCTGAACCAAGCCGTGATGCGACAAGCCGGCGAACAGCTGCGTACGCGTTTTTTCCGGCCCGTTGTCTGGTTGCGACCAATGGCCTGGGCCGCGACTATTGGCCTTTCCCTGGCTATTGTCATCGAACTGTCCACTGTGCCGCAGCCTGCATTCGAAATACCGGTAATTGAAATACCTGCATCCGTCGAGATGAAGCCATTCGGGCCGAGAGCGAGAAAAACAATTACGGACGATGGCCGTGTCACGTTGCAGAACGCGGGCAGCCTGCAAAAGGCAGAGGCTGCGGTACCCGCGACCAGCTCCATGATCTCAATGCCATGCGCCGGGGATATTCGGGATTTGCCCGAACCCTGGCTCGAATGCATTAAGAGGCTGGAGAGCGACGGCCTGGTTGAACTGGCGGACTCCCAACGTGAACAACTGCAGCAGGCATTTCCGGACTTCAAATTACCCTGACTGCGACAAACCACAGTGCCGAATTGCTGCCGTGGGTGCTAGAATCGCCGCCCCTTACCCCGACTGACTACCCTCAGGACAGCAGCAATGAAATCACCAGTTCGCGTCACCATTACGGGCGCCGCCGGCCAGATCGGCTATCAACTCGCTTTTCGCATCGCATCCGGCCAGATGCTGGGCACGGATCAACCAGTGATCCTGCAATTGCTGGAGATAGCGCCAGCACTGACAGCATTGAACGGTGTTGTTATGGAGCTCAAGGATTGCGCATTCAGCACGCTCGCCGGTGTTGTCGCCACAGACGATCCGGACACGGCGTTCAAGGACAGTGATTACGCGCTGCTCGTCGGCGCACGCCCACGCGGACCTGGCATGGAGCGTAATGACCTGTTGCAGGCTAACGCCGCGATCTTCTCGCTGCAGGGCAAGGCGATCAATGATTTCGCCAGCCGCGATATTCATGTTCTGGTCGTCGGTAATCCGGCCAATACCAACGCGCTGATCGCGAGCAGCAATGCACCTGACATCGATCCGAAAAACTTCACGGCGATGACGCGACTTGATCACAACCGCGCAATGGCGCAACTCGCCGAGAAGACAGACAGCCACGTCACGGACATCCGTTGCATGACAATTTGGGGCAATCACTCAGCAACGCAATACCCCGACGTCGCTCACGCAACAATCAATGGTCAGGATGCGGCAGGTCTGATCGATCAATCATGGCTGGCAGATGAATTCATACCGGTTGTACAACAGCGTGGCGCAGCAATCATTGAAGCACGCGGTGCATCGTCCGCGGCATCGGCCGCATCCGCCGCAATCGATCACATGCGCGACTGGGCGCTCGGCACAGCGGGTGACGACTGGACCAGCATGGCGATTCCGGCAGACGGCAGCTACGGCATAGAGCCTGGCATCGTTTATTCCTACCCGGTTCGCTGCAGTGGCGGTGCCTATGAAATCGTGCAAGACCTCGAAATCAGTGACTTTAGTCGCGCACGCATGGACGCCACCGAGACCGAACTGCGCGAAGAACGCGCGGCGATCGAGGAACTTTTGTAAGGTGGCAGACAAGAACTCAACTGAGAGGTATTAAACGTGTCCAGTCTCGCGATGACACTTTTCTGGCTACTGCTGTTCATCGGCGGCGCCTTTTTTCTGGCCTACCGCCGCATTGACCTGCGCACATCAACGATTGCGACCGGTGCGGCCGCACTCGCCTATACCGTCATGAACGGCTGGTCCTGGGGTTTGCCATTCGTGTGGGCCGCATTCGGGCTCATGATCGTGCCGAACATAATCACGTTTCGACGCGAAAAGCTGACCAAACCGCTACTCGACATCTATCGCACGATGTTGCCGTCGATGTCCGACACCGAACGCGAGGCGCTCGAGGCTGGCAACGTGTGGTGGGATGGTGAGCTGTTCTCGGGCATGCCGAACTGGGACCGCCTCATGTCATACCCGGCACCGACTCTCTCAGACGAGGAACAGGCGTTTCTCGACGGGCCCTGCGAAGAGCTTTGCGGGATGCTCGACGAGTGGGAAATTGGCCACACGCTTGTCGACCTGCCAAAACCCGTCTGGGATTTTATAATTAAACATCGCTTCTTCGCGATGATCATCCCGAAACAATACGGTGGCCTCGAATTTTCGGCCTATGCCAATGCCGTCATCATCCAGAAACTGGCCAGCGTCAGTGCGACGGCGTCATCCACTGTCGGCGTTCCGAATTCGCTCGGACCCGCGGAATTGCTGCTGCACTACGGCACCGAAGAGCAAAAAAATCACTACCTCCCGCGTCTTGCAGACGGCTCCGAGATTCCCTGTTTTGCATTGACGTCACCGCAGGCAGGTTCAGACGCGGCATCACTCATCGACAACGGCATTGTTTGCAAAGGCAAATGGGAAGGCAAGACAATAGTCGGTATCAGGCTCAACTGGAACAAGCGTTACATCACACTCGCGCCCGTGGCGACGGTTCTCGGCCTCGCATTCAAACTGTATGACCCGGATCATTTGATCGGTGACAAAGACGAGTACGGCATCACGGCCGCACTTATTCCAACCGACATGGACGGTGTGACAGTCGGCCGTCGCCATTATCCGTTAACGATCGCATTCCAGAATGGACCCACGTCCGGCAAGGATGTGTTCGTACCGCTGGACTTCATAATCGGCGGCCAGAAGATGGCCGGCAAAGGCTGGAAGATGCTGGTCGAATTGCTGTCGGTTGGCCGGGCGATCACTTTGCCCTCAAGTGCATGCGGAGGCGGCCAGGCAGCCAGCTACGCAACGGGTGCCTACGCGAGGATTCGCAAACAATTCAACACGTCCATTGCAAACTTCGAAGGCGTTGGCGAGGCGTTGACACGTATCGCCGGTTACACCTATACGATGAATGCCGCAGTGTCGGTAACGGCAGGCGCGATTGATCAGGGCGAAAAGCCATCGGTTCCCTCGGCGATTCTCAAATACCATTGCACCGAGTTCGGTCGTGCGGTCAGTGCCGACGCAATGGATGTTCATGGCGGCAAGGGCATCATGATGGGGCCCAAAAACTACCTGGCCCGCGGCTACATGGCGGCGCCCATCGCGATCACCGTTGAAGGTGCAAACATTCTGACACGCAGCCTGATTATTTTTGGTCAGGGTGCTATTCGTTGTCACCCGTTTGTATTGCGTGAATTGCAGGCAGCGGGCGATGAAGATCGTGATCGCGGCCTGGCTGAATTCGACGACGCGCTGTTCGGCCATATCGGCTATGGAATCAGTAATGCTGCCAGATCGCTCTTTCTTGCTCTGACGCATGCCAAGTTCAGTCGCGTGCCTTTGAACACGCCAACGCGACGCTACTACCAGAACATCAATCGTTACAGCGCTGCGTTCGCGCTCGCATCGGACTTTGCGATGTTGACGCTGGGCGGAGAGCTGAAGAAACGCGAACTGCTGTCCGCACGCCTCGGTGATGTGCTGAGCTCGATCTATCTCGCATCCTGCGTGCTCAAACACTTCGAAAATCAGGGGCGCCGGGCGACAGACTTGCCGCTCGTTGAGTGGTCGGTGAGAACGCTCATGTATCGCGCCCAGGAGTCGCTGCACGCGTTCCTGCGTAACCTGCCCAATCGCTGGGCGGCAGCGTTCCTGCGAATTTTCATTTTCCCTCGTGGGCGTACCTACTCCTCGCCTTCCGATGAGCTCGGCGGCAAGATCGTCGAACTCATGTCCACGCCGGGTGAGGCACGCGAGCGACTCAGCCAGTACGCGTACAAGACCCTGAAACCGGGCAATCCGCTCGGCCTGTTGCAGGAAGCGCTGGAACTCACTGGCAAGAACGAGCCACTGGAGCGCCGCCTGCGGCAAGCGTACAAGGACGGTACAATCAAAGCAGAATACGTTGGCCTGCAAATTGACGAAGGCCTGCGAGCCAAAATCATCGATTCAGCAGAAGCTGCGTCGCTGCGCGAATATCACGACAAGGTCGCCGCATTGCTTGCAGTCGATGATTTCGCCCCCGAGGAATTAGCTCGGGAGATGCCGGAGTCCGTGAAAAACGAGACAGTGAAAAACAAGCCCGCAAAGAAAAAAACAGCAAAGAAGAAGACAGCCAGGAAAAAATCGTCTGGGAAAAAGAACAGCTAGGAAGGTCAACCTGACATGAGCGGACCTGGGGATTCGCCAAATTGCCTGAACTGTGGCGCACACCTCACCGGCCAATACTGTGGCCAGTGCGGGCAGCGTGCGGTTGGCCGCTTCATCAGTATCTGGCAACTATTGCGCGACGCGTTCGGTGACCTGCTGGAACTCGATTCGCGCTTGTGGCGAACGATGATTCCGCTTTTGATTCGTCCTGGCTTGCTCACCAAGGACTACCTGCAAGGCCGACGCGCTCGTTACATGCCACCGTTTCGCATGTACCTGGTTCTCAGCTTGTTGTTCTTCGTCGTCGCCTTTTTCAATCCGCGCGACGACCTCGCGATATTTTACGAACCCGTTGTCGCGCCGACTGTCGAAATCATGCCGGAAGACGAAGTATCGGCGGAGGACGAGTCTGAGGAAGATGAGCCGGAGGAAGCCGATGCGGAGTTTCTAACTGACTGCAGCATCGGTGAATTAGATCTGGACCTTGAGTCCGGGTGGATCAAACGCCGAATGACGCCGGAGAGACTTGCAGCGGTTTGCAAGCGCGTACAAGCCATTGGTGAGGCAGGCGTGAAAAAGGCAGTCCTCGAGAACATTCCAGCCGCGCTGATTGTTTTGCTGCCAATTATGGCATTCGTTCTCAAACCGCTATACTCGTTATCGCGCCGCTATTACGTCGAGCACGTGCTGTTCTTCGTCCATTTTCACTCGTTTGTGTTTTTCATTCTGACGCTGGAAATACTTTTCACTCGATTAGGCGAATGGCTGGGATTTGCGGAGACACTATTCAGTCTGATTGTTATTGCTGCGTCGCTTTATATACCTGTCTATCTGTTTGTCGCGATGCGCAGAGTCTATGGACAGGGTCGCGCACTGACTTTCCTTAAATATGTTCCGCTGGTAATTAGTTACGTGGTGCAATTCATCCTGTTGATGCTGGCTGTTTTGCTTATCACAGTATTCTCGATCTAGGAGCGCGGCGAATTGACCCTCCGCGCGACGCCAACAAGAGGCAGAAAGATGAATAAGAATTATCTCATCACGCTTGTTTTTACGATCATGCTGACCGCGTGTGGCCAGGAAGCAACTGATGTCGCGACCGAAGAGGCCGCAGTCGAGGCTGTGGCCGAGGACCGGACCGTAGCGACTGCAGCAGCCGCCTTGCCGCGGACGGACTCCATTGAAGGCGCAAGTGTGTTTTTCATAAGTCCCACAGACGGCGAAACCGTCACTAATCCGTTCGTGGTCGAGTTCGGAATCTCGGCTATGAAGCTCGTAAAAGCCGGCGACAATCAGGCCGGATCGGGCCATCACCACCTCATAATCGACGCCGGGCCGCCCGATCTGAGCATGCCTATTCCCGCCGACGAGCACTACATACACTTTGGCGACGCCAGTGCCTCTACCGAACTGACGCTGGAACCGGGCTCCCACACGTTGCAGCTCCTGCTCGGTGATTTCCTGCATATTCCGCACGATCCGCCAGTACTTTCGACGACAATTACGATCATTGTGGAATAAGCTTGAAGTTGACGCCCGGGGCACAATGCAATAAGTAGTTGAGTGGTGTGCCCGGGACCACTAGAATTCCGGGCCTGAACACATCCCTAATATGAATAAGTCCTCACACAAGAAATTGATCGGAATCAGTGGCCTCGCCGCCTATGTGCCGCCGTACAAGGTATGGCTGGAGGACTGGTGCGACTGGACTGACAATCAGTGGCCAAAGATTCGCGAAGTGGTCGGCCGCAGTTTCCGCCTGCGCGGGCCCAACCAAAGTGTCTATACAATGGCCGCCACAGCTGTTTTGCGGCTGATCGACCAGTACGATATCGACCCCACTCGTGTGAAGTTCCTCGGTTTGGGCACCGAGTCCAGTACTGACAATTCCGCCGGCGCAATCATCATTAAAGGCATGATTGACCGAGCGCTCGAAAGCCGCGGCAAAGCACCGATTGCGCGTAGCTGCGAAGTCCCGGAATTCAAGCACGCCTGCCTCGGCGGCGTGTACGGCATGAAAGGCGCGATTCGCCATCTGGCACTGGACGGCGCGGGCAGTCAGGCAATCGTCGTTTGTGCGGATATTGCTGAATACGCGCGCGGCTCCAGCGGCGAACCTACCCAGGGCGCGGGCGCTGTCGCAATGTTGCTCGAAGAAGACCCGCAGCTCGCAGTAGTCGATCTGCTAGGTTCCGGCTCTGCGTCGGACTACCGCATCATGGATTTTCGCAAACCGATGACTCGATTTTGCGGCCAGGACCGGTCCGAGGGCCAGCAAGTTCAGGATTTCCCGGTATTCAATGGCAAGTATTCAACCACCTGTTACATCGACGAGACCTTGCATGCCTTGAATGACATGTACGAGAAACGCGGACTTAACTCAATCGAGTATTTGCGGTCGCTGCGCTCGGTCTTTATGCATCGACCCTATCGGCGTATGCCGGAAACGGGCTGGGCAGTCTCCTACCTGTTCGCGTTGAGCGGCGGAGACTCCGAAGACAAGGCGGAGCTGGCATCCTACTGCTACGAAACAGGCGTCGACCCACAAGATCTGTGCGCTGAGATGCTGGGCAAACCCGCTGTGTCAAGCCTGGCCGAACCCGAGTACCTCAACGTCGAAGTCTATCCGCTTACGATGGCCGTATTACGATCATTCCGCGCGTCGCGACACTATCGCCGCGAAATACTCGACAAGATGGCACTCGGCAGTGACACGATGCTCGACCTTGGCAATTTGTACACGGCCGCATTGCCGGCCTGGCTGGCCGCTGGATTTGAGCAGGCGAAGGACGAGGACTCGCTGCAAACCGGAGAAGAAGTGCTGACGCTGGGCTACGGCAGCGGCGACGCGGCCGAAGTTATTCCGTTCTTCATGGCCGACGGCTGGCGCGAAGCTGCGGCCAGGATTAAATTTGCTGAAGCGATGAGTTTGTCAGTCGATCTTAGCCAGGAGCAGTACCACGCGCTGCACGACGGCAAACGAATCTCAGGCCTGGACTACATCCCGCGAAACGAGTTTGTCATCGATCGGGTGGGCAGAAGCAGTGAGCGGCATTTCACGGATCTCGGAATAGAGTATTACCGTTACGTGGGCTAGCTAGTCGGCCAGATACCGCAGCAGTTGCTCGGCATAGTTGTTTTTCAGGGATTGCCATTCCATCTTAAACCACGGTGTGAAGTTCCCGGATCCGCCTGCAAACTCACTTTCCAGCTCAGCCGCGCTCAGGAAACGAATACTTTCGACCTCGTGATCGTTGGCATGAACATCGCCATCGACACGTCCGAGGTACACATGACACAATTCATGTTCTGCTCCGAGCTCACCGAATTGCACCTGATACATGAATTTGTAGACGTACTCGAGCTCAGCATCGATATTCAGCTCCTCGCGCAAACGACGACGAGTTGCCACGGGCATGGTTTCTCCGCGGCGCGGATGACTGCAGCAGCTGTTCGACCAGAATCCGGGCCAGAGTCGCTTCGAGACCGCGCGCCGCTGCAACAATAATTCGCCTTTTTCGTTGAACAGGAATACCGAGAACGCGCGGTGCAGGATTCCCCAGCCGTGATGGGCTTTCGCTTTCGACACAAATCCGGTTTCCTGGTCATCGGCATCCACGAGGATCAGATCCTCAGACTCCGACGACACAATTCTGTGCGCGCTATGCAATTCCACTCTCACTCGTCGCTGAGCCTCATCGTGCCAAATCCCGCGGAAGAAAACGCAGCCTCAACCGCATCCAGTGTTTCCGGACAAACAGCGACGACCGCACCTCCACCGCCTGCGCCCGTCAGTTTTGCGCCTGCGGCACCGCTGGCTCTTGCGATCGAGATCATGCCTTCCAATTCCGGCGTCGACACTTCGATGGCATTCAACAGGCCATGGCAAATATTCATTAGCAAACCCAGCTGCACGTAATCTGCCGCTGCCAGGGCCTCGGCACCTGCGCGACTTAACGCATCAATCTCGTCGAAGATCGCGTCGTAGTGCGTTTTATTCTTCTCGCGTCTCGCTCGTACACCCGCAAGCTGTTCGATCGTCTTGCCTGTAGAATTGCTAAACGCAATCAATAATGGAGCTTGTTCCGACAGACTGATCGGCGAAATTTCAAGTTCGGTGGTTCGCCGGAACAGCATGGCTTTCGCGTAGGTCGCAACTGTGTTGTCCAGACCCGATGGCGTTCCATGCGCCAGCTTCTCGCACTCGAATGCGATAGCGTTCACGCGCTCGTCTGCCAGACCCAGGTCGAATTCGCTATTCATGCCGCGAATGATTGCAACTGCAATAGCCGCCGACGACCCTAGCCCCATGCCGCGCGGAACCCTCGATCGGATTTGGATGTCGATGCCCGCCATATCGACATCCAGTTCCCTGGCGATCAGCGCGATACCGTCCGCGAAGACCTCCGGGAACGAGGGCTGCGGTTTGTCTCTGCTAACGCGTGCGGACACGGCTTCGGGTATGGGCAATGCGACAGCATGTCGACCGTATACAACCGCATGCTCTCCCAGCAATATCACCTTGGCCGCTGCGCTTGCGGCAGTCGAATCGACATCGTCCACATCGATCTTTTTTGCAGCGCTGCGTGCATGCAAGCGCATGTGTCCTGCTTGTATACCGGTGGTTACGAGCGCCCGAATCGCAGCAAAGTTTTGTGCAAGACCAACCGCAGCCATTAAACCCGCAAGCTCGATAGCCGAGTCGACGCCTGTAATTCGCAATGCCACTGCCGCAGCCGGATTGGCAGCAAGCGTCCCGCCGACGATTCCGACCTTGAGCGGCAAGCAAATTTCGCCGCAGAGGTCACCGGACTCATGGACGTACCATCGTGTCAGCGAACGATATTGGCCGTCTCTTGC
>SMUZ01042346.1_pt1 | contig 22217 bp, 19 predicted proteins | sample 2456421 | NCBI WGS metagenome assembly SMUZ01 (sample SAMN11095932, study PRJNA526329) | marine sediment metagenome | biome: Marine sediment; feature: Surficial sediment; material: Deep marine sediment; isolation source: Hadal surficial sediment | place: Pacific Ocean | collected 2014-11 | depth... | reverse complement strand
GTTAGTGCAAACACAAATGTTCGGGACCGAGCCGCAGTGAAGGCGTAGGTGTCCACGCCGTCAGTCAAATTGTTGATAGCGCCGTAAACGATGAATCCGACTCTTTGCTCGGGCACTTGACCGGTAGCGAGACTCGCTGCAGATGCCGTCGACATGCTGTCATTCGGCTCCACGTCATATACCACTCTAGAGATCAGTGGATAAAATTCGGCTGACTCAACGGGCGGCGGAGGTGTGGTTGGCGGCTCCGGCGGAGGTGTGGTTGTGATCGGATTCGAGCTTCCCGAACCCGTAGAGACCGGCACACCGAGGATTTCGGCGATACAGCTAATCCCTCCGGTCAAAATCGCCAGAATCGCGTTGCAGCCGGACCCGCTTGAATCATCCGAAGAACCACACCCGACAAGCAGGAATGTCATAAGAATTAAAGATCCACAAACAGGAATTCTTTTGGATCTTTGCGTGTAAGACGAAGAGTTTCTGATGACCAATGGCCGTTTCACGGTGCTGTCTCCAATGGATGAACTGCAGCGTAAGAGTGCCCGTATGTTTCCTATATAGACACCATTTCGTTCATAGTTGCATTTTATCATCCGTTAGGTATTATTAATTGATACCTTTTGGGGTACACCGTCATGGCGCAGACCAGCGAACTCATCAAGACACTCAAACAGGCTCTCAAATCCCACGGCAAAACCTACGCCGCTGTCGCCCGCGAACTAGGTCTTACCGAAGCCAGCGTCAAAAGACTGTTCTGGCAGAAACATTTCTCCCTGGAGCGGCTTGACCAGATCTGCCATATGCTCGACATGGAGATTTCAGACCTGGTGCAACTGATGACCGAGCAACAACATCAGCTGCAGCAGCTGACGGTCGAGCAGGAGCAGGAGGTCACCGACGACGTCACGCTGCTGGTTGTAGCCATCTGCGCGCTCAACAAATGGACCATGAACGACATCGTGGCTTTTTACGACATCAGTGAAGGCGAATGCTTTCGGAAACTCGCGCGACTGGACCGCTTGAAGATCATCGACCTGCTGCCAAAAAATAAGATTAAGGTGCGGGTCGCGGCGAACTTTAGCTGGCGTGAGAATGGGCCGATTCAATCCTTTTTCCAGGAAAAAATCGGTCAGAATTTTTTAGGCGGTCGGTTCAGCCGCGACGATGAATGCCTGATCGTCCTCAACGGAATGCTATCGCCTGAAAGCAACGCTGAGTTTCAACGCAAACTGAAGCGGCTGGCTTGGGAATTCAATCTCCTGAATAGCGACGACTCTTCCCTGAAGCTACAACAACGTGGTGGCGTCACCGTGGTGATGGCAATGCGTGGCTGGAAATATGGTTTGCTCCACCCGCTCCGCCAATCGCCCGAGAGACTGCCTGACTAAGGTATTGCTCTCACGGCCAAAAATCACCGATCAGAGATACCTTGCCAATAGGGTGTCCAGATGACTCGCAAAAAGTTGCCGATCACTCTGACTCAGTGCTGACGGACCTCCTGTATCGATACCACTAGCTCGCAACGTATCCATAAAATCTCTCATATTCAGACGAGCTCGAATATCGTCCGCCGAATACATTTCGCCTCGAGGGCTGAGCGCGTAGCCGCCTTTGTCGATTACTTCCGCGGCTAGAGGAATATCGCTTGTTATCACGAGATCGCCAGCGCTGCATCTTTTGACGATTTCGTCGTCGGCCACATCAAAACCGGACGAGACTTGAATCGTTCTGACGGATGGAAACTTAGGTATATATACGGATCGATTCGCTACGAGCGTTAGCTGAACTCCGGTACGCTGTGCCGCTCTAAACAGTATCTCCTTGATCACCACAGGGCATGCATCAGCGTCTACCCATATTTCCATCTAGAGCGAATTCAGGCTCTTCGATTTCGGCGTCAGTTCTGACCACCACACAGGGCAGCTTCGAAACAAACGTCATCGCCGCCGAGCGGAATATGGCCGGTTTTGTCGAGAATGCCGGACATCAACACGTTCGCAATGTCGACCCCGGAATCATCTACGGTTACCAGCGTCACCTGATCCATTGATCGCCCGAACCCCGAACGCTGTCCACCACCCGTTGTCGCAAGTCGGATGTAATCTCGCCCATGCCGCTCAAGGTACCGATACGCGTGTAAATGGCCGTGAAAGACCGTGTACGGCCGGCCGGCCAGCGCAGTCTCGATTGCTGCGAAATTTTCTTCGCCATCCCGCTCCCAAGCAGCCTTGTGCATGAACAGAAACGTCCAGCGTACGTCCGGATTATCGGCAATGACCTGTTGGAAGTAGCCTGACTGTTCAGCAGTGATATTGCCGGCAGAGGACTCCGGCCAGTTAAAGAGCTCACCCAAGCGGCCTGCCCCCATTCCCATTCCTTCCGACCGAAGCACACTGAAGGCCTCGTTGCGGAGTATCGAGATTTCCTGCATTCGCTCCGGCAGAATGTCTTCGGTATTCAAGGCGAGAAACAGTACATTCTTATAGACGAAGTGGTAGTAGCGGTGCCCATAGCGCTCGTCCCAGACACTTTGCAACAATTTCTCTGACAGGTCGTGATTACCACCGACATAGAACACGGGTGCCCGGGCACGAGACGCCCGTTCATCAAAGGAATCCCATTGTCTATCGAGTTCCTCGCGATCGGCCATTCCGCCTTGAATCAGGTCGCCAACGTTTAATATCAGCTCCGGCCTTAACAGCGAAAGCTGCTCGATGGCAATCTCGAAGATTCCACTGCGCTCACCTCCCGTGAGATCAGAAAACACGGCGAACGTAAACTTGTGATCGGCTGCGTCGAAATTTTCGTGTGCCCAGGGTTTGACGCCATCCAAGACGTCATGTCGAAATTCGACTGGAACCTGGGCGACACCGATATTCAAGATCGCGAGAAGTGTGATCGATACCATGATTCTTATCATCGTTGTTCCCCTGCCATGTAATCGCGTGACTACCGACTGTTAATGAGTGTCTGCGTCCGCCTAAGGCAGACAGTCGACTACTTCAGAAACTCCAACATGCTGCCTGCTTTGAGAAGCTCGAGTCGTCCTAATGTGCTCCGACGGCGGGTTGGAGAGCCGTACTCGGGTCGTCATTTCCCGGCACAACCTCAATGCTTTCACTGATCGTGATGACGGTCATTTCAGTTCCCACAAGCAGCGCTCCGTCATACACGCTTCTAGTTTGATCGATTAGGCGTTGGTTAATGCCACGAGGAAAATGAGAATACACAGCCAGTCCAGGCTGCACCCGGTTGAATATCTCTCCGGCTTCCAGTATCGACGTGTGATGACCGCCTCGCCCGGACGCACCCATCGCACCCATCGCGCCCATCGCGCCCATCCCGGCACCACCACCCTCGGCATCGCCCCCACCACCACCGCCCACCTCGTGGATCAATACATCGACACCTTCTGAGTACTCGATGAGATTTTCAGAAAAACGTGTGTCACCGGAGATGACTACGGAGCGGCCAGCGTAATCAACCCGATACCCCAAAGCAGGATAGTTAACTTGGTCCTCGGAGGCGCTATTCGCAGGTGAATGATCAACGTCGAAAGCTGTGATCGTGATGCCATCTGCCTCGTAAACGACGCCTTGCTGAATATCCCTCCCGATAAGCGTGTTGCCGAACGACGAATCGCCGCTATAGAACAAGTTGTATTCGAATGCGCTGGCTATGTGGAGCGCCATATCCTCGGTTCCCGCCGGACCGAAGACCTGAAGGGGGACCGCTCGTCCGCCCTCGGGTACCCTGATGGGCGTTAGCCAGAGATCTGGTATACCGATATTGTGATCTCCATGAAGGTGAGTAAGGTAAACTCGGTCAACTTTCGCGAAATATTCTCCACCTAGCTTGGAGATCTGCTCCAATACCCCTCGGCCGGCATCGAACAGAAACGCTTTCCCCTCTATTTCCACCAATGTAGCAGTTTGTAGTTCAACAGGGCGCTGGATGTTGAATTCTCCACCTCGCGGCCCTGCGCCAACGCCTAAGAGCGTCACTCGGAGCGTGCCTTCTTCGACATCGGAGGAATCCTGCGCGGATGCCTGCAACGGCGCGATGGCAGCAATACCAGCGAGTAGCGCACGGCCGAACATAGCAAATCTAGATTTTCTTAAACTCATCTTTGATGACCGCCTCCGGCCCTCCCTTGGTGTAAAGTTCTCGCGTTGTATTACAGCTAGATTCTACCTATTTCAGGTAGCTAGATGGCCCAGAATCAGGTGAAATCTAAACGGGTCAGCTCTTTTTTAATTTAATATCTCATTCTGTTCGATGGTGCTGGTACCGAAAACCGGGCGGACTTGGTAGGCGTTATGTCGACACGAACGTATGGGTTTTGTTAAAAGCGGTTATTCGTAACAGCTGAAACGTTCTCCCAGCCCTTTAGCCGCCGATGTTCCGTCGAGCGGAGCTAGTCCGAGCCACTGGCTAGCCGCCGAAGCATTGACTAAAGAAAACGGAGACTTACAATTAGATCAACTCCGCAGTGCATAACAATAAGAAGACGGAGATATGATGACTCCAGCACTAATCTGCCTCTCTCTGGCGGTCTATTATGAAGCTCGATCTGAGCCCATGTTGGGCCAGGTCGCAGTCGCCCAGGTAGTACTCACCCGGGTCGAACACGCGGCGTATCCGTCGACAATCTGCGAGGTCGTACACGAGGGTGGGACTAATCGTCATCGCTGCCAGTTTTCGTACTGGTGTGACGGCAAGCCCGAGACCCCGTTAGATGATCGAGCCTGGCGCCTTGCTAAAGTGATCGCTCAGCTTACGCACGATGGAGTAGTCACTGCTGACGTCGAGGATGTGACCCACTACCACGCGGACTACTCGTCACCCTCCTGGCGAGACCAAATGCATCTGGTCGCCACCATCGGACGGCACTATTTCTACCTATGTGATGAACACTGCTCCGCACCCCGAAAACGATCCTAAAGGCCATTCCAGAACGAACGTTCTTTTTTATCTGCTGATGGCCGTACGACTGAGCGATCCGCGCTAACGAGACAATCTCTGCTGCTTGGTGGTTTCGACCGTTTGGTGACCGCCCTTCGTGTCCGCAGTAACCAAAGTCCAGTCCTATCCGCAGCTCCAATTCTGCGATATTGTTCGGCAGCTGCGTCACCAAACTCATCATCGGCGGCAACGACTTCAGGACTACCGGCATGAAGCTACGCACCTCAACCAAGCGGATATCTCCGCGGCGCATCGCAGGTTTCACCCTGATAGAGGTCACGATCGTAGCCGTAATCATCGCGCTGGTGGCCATGATGGCCTACCCCACAGTCGTACAGCGTCTGCGTAACAACGATCGCTCCGACGCACAGTTGGCCTTGGCACAGGTCAGCGTCAACCTAGAGCGTTTCTTCGCGACGAATGGGACCTATACGACGAATACGGCCCTACTCGGGTTGCAGATTGACGAAGGAACCGCGTACTCGAACGCCAACCGTTACGTCATGACCGTTGCGCCGGGTGAAACCGGAATCGGCTCCAGCTACGTCATCACCGCAACAGCCGCCGCCGGCGACACCTGGGTCGACGATGGTGACTGCACGGTGCTGTCGTTGGATTCCCTGGGGCACAGGGTTCCAGATCCGAACGATTCGCCGTGCTGGTAAGCCAACTGGAGACACAATAACTCCGCTTGTCGCCGCGGCCTTCGTCCGTCCCATAACTCAGCGTCTGATTAAGGTCTCTAATCTCGAGCTAAAAAGAATCCAGAAAGGAGTAATGAATGAAAAGTTCATCCGGCATGGTGACAGGACTCTCACTACTCATTGCGGCGCTGGGCACGAGCATGGCGGTCAGTCAGGAGAACTCCGGAGATGGCTGGGCCACGCTGTTTAACGGCACCGATCTTGATCAGTGGATTCTTCTTGGCGACGCGAACTGGACCATCGTTGACGACGTCGTTCAGGCCGACAGCGGCAACGGGTTTCTCGTCAGCGCTCAAACCTACGGCGATTTCCATCTGACACTGGAGTTCTGGACCGATACGGATGCGAATAGCGGTGTCTTCATTCGCTGCTCAGATTCGAACGACATCGGCTCCGGCAATGCCTATGAGATCAATATTTTCGATAAACGCCCGGACCAGACCTACCGCACAGGTGGCATCGTCAATTTCTCGGCGCCAACCAGCATCATCGATGCCGCCAATCAATGGAATACGTATGAGATCACTGCGCAAGGCTCACGGCTGCTGGTCGAATTGAACGGTACTGTCACCGCCGACATCGAAGATACCACGTATTCTGCGGGACCCATCGCGCTACAGTACGGGGCAGGTATCGTGAAGTTCCGGCGCGTTCGAATTCGGCGGCTGTAGCCCGAACCGTCGCGCCTCCAGTCACGAGCGCGGGCTAACGAGCGCTGATGTCGACGGCACCGCCCATATATGGCCGCAGAACCTCTGGTATCGTCACAGAACCGTCTTCACGTTGATAGTTTTCAAGCACCGCGATCAAGGCGCGACCCGCAGCGACACCGGAACCATTCAAGGTGTGCACCGGCTCAGGTTTATTGTTGTTGTCGGGATTTCGCCACCGCGCATGCATACGCCGGGCCTGAAAAGCCTCGCAGTTACTACAGGAAGAGATCTCCCTGTATCGGCCCTGTCCCGGCAGCCACACCTCCAGATCGTAGGTCTTGGCGGCACCGAAACCAGTGTCGCCGCCGCAAAGGGTCACGACACGATAAGCAAGCCCCAACCGCTGCAGAATCGCCTCGGCGTGCGACAGCAACTCTTCAAGCGCTTCGTAGGAATCCTCCGGCCGCACGATATGCACGAGCTCTACCTTCTCAAACTGATGCTGGCGGATCATTCCGCGCGTGTCTTTGCCGTATGAGCCCGCCTCTGATCGGAAGCATGGCGTGTGGGCCGTCAGTTTCATTGGCAGTTCATCGGGCTCGATGATGGTGTCTCGCGCGAGATTAGTCAGCGGCACCTCCGCAGTGGGTATGAGTCTGAGCCCAGCCTCACCATCAACATGAAACAGATCCGCGTCGAACTTCGGGAGTTGGCCTGTGCCAAATAGAGACTCTTCGTTGACCAGATACGGAACGTATACCTCACTGTATCCGTGATCGTTAATATGCACATCCAACATAAACTGGATGAGCGCACGCTGAAGTCTCGCCAACTGGCCGCGTAATACGACGAATCGACTGCCCGAAAGTTTTGCTGCGCTTTCGAAGTCGATGAGCCCGAAATCCTCACCGATAGAAACATGGTCTTTGGGTTCGAATTCAAAACTTGGTGGTTCACCCCAGCGGCGAAGCTCCGCGTTACAAGTCTCGTCCGCCCCATCAGGAACTGACTCGTGCAGCAGATTGGGCAAGTTCGACTGGAGGGCCTCTAAGTCATCCTGCACACTTTGCAGGCGTGCTTCAGTTTCGGATAATTTTTTCGCGAGCTCGCCGACCTCAAGCTTTAAAGGTTCGATGTGTTCGCCGGCGGCTTTCGCCCGACCGATGGCCTTAGAGCGCTCATTGCGCCCCTGGCGCAGTGTTTCAACTTCGACCTGTAGAGCCTTACGGCTGGACTCAAGCTCCAGATACCGCCCTCGATCCAGGACGACACCGCGGCGTGCGAGATTCCGCGCGATGCTGTCAAGGTCACTGCGCAGAAGTCTGGGGTCCAACATGGCTAGTGGCAATTCCCTGCAGACCGCGCCTTGTCTTGGTTCATCTGGGTAGCTCTGTACTCGTCAAAAAAACCTAGTTGGACCACTAGTCATGGTACCCCAATCGGCTCTCGATACGCTGACACCAACCTGCGAGCAACCAGAACGAGAGGCCGAAACCGATGAGCACGCCCGTCGCGTTCGCCGCGAGATCGCCTGTCTCGAAGAAGCGGTATGGCAGTCTGAACTGAATCAGTTCAAGCACTAAACCAAGAGCCAGTAAAATCACAGCGACGATTCCATGGTACCGAGGCGCGTAGAGCCCGGAGAACCAGATCATCAATAGACAATAGCTAGCAGCGTGTACAATCTTATCGCCCCACGCGAGGTCTATCGTGACAATCACAACGCTTGGGAAAACACTCGCCGCAACAACACACACGACCAATACCAAACCGCACGACAGCCATAGCCAGGGATATCTAAGAGGTAACACGACGCACGTTACCTCGGTTTGCCAATCACATCGACCCCATCCGGCGGATCAAAAGAGAATAGATCGGCAGCAAAATCCTGATTGATATCCACTTCCGAGAAATCTATTCGTATAAGTTGATCCAGGCCATCAATCAATTCGAGGCGAGCAAGCTCACCATTTCGAAAACCGATCAGAATCGAACGAAAGTCTGAGCCTGAGAGTCTAGGCGCCAGATGTACCCAACTCAGCCCGTCCTCTGTAAAGCTCTCTAGCGTCTCGAAGCCATCCCGCACCGGCTGATCGCCACTTAAAAGCATGGCCGGTGTCGCCTCGATGATGGCACTCAAAGGTGTAACGGTCGCCTGGGCTAACTCGACGTCGTATATCCACAGATTTTCGCCGTCCGCGAGAACAAGCTGCTCAATAGGTTCCCGGTAGCGCCACAGGAACTGGTTCGGGCGCTGTAGTGACAAACTGCCCGTCGCGGTCTCCATGAGTTGTTCGTCGGCACCCCGAAGTTCTTGATAGAACTCCGCCTGCAGGGTCTGCACCTCGTCTAGAAAGTTCTGCAGATGTTCTTCGCCTGTAAGCGCGTCAGCCAAATCCGCGGGCTGAGGCCAAGCCGATTCACAAGCAATCAGCGCCGCGCCGACAAATAAAAGAAACTGGTGGATGCTAGTCGTCGCTCGGTGGCGGCGGCGCCAACACTTCCCTGAATCCGTTCGTTTGCAAACTTCCAACGATGCCGGCCTCCTCCATGGTTTCCACCATCCGAGCTGCGCGGTTATAACCGATCTTCAGGCGACGCTGGACGCTGGAAATTGACGCCTTACGGGTTTGCGTCACGATCCGTACCGCCTGATCGTAAAGCGGATCCTGTTCGCCGTCCAACGCCCGCATCGTCATAGAATCGATTCCGGGGACATCGCCACTCGGGCCGGACAGAATTTCATCAATAAATGCAGGCGTTCCCGTACCGCGTATATCCCTCACCACGGAGTGCACCTCGTTGTCGGATACGAAGGCACCGTGGATCCGAGTCGGGATCGACGTACCGGGCGGCAGGAACAGCATGTCCCCGTGACCCAGCAGTTGTTCAGCGCCCATCTGATCGAGAATCGTCCGCGAGTCCACCTTTGCGGACACCTGGAAGGCCATCCGAGCCGGAATATTGGCCTTAATCAGCCCGGTAATGACATCAACCGACGGCCGTTGCGTCGCTATGATCATATGGATCCCTGACGCTCTAGCTTTCTGCGCGAGTCTTGCGATGAGTTCCTCTACTTTCTTGCCCACCATCATCATCATGTCCGCCAGTTCGTCGATGATGACGACGATATACGGTAAGGGCTGCAACTCTGGCGGTTTCTCGTCGCTGCCTTCCGGAACTGTGAACGTGGGATCGGGAATGGGCGTCCCGTAGTCCAGCGCCCTTTTAACCTTGCGGTTGTAACTGGTAAGGTGCCGTACGCCCAGCCCTGCCATCAACGTATAACGTCGCTCCATCTCAGCGACGCACCAGCGCAATGCATTCGCCGCCTCCTTCATGTTCGTCACGACCGGCGCGAGCAGGTGAGGAATGCCCTCATAGACTGAGAGCTCCAACATCTTCGGATCGATCATGATGAGCCGGACGTGTTCCGGCGAGGCTTTATACAAGAGGCTCAGGACCATCGCGTTGAGCGCCACGGATTTACCCGAGCCCGTCGTGCCGGCGATCAGCAGGTGGGGCATCTTTGCGAGGTCGGCAACGACCGGCTGCCCACCAATGTCTTTGCCGAGCGCCAGAGTCAGCGGGGAGCTTAGGTCATCGTAAACCCTTGATTTGATGATTTCCCCCAACGCGACCATCTCACGAACCTCATTAGGAATTTCGAGTCCGACATACGGCTTGCCGGGAATGATCTCTACGACTCGCACACTGACGGTGGACAGCGAGCGGGCCAGGTCCTTGGACAGATTCGTGATCTGGTTCACCTTTACTCCGGGCGCGGGTTTCAACTCGAAGCGGGTCACGACCGGCCCCGGGCGCACGGACACGACTTCAGCTTCGACACCGAAATCCGCAAGCTTCAGTTCGACGAGCCGAGACATCGCTGCCAATGCCTCTTGCGAATATCCGCCTTCCCGTTGCGGCGGATCGTCCAGCAAAGCTAGCGCCGGAAGTTCCGATGATGCAGGCGGTTCAAAAAGCGGCACCTGCCGCTCCCGTTCCAGCCTGGCGCTGGATTCTACCGATTCAAATAACGGCTCGATTTTCGGCGCATTCAGCTTCGATTTCGAGCGGCTCCGCGTGACAAGCTCATGGCGTTGTTGCTTGGCACGGCGGCCTGCAAGCCACACCTGGATGCGACCGACTGCGATCTCAGCCGCACCAATCGTCGCGAGGACACCGCGTCCTGTTCTATCCATTACCGCCAGCCACGAGACTCCGGTGGCCAAAGACACCGCCGCAAGCCAGATGACCAGCAGCAGTACGGTGGCGCCGAGAAGCCCGAGGATCTGCTCCAACCCCGCGCCGACGAGCTGACCGACAATACCGCCCGCCGTCTCCCTCAGGCCGGGGACCAGAAAGTGCAGTGTGGCAAGACCACAGCTGGCCGCGAGCATCAGAATGAAGCCGCCGCTCCGCCACAGCAGTGCCGAGCGACTCACGCGGTCACGGTAATTACGGCCTTTAAAGACCACCAGGCCGGCCAAAAGAACCAGCGCCGGAAACAGGTAAGCCGGCGCGCCAAACAACAGATAGGCGATATCAGCAAACCACGCGCCCGCTGGTCCCATGCGGTTTTGCACCATCTGGTTATCGCCGGAAACGCTGAAGGCCAGATCTGTCGCGTGATAGCTCGCGAGCGCGAGGAAAAAGATAACGGCGAGGCCCGCGCAGAGCCACAACGCCGATTCCCTTAAGCCCCGGATTCGTGGGACGAAGTAGGGCTGGGCCGCGCTGTTGGGGTTCGCTCTGCTCAAGTTCTACCCGAATATGTCAAGTTAAGGTGCTGATTATACACACACTCGCCCCGTGCACAGCCCCCGCGACAAGAGATTGGCGGCGCCCGATAGCTTACGCAACGCCGCCCCTATCCGCGCAGCTGTTGGCACCGGAAACGCATTGGGTAACCTGGTTATAGTACTCCTCGGCACCGGAGCGACTCGTTAGCGGTTCCGGCTAAACGCAGGAGTTATGCCTGAATCGTATGAATGTCCAAGTGCATCGCGACACCGGAATCCTGAATGTCGCGCCGGCCGCGTGGAACGCGCTTGCCGGCGACTCGCCGTTCCTACGGCACGAATTTCTTGCGGCATTGGAAAGAACCGGCTGTGTTGGTGGTGAGACGTCGTGGCAACCGAGTCATCTGACGGTAGTTGATGCGGCAGGCGAATTGCTGGGCGCATTACCCCTTTATATCAAGCACGACTCCAGAGGGGAGTTTGTCTTCGACTGGAGCTGGGCCGACGCCTACGCACAGGCGGGTCTTTCATACTATCCGAAGCTTGTCAGCGCAGTCCCGTTTACACCGGCAACCGGGCAACGAATCTTGGTTGCAGCGCATGCGGACTTTTCAACCGTCGCGACAGCTCTGATCGGCGCAGCCCGGGAGCTCGGCGCCGAACTCGGCGCGTCATCGCTGCACGTGCTCTTCCCTACTGAGGCCCAGCGTAATTATCTGGCTGGCGAAGGCCTGCTGACGCGGAAGAGTTGTCAATTTCATTGGCGCAATGATGGCTACCAGAGCTTCGACGATTTTCTAGCTCGATTCAGCTCCGCAAAACGCAAGAAAGCCCGCCGGGAACGGCGCCGCATAGCCGAAGCGAAAATTCAGTTCCAGCATCTCCAGGGCGACGAACTGGGACCCGAAGACTGGGACACAGTATTCAAGTTCTACGCGCATACTTTCCTGCGACGCGGCCGCACTCCTTACCTCAATCGTGCGTTCTTCGCCGATATCGCAACAACCATGCCGGAGAGCCTGGTCGTGATACTCGCACGCTTCGAAGGCCAGCCCATTGCGGCGGCGATCTGTTTTCGTAGTAGTGACACTCTGTACGGACGCTACTGGGGCAGCCTCGCGGATTTTCACAGCCTGCACTTTGAGACATGCTACTACCAGGGCATCGACTACTGCATCAGAGAGGGGCTGAGCCGATTCGAGCCGGGCACACAAGGAGAACACAAGATCAGCCGGGGCTTCACGCCCATAGCGACCTGGTCGAACCATTGGATCATCGATCCGGAGTTCGGTCATGCCGTCGCAGAATTTCTGGACCGCGAGCGGTTGCATGTGGAAGCCTATATGGAGGAACTTGCTGCGCACGCACCCTATCGGCGGGATCTGCAGGACACGACTCCATCCCGATGAGAAGCACACATACCGACAATGAGTGCCGACCATGACTAGCCCGCGCTGGCTGGCCGTCACCGACGCCCCCGACGATTTCCCACCGGCCGGGGAAGCGCTGACCGAACCAAACGGGCTGCTCGCCATGGGCGGCGATCTGAGTCCACAGCGGCTGTTGGCCGCATACACTCAGGGCATCTTTCCGTGGTATGAGCTCGGTCAACCGATCCTCTGGTGGTCGCCCGACCCGCGAGCCGTACTCTGGCCGGAGAATCTCCACGTCTCGAGACGCCTGCAACGCACACGACGCCGCTCCAGTCTCAGTCTGACTTGCGATCAAGCATTCGCCACCGTGGTCGAGTGTTGTGCTGAGCCACGTCGTTACGCCGAGAGCACTTGGATCACCGGCGAGATGAGCGATGCGTACAACGCTCTGCATCGGCTTGGCTGGGCCCACTCTTTCGAGGCCTGGCAGGACGACGAACTCGTAGGCGGGCTGTACGGCGTCGCCATTGGTCGAGTATTTTTCGGTGAGTCCATGTTCTCGCGAACGACGAATGCGTCGAAGATCGCGCTGATTACCGCAGTCAACTACCTCCGAGCCAGAGACTTCGCGCTGCTAGATTGCCAGATATGGTCGAGTCACCTGCAAACTCTTGGCGCGACAACCCTACCGAGATCCGTCTTCCTGCAACAGCTCGACGAACTATGCCGTCCGCCGGGCAGCCCGGGCTCGTGGGCGAAGGATTTTGAAGAATCCAGCGGGGACCAGACTCGTCTCGGGTAGCAGGTTAGCTAGCCTGCTCGGTGGCGTCGTTGCGGGAGTCTCGTAGGATGTGTAACAATTCGGCGCCGCAGTCGGCAGGTAACCGTTACAGTATGGCCAAAGAAGAAGCAATCCAGATGGAAGGCGTGGTATCAGAAACGCTACCCAATACCACTTTCCGTGTCGAGCTCGAAAATGGCCACATCGTCACTGCCCATATCTCGGGCAAGATGCGCAAGAACTACATTCGAATTCTCAAGGGCGATCAAGTCACAGTCGAGTTGACACCCTACGATCTCACCAAGGGGCGCATCATTTACCGCTCCCGGTAGTGGGGTTCAGGCTTCAGGTAAGTGTTCGAGTTCGCGCGTAACCGGCTCGGGTGTCAAGATCAGCCCAGCTCCGTCCTCATTCAGGTCTACCCGCACATGCCCGCCGTCTCTAAGCTTACCGAACAGCAACTCTTCGGCTAGCGGCCGCTTAATATGCTCCTGGATAACTCGGGCCATCGGCCGCGCACCCATATTTTTATCGTAACCTCTCTCCGCGATCCAGGTGCGCGCGGCGGGCGCTAACTCGATTGTCACGTCATTCTTATCCAGCTGCGCTTCGAGCTCTATGATGAATTTATCCACCACTCGAGCGATGGACAGTTCGTCCAGAGACTCGAACTGAATAATTGCATCAAGCCGGTTGCGAAATTCCGGCGAGAACAGCTTTTTGATGATCTCCAGGGTATCGCTGGAATGATCCTGGACCGTGAACCCGACGGACGCGCGGCTCATCTCCTGCGCGCCGGCGTTTGTGGTCATCACGATCGTGACATTGCGAAAGTCGGCCTTGCGGCCGTTGTTGTCGGTCAAAGTACCATGGTCCATTATCTGCAATAACAGATTGAATACCTCTGGATGCGCTTTTTCGACTTCATCGAGCAACAGAACACAATGGGGATTCTTCGTGATGGCCTCAGTCATGAGACCTCCCTGATCGAAACCGACGTAGCCCGGTGGTGCGCCGATCAAACGTGACACGGTATGGCGTTCCATGTATTCGGACATATCGAAGCGTATGAGCTCAACACCCATTGTCATGGCCAGTTGCCGAGTCACTTCGGTCTTGCCGACGCCGGTCGGCCCGGCGAACAGGAAGGAGCCGACCGGGCGTTGCTCGTCGCCCAGACCGGATCTCGACATTTTGATGGCAGACGCCAACGCACCAATCGCCTGATCCTGGCCGAAGATAACGAGCTTGAGATCCCGTTCAAGATTTCTAAGCACATCGCGGTCCGATGTCGAGACGGTTTTCGGCGGAATTCGTGCCATCTTGGCGATGATATTGTGGATGAGTTCCACGTCCACGACTTCCTGCCGCTCTGCTTCGGGCTGCAGACGCCTATTGGCGCCGGCTTCGTCGATCACATCGATCGCCTTATCCGGCAGCTGGCGATCGTTGATGTGCTTGCTCGATAGCTCCGCTGCCGCCTTGAGGGCTTCGTCGTCGTAGCGCACATTGTGGTGTTCCTCGAAGCGAGTCTTGAGACCACGCAGAATCTCGATCGTCTCCTCGATGGTGGGCTCGACGATATCGATCTTTTGAAAACGGCGGGCCAGCGCATGATCCTTCTCGAAGATACCGCGGAATTCGGTGTACGTCGTCGATCCGATACATCGCAGATCGCCGTTGGCCAGCACAGGCTTGATCAGGTTGGAGACATCCATCACACCGCCGGACGCCGCACCGGCACCGATGACGGTATGAATTTCATCGATGAACAGAATCGCCCCAGGTAGTTTTTTGAGCTCGGTGATCACGCTTTTCAAGCGTTTCTCGAAATCCCCACGGTATTTCGTTCCTGCGATGAGGGCGCCCATATCCAGCGCATAGATCCTACAATCCCTGAGCACCTCTGGCACTTTGCCCTCTGTGATCAGACGGGCCAGCCCTTCAGCGAGTGCAGTCTTACCTACGCCGGCCTCACCCACAAAAAGAGGATTGTTCTTGCGGCGCCGGCATAGAATCTGCACGGTACGCTCGACCTCCATCTCGCGGCCGATCAACGGATCGATACGCCCAGCTTCAGCCTGAGCATTCAAGTCGCTGGTAAATTGCTCCAGCGCACTGACTTCGGATCCCACGCGATCCCCATCTACCGCCTCAACATCTTCATCGTTTTCAGCGTTGCGTTCTCGAAAGCTCGAAAATCCGTGAGAGATGTAGTTAACCACGTCCAAGCGTGCCACATCATGCAGCCCGAGAAGATAGACGGCCTGTGATTGTTTCTCGTTGAAGATCGCGACCAGGATATTGGTCGGCGTCACCTCTTTACCACCGCTGGATTGCACGTGTAACACCGAACGCTGCAGGACGCGTTGGAACCCGAGAGTTTGCTGAACGCCCACGTCCACGTCTTCCTCGTCATCATCCTTTATAAGCCGCGGTGTCGATTCGGCAATGAACTCAATGAGTTCACGCCGCAGCTGAGCAATGTCTGCACCGCAGGCTTGCAGAATCTCTAGGACCTGGGGCGTGTCGAGCAATGCGAGCAGTAAGTGCTCGACCGTGATGAACTCATGCTGAGCTTCCCGAGCCTTCTGGACTGCCTCGTTAAGGCAATATTCGAGTTCGCTCGACAACATCAGGTTTGTTCCATCGTGCACAAAAGCGGGTGCTGGTTTTGCTGCGCTAATCCGGTCACTTGAGCTACTTTAGTCTCGGCGATCTCAAAAGTGTATACACCGCAGATACCCTTGCCCTTGGTATGCACCTGAAGCATAACGCGGGTCGCGATCGAGCGGTCCATGGAGAATATTTTCTGTAGCACTTGCACCACGAATTCCATCGGAGTGTAGTCGTCGTTCAGTAGCACGACCCGATACAGCGGCGGTTTCTTCAGCCGCGGACGGGCCTCTTCCAAGGCAAGCCCGTGGTCGCCCTCAGTACCGACTGTGTAAGGATCGTCCGCCATAGTCCAGTATTATCGGGCCTAACAATCAAATTTAAAGGTAGGCGACAGGTGGAGATTCGACGAAAGACGCGAATTTAACTCCTGCGCAGCCAGAAAGGCGCAAAACTGGCGCCTAAGTCACTTGTCCCGCCCCTCTAGCGTGCCTATGATACTTGGTTAGGCTGGCAAGCCACGGGGTTCCAAGACGCATCTATGGACGTCGCGACACGTATTCTCCAATGGAAGGAGCACCCGCCCGAGGAATGGGCGAGAGCCGCGAACCGTTACCTGCCCCACATCGTCAGCGCCCTGTTGATAGTGGCGCTGGCCAACAAGCTTGCGGAACTCACGTGGACGATCATCCCGGGTACTCCTCTGAACGCAGCGGCGCCGATCGTTAGCGTTCCAACCACCCGAGGAAACTCTGTCACCGCAGCCTTGGACTTCTCCAGGATCACTGGCAGCCACCTGTTCGGCGAAGCGTCGCAGGCCGTGGCAGCGGTGATCGAGACTATAGTGGACGCGCCCGACACGAACCTGAATCTCGAGCTGCGCGGCACCCTATCGAGCCAGGACAGCGAGAGTGGCTGGGCGATCATTGCCGACGGTCGTGGCAAGGAGAAAATTTATTACGTCGATGACACGATCGACGACAGCGGCAATACGGTGCTTCACGCGGTGTATGGGGATCGCATCCTACTCAACCGGGCTGGGAATCTGGAGACGCTACGTCTGCCCAAGGAGCTCTCCGCCGGTGCCGCAACAGCCACCGTTCGACGGACTACGGCCGCGCCCGTCGCCTCCAATTCGTCGCTAAGGAACGTAATCAGTGAGAACGCCTCGCGCATTACCAACGTGATCCGGGTCGTACCCCATATCGAACAAGGCCAGATGGTCGGTTTTCGGATCAACCCGGGCCAGGCACGTGCACAGTTCGATGCACTGGGCTTACGACCCGGCGATGTCGTGACCGAGATCAACGGCACCGCAATGACAGACCCGAGCCGCGGCCTGCAGGTTTTTGAAGCCCTGGGTGAGACCACGGTAGCCAGTGTCACGGTGCTCCGCAATGGTCAACCCGAAGTTCTAGTGATCGATACCAGTCAACTGGCGGTACTGGCGGAGGGTCGTCAGTAGGACGCCGCGCCAGAACAAACAGGAAACACTCGTGAACAGACACTATGCGATGCGAGACAGATTAAGAATCATGGCGCTAGGGCTCGTCCTCGGGCTAAGCACCACGAGTTCCACTGTCGCTCAAGACGCTGGGCCGCAGATCATGCCCAACTACCGGGACGCCGACATTCGCCAGATTATCGAGGCGGTAGGCGAAGTCACCGGGCGAAACTTCCTCGTGGACCCGCGGGTAAATGCCCAGGTAACGCTGCTGTCGTACACACCCATGTCCCCCGACGCGTTCTACGATGCGTTTCTCGCCACCCTCCAGGTACACGGTTACGCAGCGCTTGAGGCCGGCGACATCGTCAAGATCGTACTCGACGCCAACGCGCGGCAACTGCCTGGCGCTGGGGCGGGAGCCACGGGCGACCGGTTTGTGACTCAGACCATCCAACTGCAGAATATCGGCGCAGCCCAACTCGTACCGATTCTGCGCCCGCTGGTCCCCCAATACGGACACTTGACCGCGCACCCGGCCTCCAACATTCTGATCATCGCTGACCGGGCGAGCAACGTGACCCGCATGCTGAACATCATCGCCCGCATGGACCAGGCCGGCGCTGAGGAAATCGAAGTGATTCGCTTGGAGAACGCCTCGGCTACTGAGGTGGTTCGCATGCTCAGCACGCTGGATCAGGCCGCCGCGGCCGCGGGTGGTGCACCCGCCGCCCGAATCGCCGCCGATTCGCGCACCAACAGCGTGCTGATCAGCGGTAATTTGAACGGGCGGCTTCGTTATCGTGCGCTGATCGCGCATTTGGATACACCGAACGAGGACGGTGGCGATACACGCGTTCGCTATCTGTACTACGCGGACGCCGAGGACCTCGCAACCAAGCTGCAAACACAATTTACTGCAGTCGGCGCCGACGGTACGGCAGGCGCGTCAGCCCAAGGTGTCAACATTTGGGCCGACGCGGGCACCAACGCGCTCGTTATTAACGCTCCGGCCAATGTCTTTCAGGACATAACTTCGGTAATCGACCGATTGGATATTCGGCGCGCTCAGGTGAAAGTGGACGCGATCATCGTCGAAGTCAGCGAAGAGACCGCTAGCGCGCTCGGCGTGACTTGGGCCATCCAGGGCAGTGGCGCAAACAATCCGGTCGCGTTCACGAACTTTGGCTCGACGATCCCCGGCATCATTCAGCTCGGCTCCGCCAGCGCCAGCGGCACGCCCGACCCGTCAGCGCTACCGGAAGGTGCGGTGCTTGCCGTGGGGCAGATCCGGGACAACGGCACGAGCTGGGCTGCGATCCTCAGCGCACTGCGTGGAGATGCCTTGAACAATATTATCTCCACACCATCGATCGTCACGCTGGACAATGAGGAAGCGGAGATCAAAGTCGGCCAGGAGGTGCCGTTCCTGACCGGGAGTTTCACCAATACCGGTGGTGCCGCGGGCGCGGTCAACCCGTTCCAGACGATCCAGCGCGAGGAAGTCGGTGTGAGCCTGAAAATCACGCCGCAGATCAACGAGGGCAGCGGCGTGAAGCTCACGATCGAGCAGACGGTCTCAAGCATCGACTTTGGCGCATCCGGCTCCGGCGCGGTCGACCTCGTGACGAACAACCGATCGATTACGACGACTGTCTTCGTAGAGGATCGAGACATTTTGATACTGGGCGGTTTGATCGACGATCAGCTGAGCGAACGCGAGCAACGCGTGCCTTTCCTCGGCCGCATCCCGGGGCTGGGCTGGTTGTTTCGGGCACGTACCGTCGAAAAGACGAACAGGACTCTAATGATCTTCATTCGCCCGACCATCTTGCGCAACAGCGTGCAGGCGAACTTTGAGACCAACGCAAAGTATCGCTTTATCCGGGACTTACAACTGCAGCAAGCCCAGGAAACCGTGCCGCTGATGAGAAATGCGGATCGCCCGTTGCTGCCGGAACTCACCCAACCTGCGCCAATACCGCCGCCAGCCCAGGGCGAAGCGTCCGAGACCAATGGCGGCTAACCTGGATCTCGATCAAACCGAGACAGCACAACCACGGGAGCGACGTCTCCCGTTCGCTTTCGCCAAGCGTCACGGCGTTCTGATCCAAGGCGTGAAAGACGGTCACACCGAGGCCATCTACCGGCAAGGCGTGTCGACACTGAGCCTTGCTGAGGTTCGCCGTTTTGTCGGCGGTCCCGTGGCGTTCTCCTGCGTCGATTCGGATTCCTTCGACGATCAGCTCCAGATTTCGTACGAGAGCGGCGCCTCCATGACCATGATGGAAGGTCTGGACGATGAAACGGATCTGCTGGAGGTCGCGCAGCAACTTCCCGAACCGTCCGACCTGCTTGAAAGCGATGATCAAGCACCGATCATTCGCCTGATCAATGCGCTGCTGACCGAGGCGGTCAAGAAAAACGCTTCGGATATTCATATCGAACCCTACGAAAACCACCTGACCGTCCGGTTCAGGATCGACGGCGTGCTCCAGGAAGTCCTCAAGTCCCGGCGCGCAGTAGCGCCACTGGTCGCATCCCGTATTAAGGTCATGGCCAAACTCGACATTGCGGAAAAACGCCTCCCTCAGGACGGGCGCATATCCCTGCGGATCGCAGGCCGGGCCGTTGACGTTCGCGTCTCGACCATTCCATCCGGACACGGCGAGCGAGTCGTCTTACGACTGCTGGACAAACAGGCCGGGAGACTGGATCTGTCACGCTTAGGTATGGCCGAACGAGATCGGTCCAGTATCGATTCGCTGATTCATCGCCCTCACGGCATTCTCCTCGTCACCGGCCCCACGGGCTCAGGAAAGACGACGACGCTCTATGCCGCGCTGGAGCGCATCAACGACCTGAGCCGCAACATTTTGACAGTGGAAGACCCGATTGAGTACTACATCAATGGCATCGGGCAGACGCAAGTCAATAACAAAGTGGAGATGACATTCGCGAGAGGCTTGCGGGCCATTCTTCGTCAGGACCCCGATGTCGTCATGGTCGGCGAGATTCGCGACTTGGAGACTGCCGAAATCGCAGTACAGGCGAGCTTGACCGGCCATCTCGTTTTGTCCACGTTGCATACAAATACGGCCGTCGGGGCCGTCACGCGACTTCGGGACATGGGGGTGGAACCGTTCCTATTGTCCTCCAGTCTGATCGGCGTGCTATCGCAACGCCTGGTCCGCGTGCTCGACCCCGAGACGCGAGAACCCTATCAGGCGGGTGAATACGAATGCCAATTACTGGATGCCGACGTGAGCAATCCACCAACGCTTTACCGTACCTCGAACGGAGATCAAGGTTACCAGGGGCGCACGGGAATATACGAACTCGTCACTCTCGACGACAAGATGCGCAGGATGATTCATGACGGCGCCGGTGAGCACGAATTGGAAGCTTATGCACGCGAAAAGGGGCCCGGTATCAGAGACGACGGTATCGGCAAGGTCCTGACTGGCACGACGACCCTGGAGGAAGTACTTCGGGTTACCCGGAGCGATTAATGGGGGCATATCAATACGTTGCGTTTGACAGTAACGGCAAGGAACGCAAGGGGGTATTAGAAGGCGATACCCCACGTCAGGTTCGAGCACTACTACGCGAACGCGAGCTCCATCCGGTAGAAGTCACCGAAGTCGAAGCGAAGGAACGCTCCCGGCGAACAGAGTTCTCGCTACGCCGCGGAGTTTCGGCACTCGATTTGGCACTACTCACACGCCAGCTCGCCACCCTGACTCGAGCGGGTTTACCCCTCGAAGAAGCGCTTCAGGCTGTCAGCGAACAGACTGAGCGGCCGAGGCTCAAGAGCATCATCCTCGGCGTGCGTGCGAGGGTCCTGGAGGGCCACACTCTCGCCACCGGACTCGACGATTTTCCGCATGCGTTTCCGAACATCTATCGCGCGACTGTTACCGCAGGAGAACAGGCGGGAAGGTTGGACGCGGTCCTGGAGCGACTGGCCGATTACACGGAGTCCCGTCACAACCTGCGTCAGAAGATCAGCCATGCTTTGATCTATCCCATCGTGTTGACGGGTCTGGCGTCCACGATCATCGTACTCATGCTCGTCTACGTCGTACCCAAAGTGGTCGGGGTATTCGAGACTACCGGACAGACGCTACCACTGCTTACGCGGGCGCTGATCGCTCTGTCAACTTTTCTGCAAAATTGGTGGTTTTTAGTCGTGGCGGGAATCGTCGCGGTAGTCGTCGGGATCAATCGACTCCTGAGCCGAGAGGGACCGCGCCGACAATATCATCGGTGGCTCCTCAGAACGCCCATCTTCGGGCGTGTTAGCCGGGGACTTAATACCGCCCGTTTTACGAGAACACTGAGTATTCTGAGTTCCAGTGGGGTACCCATCGTCGAGGCAATGAGCATCAGCGGCTCCGTGGTCACGAACCTGCCGATGCGCGACGCAGTCGAAGAAGCTACGGTTCGCGTGCGTGAAGGCGGCTCAATCGGGCGCTCTCTTGGTCAGTCCAAACTCTTTCCGCCGATGAGTATCCATCTCATTTCCAGTGGCGAGGCTTCCGGGGAACTCGAAAACATGCTCGAGCGCGCAGCAAACCATCAGGAGAATGAGATGGACAGTCTGCTCGGAGCGATGCTGAGCATTCTTGAGCCGGCCCTGATTATCGTCATGGGCTTGATGGTGCTGGCGATCGTCATGGCCATTTTGCTGCCGATTTTTCAGATGAACCAGCTCATTGCCTGAGCGCCTCGCGTAGAGACGACCGCCTTCCCGCGAACGTGGCGCAGACGACAGGCGCCGCCTAATGAAAGTCTCTGGATTGAGTAGGCAAAGAGCCCAATAAGGCGCTGTGATCATAGAGCCGATCAGCCACCACATGGACCACTTCGCCCTCCTTTTGCACGTGGCCCTTAACTCCCAGCAGGGTCGCCCCGAGTAAGATAGATCGCTGAC
>SMUZ01012557.1_pt1 | contig 22249 bp, 16 predicted proteins | sample 2456421 | NCBI WGS metagenome assembly SMUZ01 (sample SAMN11095932, study PRJNA526329) | marine sediment metagenome | biome: Marine sediment; feature: Surficial sediment; material: Deep marine sediment; isolation source: Hadal surficial sediment | place: Pacific Ocean | collected 2014-11 | depth... | reverse complement strand
CGGATGAATCTTTTCAATCCGTTTGATTTGTTTCACATTGAAATTGCAGACAGCGGCGTAACGAATTTGCCCTGTTTTTACCAAATCTGCTATTGCGCTCCAGGCCTCTTCGATGTCATTTTTCGGATCGGGCCAGTGGATTTGATAAAGATCAATCACATTTACCTGCAGACGTTTCAGACTGCCTTCCACTTCGGCGCGCCCACTTTCCCGTTTCAGTCTGCCTGAAATATTTTTTCCGTCGTGCCAGACTAAGCCGCATTTGGTGGCAATTGTCGGGCGGTTGTTCATCCCTTTAATCGCTTTTCCTACGACTTCTTCGGCGTGGCCAAGTCCATAAACCGGGGCGGTGTCAATCCAATTGATGCCCAAATCCAGGGCTCTGTGAATGGTCGCGAGCGATTCTTTTTCATCCTGTGCTCCCCAGCCGTACTTCCAACCGCCGCCGCCAATGGCCCAGGTGCCAAGACCGATTGAAGTCAGGTGTAAATCAGTTGTGCCTAATTTTCTTGTCTGCATGCTTAAATATCTTAAATAATCAAACCTCTGTCAAGAGAAAACTGAGCATATGCTCTTGATTAAATTCAGAATATTGAATATCATGGTAATCATGATCGAAACCAGCGTCATTATTCCTACCTTTAATCGACTATCGTTTTTAAAAGAAGCGGTCGAGTCAGTCCTAAGCCAGACATATCAGGACTTCGAACTGATTCTGGTCGACGATGGCTCTACCGATGGCACCAAAGAATTTGCCGCCAGACGAAGTGATCAGCTAAAGTATATCTACCAGGAAAATTTCGGCCCAAGCGCTGCCCGCAACCGCGGGATTAAAGAATCCGAGGGCGAATACATCACCTTTTTAGATTCCGATGATTTGTGGCTCGAAAATAAACTCCAGGTTGAAATCGATTTTATGAAATCAAACCTGGACGCCATGGTTTGCTACTCGGACGAAATCTGGATTCGCAGAGGTGTGCGTGTGAATCCAAAAAATAAGCACAGAAAATATTCAGGTTGGATTTTTGAACAGTGTTTGCTTCTTTGTATCGTCAGTCCGTCGTCCGTTTTAATGCGAAGAGAATTTTTTGAATCAGTCGGCTATTTCGACGAAACGCTTCCCGCGTGTGAGGATTACGACTTGTGGCTCAGAGCCTCCCTGGAATTCCCTTTTTATTATATTCCCAAGAAACTGATCATGAAAAGAGGAGGACATGAAGATCAATTGTCAATACAATGGGGGCTCGATCGCTACCGGGTGCGGGCGCTGCTCAAATTACTGAAAAACAGTGAGCTGGATAAAAGACAGTACGAATGGGTCGTGGAGAAAGTGATTGAAAAAGCGGCTATCCTTGAACAGGGATTTCGCAAGCGGGAAAATTTGCCCGAGGCTGAGTTTTATAAAAAATTAACGGTAGAAGTCGTAAAGAATGTTGTTCAAAATCAAAATATTAGAGGAAAGCGATGAGCGGGAAGCGAATCTTTCTTGCCGCGCTCCTCACTTCTCGCCCTTCGCTCTTCAATCACTACTTGAGCCTTTCAAAAATATGAAATCCTAAAGCCGTTTTTACAACCTCACTTGTTTCATTCTTTTTTAATTTCAAAACGGCTTGTTCTAATTCAGGCTGCAGATCCCCTTTTTTAAAATAACCAAAATCTCCGCCCAGTGCGGCGGTGTTTTTATCAATAGAGTGATTCAAGGCCAGTTCAGAGAAGTTTTTGCCTTGTTTTAATTGCTGCAGAATTTTCCCAGCTTCTTCCTGCGTTTTGACCAGAATGTGCCGCATTCTAAAATAATCAGGATCGAGGGCTTTTTCCAAATCCTTTATAAAATCCGGATTGATTTTGAGACCAAATCGTTCGGCGGCTTTAGCGTGTTGCATCGCCAGTGCATAGTCATAAATGTCGTAATATGAAAAGGATAGATTGTTGTGTGCCGTCCCGTGACTTGGTACGATTTTCAGGACTTTTTTGAAATTCTCAATTGCTTTATGAATATTCCCGTTGCTCAAATGGCTTAAGCCTAAATTGTTAAAGGTGTCAATATTTAAGCTGTCCAGCTTTTCTGCTTTTGCAAGCACCTCGAGACTTTCTTGATACATGTTTTTAGATCTGAGGACGATGCCAAGGTTGTTCATGGCGTCGATGAAGTTGGGAGCCAGCTCCAAAGCTTTCTTTAGCTGCACTTCCGCTTCGTCAAACATGCTTTTTGCGCCGTAAGCGAGGCCTAAATTGTTGTAGGCCCGGGCGTGGTCCGGGTTCAATTTTAAGGCTGTCTCTGCTTCTTTAATGGCGAAATCCTGAAGCCCCACAGAATAATATGCAAATGCCAGGTTGTTGTGCGCTTCCGTGTAGGTAGAATCATATTTTATTGCCAGCCGGTACTCGTTTATCGCTTCAGCATAATTCCGGTTGGCGAGCAAAGCTGCACCTAAATTGTTATGGGCCAGGGCGCTCTCGGGCTCGAGGGTGAGCGCTTTTTTGTAGACAGGTATGGCGTAATCAAGGATGCGGTTTGCATAATAAATGTAGCCCAAATTGATATAAGCTTTAACGAAGGTGGTGTCGAGTTTTATGGCGTTTTGAAACTCCTGAATCGCTTCATTGATTTTGCCTTCTTTAAAGAATTTCATCCCTTTTGTATTGATCTGGTCGGCGGTTTGTGCCAGGCCGGGGCTGGCGAATTTTAAAAGGATAATCAATGCATAAAACAAGTTTTTCATCTACATCTCCTGAGCTAAAAGTGTATCACTTAAGTGTTGAATTTTCGAGTTGAAACATAGGAGTATTCAAGGTAAGAAGCAAGCGAATTTATTCATAGTTTAGAAAAGAAAAGGAGTTCTATGCCTAACCCTCTTAGTAGATATTATTGCTTGCTTTTTGCTGCAATTCCATTTACATTGAGAGCAATTTATTTACCCGGATCTTTCTGAGGATTCTATGAAAATTGTTTACATTGATGGAGTTCGGCTTAAGCAGGGTGTGATTGCCGGCGCCAGACGTGTGATTTTAATGCAGGATCATCTCAACAAGATAAATGTCTTTCCCGTAGCGGACAACGATACCGGAACCAACATGGCTCTGACCATGCAGAGTATCGCCGAGGGCGCGATCAGCTGCCGGGAGGAGAGCATTTCCGGAATGAGCAAATGCCTGGCAGATGCGGCCTTGATTGGAGCCCGGGGCAACTCAGGAGCGATTTTGGCGCAGTTCTTCCAGGGACTGGCCGAGAGTTTTGAGGGAAAATTCAAAGCAACGTTGAGCCATTTTGGTGAAGCCGTTGAAACGGCGAGACGCGGCGCTTATGAGGCTATCACAGAACCCAAAGAGGGGACCATTCTCACGGTCATTCACGATTGGGCAAAAAAAGTAAAAAGACACAGCCAATTGTCTGAGGACTTCAAAGATCTGTTCCACAAAGGGTTGAACGAGGCCCAACGTTCACTTAAAGATACTCCCAAAAAACTTAAGCTGCTGGCAAAAGCCGGGGTGGTTGATGCCGGTGCACAGGGATTTGTACACATGCTCGAAGGCGTCCACCATTTTATGCTGTCAGGCAAGATTGAAAAAGCAGTAGGTATTGGCGGCCATAACACACGCCGCGCACAAGTTAAGAATGCACCCGAAGATATTCCTTTCCAATTCTGCGCAGAGTGTCTGGTTGACGGAAGGTCAATCGACCGCAGCAAACTCCGCAGTGATTTAATCGCGTTGGGAAACTCCCTGATTGTGGCCGGGTCTTCTGAAAAAGTTCGCATCCACGTTCACACAAATAATCCCGAAGCCGTTTTCACCACTGCTGGAAACTATGGCAGCGTGAGCAAACGAAAATTTGACGACATGCGAGAGCAACACAAGGAGGCTTACGGAGGAAAAAAGGAGCCGAAGATTGCTCTTGTGACTGATTCATCCTGCGATTTGCCAGCCGAGTTTATTATTCGCCACAATATTCAAATGGTCCCGGTTCAGGTTTCGTTTGGCACCGAAAGCTACATTGATAAAATAACCATTACGCCCAAAGAGTTCTATCGCATCTTGCAAGAGTCTGAACATAGCCCTAAAACTTCCCAACCCACGCCGGGTGATTTTATAAATACATACAAAGAATTATGGGGACACTATGACTCCGCGGTCTCGGTACATTTGGCAGCAGCTGTAAGCGGGACTTTTCAGGCGGCGCAAACGGCGGTAAAGTCAGAGGCAAATGGCAAAATTTTTTTGATTGACAGCTGCAACGCAACTGTCGGTTTGGGACTCATTGTTGCTGAAACGGCCAAGGCAATAGAAGAAGGGTACGGAATAGAAGAGGTGGTAAAGCGGGCGGAATGGGCGACAAAAAACGTTCGGCTTTATTTAAGTTTTGCGACGGTAAAATATTTGATTCGTGGCGGGAGATTGAGTAAGTCCAGGGGATTCCTGGCCCGTGTGTTAAACTTAAAGCCAATCTTAACACTGAACGCCGAGGGCAAAGTTCAAACACTTACAAAGACTTTTGGCGGCACTGCTGCTTTAGATAAAATGCTTCAACTAGTTTGCCGTGAAGCGGCAGGAAAAAAGAATTTGAGATTCGGCGTGGCACACGCAAACGCGCTGGAAAAAGCTAGATACCTTGTTAAACAGATCTCCAGGCAGTTTGAAATTAAAAAGAAAGAGATCATGATTGTGAGCGTTTCTCCTGCTTTGGGTGCTCATGCCGGTCCAGGTGCTACAGGAGTTGCATTTTTAGGAGAGTAGAATGTTTTCATTAGTATTGATTATATTGTTTGCTTATCTCGTCGGCTCTTTCCCGACCAGTATCGTCGTCGGCAGAATGACCCGACGAATTGACATCAGGGAGCATGGTAGCAAGAACGCCGGAGGCACGAATGCTTTTCGGGTCCTGGGTTGGAAGGCGGGACTCTTTGTTGCAGTGGTAGATATTTTAAAAGGTGTTCTGGCGACGCTATTGGTGGCCAAAATTCGTGTCGATTCATTAACCTTGAATTATGAACTTGTGCAAATTATCGCAGGTACCTCCGCAGTTATTGGTCATGTCTGGACAGTATTGGCTAAATTCAAAGGTGGTAAAGGTGTTGCTACCGGTGCCGGAATGATCGTCGCGCTTTTCCCCTGGGCTTCATTAATTTGCTTTATTATATTCGCGGCGCTGGTTTTGACCACCCGCTATGTTTCACTGGGGTCGATTATCGCGACCTCATCCTTGCCTTTTATTTTGCTTACATTTGACCGCATATTCGGTAAATCTGTTTCAAACTCACTTTTGACGTTCAGCATCTTGATCAGCGGCTTGATCCTTTTTACCCATCGTTCCAATATCCGCCGGTTGTTCAACGGTACAGAGAATCGCTTTGAAAAACTACAATTCAGAAAAAAGCTTTGATGGGATTTTAAAAGACCAAAAAGTGCAATGGGTAAACAAGAAAGAGAAATCAATGCGCTCATCACACTTCTGGGTGATGATGATCTGAAAGTAAAGAATATTGCGCAGCAAAAGTTACTGGAGCTTGGCGAGCCGGCGCAACAAACTTTAAGACAGGTTGCCTTTAGCGATTCCGACGGCAGAACCCGGATTGCGGCGCAAGCCTTGCTTGAGGGTTTCCGGTTGGAGCGACTGGCGCAGGATTTCAACAAAATTAACCGCGTGTCGGATTTCGATCTTGAAAGTGCATGTTTCATTTTAGCCAAAATCGAGTACCCTGAATTGGATATTCAGCAGTATGTAAATAAAATCGATCAATTGGCGCTCGAAACTGAACGCAGGCTTTATGGTATCCAGGGAGAGAGAGATAAAGTGGAGGTGATCAACCATTTCCTTTTTGATGAAAAGGGATTTCATGGCAATGAAAAGTCCTACTACGAACCGGAGAATAGTTACATCAACAAAGTCCTGGACCGTCAGACAGGCATCCCGATCAGTTTGTCGGCCCTTTATCTTTTTCTAGCCGGGCGGTTAAATCTCCCTGTTTGCGGCGTCGGTTTTCCCGGGCATTTCCTGCTCAAATATCGCAGTAACTCAAGGCCGTTTTTTATCGATGCATTTAACAGCGGACAAATTATATCTCAGCAGGAGTGCGAACACTTTTTAAGAAAAAGGGGTTATGCTTTTCATCCATATTATCTAAATACATCTGAATCACGAGATATTCTGGCTCGCATGATCAAAAACCTGGTGCTCATCTATCTGCAAAAAAACCAGCAGAATAAAATCAATACTTTAGTAAAAATTTTTAGCGAATTCGTAATGAATGAGAGGGAGACGAAAATTTGAACTGTCCTGATTGTCAAACGAAATTAGCCGAGGCCGCCAAGTTCTGCAGTGAATGCGGCTCAAACCTAAAGTCCTCCAAATGTACAAAATGCGACGAACCTTTAAAACCGGATGCGCGTTTCTGCCACAATTGTGGTCAATCTGTTAAAACTGCAACCGCCCAATCCTTGGCTGCAGGACAATCAACCGAAGTTAAACAAAACTGGTTAAATGCATTCGGCACTTTTTTGTTCATTCCGGTATTTGCCGGAATTATCGTACTGCTATTTTGGGTGAACAAAGAACCGGAACCTCTTGAGGCCTCGAATGGCACTGGTCAGGAACAATCCGCACCTGACATGGCGATGATGGGGCAGGTGCATAAGACATTGGAACGTTTAAAGAAAAACCTCGACTCGAATCTGAATGATGTGGTCTCAATGGATAGTTTGGCGATTATGTACACCATTGCCGGAAGTTATGAAAAAGCCCTTACCTATTATGAAATGCATTTGGAAATCGAACCTGACAATAAAGATTTAAAAATCGCGCTGGGATTAACCTACAATAATTTACAAAGGAGTGAAGACGCAGTTACGATTATCCAGGAAGTTTTAGTTGAGGAACCTGCCAATGCATTCGCCCTGCATTATCTGGCTGAGATTCAAACTTCTCTACATAATCACGAAGAAGCGGAGAAATTCTGGCAGAAAATAATCGCCGCTTACCCCAACACCGAAATGGCCAAAGTTGCCGAGCAACGTATTCATGAAACAATGCATGACGAGGAAAATAATTAAAATGTAAAATTAGGGATTAAGCCTAATTAATATATCGTTGCGGAAGTGGCCACACTTCCGGGTTCACCAGAACCCTGGCGGGTTCTGCTACTAATCTGAGAGGAGAACGAAATGCCAAAGATTGAATTTCAAGAAGCCGGAGTCACCGTTGAAGGAGAGGCCGGGGATGACCTCAGAAAGATTGCCCATAAAAACGGCGTCTCGGTTCACGGGGGTGTCAATAAATATATCAACTGCCGTGGCTTTGGGCTATGCGGCTCCGACCGCATCCTCGTTGACCCAAAAGATTGCGTGACGCCTCTTACCTGGAAAGAAAAACTTCATTTGGGTGAAAAATCAAAAATGCGGCTGGCCTGCCAGGCAAAACTGGTTTCGGATGCAAAAATCAGCATTGCCCCGGCTCTGGAGTATGGTGAAGAGATGAAAGGGAATCTGCAATTCGGTGCGGCGGCTCTTTTCTTTGGCGGGTTGACTCTCTTTTTTGTGGTCTTTATGTTGTTTGAGTTGGTCGGAAAACCGCTGTTTTAAAAAGTTTCGTCTTTTGAGTTTCAAATCTCTATTAGGTTTTCTGTCTATTTTTTCTTTTGGGTACCTTTGTCTGAAGTATCCTCGTTCGATTGAAATCCAATTGGCTGTTGGACATCCGGTTGAGCTCCGTGTATAATAATATCTCCAAATTGTTTTTCATACTTCATGATATTCTCTTCAAGCGCTTTATGAAACGATTTAGCATGCTGGGGCGTCATAATAATTCTGGCGTATACTTTTGCTTTTGGTGTGCCCGGCAGCATGCGCGTAAAGTCGAGCACGAACTCAGCGGGTGAATGAGAAATCAGGGCTAGGTTTGAATAAATGCCCTCGGCTTCTTTTTCCCCTATTTCTACATTTATTTGCTGGCCTGGATTGTTTTGATTCATCGGTTCTTCCTTTCATTTTAAATTCATAATAATGAATATTTGCTTAAGAATCAAACCAAAAGTAAGTAATTGACAATTGGTTGAAGATGATTTATATTAAAATGACTGTTTTAATTTCATTCCGGGATTGGCTTTTCTATGCTTAAGAAATCGCTTTTTCTGATCGATGGTTCTGCCATTGCCTACCGATCCTATTTTGCCTTTATAAAAAACCCGTTGACCAATTCGCGGGGAGAAAACACCAGCGCCATATTTGGCTTTTTGCGCTTTCTGTTCATGATTTTTGATAACGAGAAACCGGATTACCTGGCGGTTATTTTTGATCCAAAAGGGCCGACGTTTCGGCACCAACAATATAAAGAATACAAAGCAACGCGCCAGAAGATGCCCGACGATATGCGGTCACAGGTTCCACACATCCACGAATTCTTGAAAGCGCTGAATATTCCCACCCTCGAAGTTGAAGGATTTGAAGCGGACGATGTAATCGGTACCCTGGCAAAAACCGCGCAAAAAAAAGGATTCGAATCTTATATGGTGACGGGCGACAAGGATTTTATGCAGCTTGTTGATAGCGGAATCAAGATGTATAATCCGAAACGAGCGGGCGAGGAAGTCGAAATCCTCGATGAGGCAGGCGTCGAGAGCAAAGTGGGGTTGCCGCCCGCTAAAATCATCGATTACCTGGCTTTAATGGGGGATACTTCCGATAACATTCCCGGCGTCCCGGGAATAGGACCGAAGACGGCTGTTGACCTGGTTCGGGAATTCGGCAGTGTAGAAAGCGTTCTTGAAAATGCAGAAAAGGTTAGCCGACCGAAAATTCGCCAAAACCTGCAGGCCCACCGCGAAGTTGCTTTACTTTCCAAGAGCCTTGTGACCATCGATACTGATGTGCCACTTGATGTTGAACTGGAATCGTTTAAGTGTCGTGAGCCCGATCATGAACTCGTGGTGAAACTGATCAAAGAGTTTGAATTTACCAGTTTGCTGGAAAGATTTAACCCGCAAAACAAAACGAGCGAAATAGAATATAAAATCGTTAGTTCCTCAGAGCAGTTGGAAGAAGTTGTCACATCTTTAAAGAAGGCCAAGTTTTTTGTCATCGATTTGGAAACCACCGAGCGAGATCCGATGCGGGCCGAAATTGTCGGGATCGCGTTATCTTGGGAACCCGGCCGAGCTTTCTATATTCCGGTTCAAGTGGAGAAAAATAAACAACAGAATTCCCGAACTATCAAAAGGGAAATGTTTCTAAAAGGCGAGGGCGATCTCTTTGCCTTGAATCTGACCGAATTTTTAAAGCCGGTTTTGGAAGACACGAGAATTAAAAAATCCGCCCACAATATAAAATATGATATGCTGGTTTTATCACGTCACGGCATTGAAATGGACGGCGTTTCTTTTGATACAATGGTAGGGTCTTTTCTTCTTTACCCGAATTTACGGCAGCACAATTTAGATGCTCTGGCTTTAGAGCACCTGGGTTTTGTCAAAATTTCGACCTCTGATTTGATCGGCAAAGGGAAAAAGAAAATCAGTTTCGCCGAAGTCCCCATAAAAGACATTGCGAAATATGCCTGCGAAGATGCAGATATTACGTTTCGATTACATCAAATATTTGAACCTAAATTAACCAAAGGTAAACTGCTCGAGTTATTTCAGGACGTCGAGATGCCACTGATATATGTTTTAAAAGATGTTGAACAAACCGGTGTTTCGCTCGACTTGAATTTCCTTAGTGAAATGTCCCGGACCATGCAAAATAAACTGGGTGAATTAGTCGAGACTATATATAAGGAGGCAGGAGGGGAGTTTAACATAAATTCAACACAGCAGCTCGGCCACATCCTTTTTGAAAAACTGCAGCTTCCCAAGAAAAAGCGAACTAAAACGGGATATTCCACTGATGTAAAGGTTTTAGAGGATTTGGCCAAGATTCATGAATTACCGAGAACTCTGATTGAATACCGGGAATTAACCAAATTGAAATCCACTTATGTGGACGCATTGCCGAGTTTGGTTAATCCCGAAACCGGTCGCCTTCATACTTCTTACAATCAAACAATCGCAGCGACCGGACGTTTGTCTTCAAGTGATCCCAATTTACAAAACATCCCGATTCGTACCGAGTTGGGGAGAGAGATTCGCCGTGCATTTATTCCAGCTGATTCGGACTATGTAATCCTCGATGCGGACTATTCGCAAGTTGAGCTGCGAGTGATGGCACATCTGTCCAAAGATCCGGTTCTGTTGGAGGCGTTTAATAATAACGAAGATATTCACGCTAAGACCGCTTCCCTGGTTTTTCAGGTGGCGCCGGAAGATTTGACCCAGGAACACCGTCGCAAAGCCAAGGAGGTTAATTTCGGCATCATGTATGGCATGGGCGTGTTTGGTTTAGCCACCCGGTTAAATATTTCAAATGAAGAGGCGCAGGAATTCATTGCTAATTATTTTACTCTTTACGCCAAAGTGAAAGAGTATATAGACGCCATGCATGCTCAGGTTGAGGAGAAAGGCTTTGTTACGACTCTTTTGAACCGCACGCGCTATTTGCCGGAAATAAGAAGCAAGAATCACAATATTAGAGAATTTGCAAAACGCACCGCAGTCAATACACCAATCCAGGGCACTGCCGCCGAATTGATCAAAGTGGCGATGATCAATATCTGGAAGAAGTTAAAAGAGAAAAATCTTAAAACAAAAATGATTATGCAGGTGCATGATGAGTTGGTATTTGAGGCGCCGAAAGCGGAAGTCGAAGAAGTCAAAGTGTTAGTTAAACACGAGATGGAGAATGCTCTTGCACTCGATGTCCCAATTAAAGCGGATGTAGGTGTGGGACCTAATTGGCTGGAAGCAAAATAATGTTCGAGTTATGACGAGGCTTTATTTTTATTAAGATTAAGCCAATTTGGTCTTGACCTTTCTTCCATTTTTTTTAGATTAGTAAATTGGTCAGACTGGTTTGAATTGTCTCCCCTGATTCATTTAATTAACTGAGAATTGAAGTCGATCAAAGTACCTAAACGACGATATTTTGTAACTCAAATCTTGAAAGGTAAGTTATGTGGGATATAGTTAAAGCCTACGCACTTCTTTGGAATTCGAAGAAACACAAAGGTATCATAAAAGTTGTACTCGAAGATGGCACTGATCACAAGATTGTCGTTAAATCAGCGAGCGAGCTAAATACTTTAGGCAACATTCTCCGTCATGAGCAACCGGTTCATTACAATAAGCACAGCGGTTCGTTAGCCTCAGCGTGGGAATTAATCAAGGATGAAGTGATTAAGTGAAGCGAATCATTTCAAGAATTGCGACATGTCTTCAGAGCTTTTAAGCATCTAAGTCCTGACAGATTCTTGCCAGATCCGATTCGAAATGACTAATTGACTGATAACGTTCCCGCGGATTTTTGGAAAGTGATTTAATCAAAATCCCGTCTAATCTTCCCGATATTTCCGACCGATGAGAAGAAGCGCGAACCGGATCATCCGCTGGAATTTGTATCCTAACATCTGCCGCGGTTTTCGCCTGAAATGGGTGCTTGCCGGTTAAACTTTCATACAACATAATTCCAAGTAGGAAATTGTCGCAACTTTGAGTTATTTTTAATCCTTGAATCTGCTCAGGCGTTGCATAAGATTGAAAACTTAAATCGTTGTTCCAAACTTTATCTCTATGCCGTACTTGCAGAAGGCCGCCGTCGACTATCTTTAAATCGTTTTGATTGACAATCCAGATATTGTTAGGCTTTAGATTCTTATGCCATAGATGATTTTGATGGAAACGAGATAACGTTTTACATAAACGAATAAATAACGCTAAGGTTTTTTTTATATCTTGCAATGGGCCGGCAAGGATTTTATCGTTTAAACTCAGGCCATCAATATATTCCCGTACCAAGAATAAAACATCTCGATCCTCACCAGCATCGTAAATGATGCTGACGTCAGGGTGGTCTATTTGATTTAACTTTCTGATTTCTTCATAAAACTGTTTTTTAAGCGGAGTGAACTCCTTAAACGCTGCGAAAGCCTTTGCTTTATATGCTTTAATAATTACCTGGCGATCTAACTCTTCATCATAACCACGATAAGTTGAGTACAGCTGGTTTTCTTTCAAAATGTTGGAAATTTTATACTTGCCGATTTGATGTTTGGACATCGGCGATTTTTTCTCATTATCAGTTGGATTTGGTTTTATAGTATCAGCGGGTGCTATTACTTCATTGTCGTATATTACCTCGAAAATTGACTGCTTTTGACAAAGATGATTTAAGCGATATTGACCCAGGCGATTGAATTCGAAACTGTTTTGGCTGGCTGCAATTGCATCAGTAACAAGTAAAATGTTCGTGTCCCAATGGTCATTATTTGGATTAATCCTGTCAATCCTATCTTTTAGAATAACATTATGCACTTTGATTGCTTTTCTGATTTCTTTTAATCCGTGGTTACTTAAATCCATCAGAGGAACCGGGCTGCGGTGGAGGGTTGCCCGCATTTGGATAATTTCCGGTTCTTCGACTACGCTATTGTACCTTTCAAGTTTGTTCATGATGTCGGCTGCTTTCTTAAGCATTTTTTCGGGCTTGGCTGTTATTGCGATTAGACCGTCCTCTATTTTGCACAAGAGTGTGTCCTCGAAAAAGGCTAATTCCCCGGAGAGTAAATTTATGAAAGTTGAACAGGACCGTCTTGATTTTTCGGAGTTGCTATTGAAGTTGACAATTTCAAAAATAGCGATCGTATTGAGTTGGCTGAAAAATAGTTCATCTTGCTCGCTTAGTGAACCGGTCTCGTCAGGGGAATCGTGTAAATTTTCAATTTGGCTTGAGATGCCTAAAGCTGCTCTGTCAATTTTTATTATGAAATCGTTTACAATATTAAACCCACGATCAATTTCGGTGATGATTTCGTTTCCATTGCTTCCCGCGAGCTGATCGAGCGCATCTTCTGAAACCAAAGACTCATATTCGTCTTGCTGAGAGTTCGCCTGGTTGGATTCTTTTTGCGAGTCGCGTAAAAATAGGTTCTTTAAATCAAGGTAAAGTTCAATTTCCTTAATTCGATTAATGGGGTTTTTAATATTTCTGAATTTCAAGCAAATCTGAATGTCCGCAGCCGTGGGATAAAAACTCTGCCCATTTTCCTCTGTCCTGGCTTTCTTTTCTAACAGCGTTTTACAGACGGCCTCCAGGTAAAGTTGGTTTTGGTCAGAACTCAGGTGCAATTCCTTAAGGATCCGGATAGCAATATCATAGTTTTCGGTCTGCCAGGCTCCTTTTACAAAAAAGGCGAGTACCTCGGGCCTTTCCGGATTCTCAAGCAGAACATCCCGAATTTCTGCATGGGCGCCGTTAGCACTGGATTGCCGGAAAATTCTTTCAAGGGCTATACTAATTTGGTCTTTGGAAGGAGGTTCATATTTTAGGGATTGTAGAAAGACTTTTAGCGCGGGTGAGCGTGTGACGTTTTCTTTTAGAAATAGAGTGGCAAGTGTAAGGCAGAGGGATTTATCGCCTTTCTGTATTTGAAAAGCCTTGCTGTAGACTGTTAGAGCTTCATCATCGATGGATTCAGCTCTGGCTAAAGCAAAAGCATAGCTGTTTAATGCCTCTTCATCTTCTAAACCGGATTCAACCAGCTGTTTGAATTTTTCAGCAGCTTTGCGATTTTCACCGTTCTGAAGATAAGCTCTTCCCAGGGCTTTAAGTAGAGCAGCTGTTTCCCTATCATAGTGGGAGTGCAATTCCAAAACAACTATCCATTTTTTATTTTCATTATCTTTGTGTTCAGTTCTTTTTCCATGACTTCAATCGCGATTGCATCTGACCGACCCTTACTCAAGTAATGATTGGCCACAATGGAGTTGATTTCCTGATTTCTTTCCGGAAAAAGGTTTAACCGTAAAATCATTTCAAAAACCTCTAACGCTTGTTCATCTTTACGGTTATCAAAAAGATAGATATTGGCAAGAATTTGATATATCCTGAATTTTTCGGGATGCTTGCTCAAAATATTTTCAAAAGTTACGACGGCTTTTCCGTATTTGCCTTGCATTAAATAATATCTGCCGCGAGCGGTCGGCGACAGTATAAAAAGACCGATAACTGGCAAAGCAGAGAAAAAAAGACTCCAACCAAGTATCAAAAGGAAGCTCATACCGGAGCCGGATTGTGAAGCCGTTTGAAGTTTTTTGTTCAAATTAAACTGAGCATCGGCAAGCTTGTTTTGCACATCTTTGTATTCTGAGTTTAGCCAACTTACTTTTTCAAATGTTATCAGAGCTTGCAGCCAATCGCCGTTTTGCAAAGCAATAAGACCTTGCCGGTACAAGCCTTCAATGTCCCCTTGAGATTGGGCTCGTGGAAGCCTCCTTGAGTTTTCTGGCGTCCGGCTGTCCGAGGCGTTTCGCGAGATATTTAAGTTTGTCTCTGCATTCTGTGGAAACAATTCATTTACAGAGTGAACAAGGACCAACAATAGCAGGCCGCTTAATTTAGATGACTTCTGTAATCTACTGAGGCTCATTCTGAGGTAGTATGTCAAGATATAAAGGGTTACTTGCTCAATAATTAGCCAAAAAAAACTTCCGCCTGGAAATATGGCTTTGATAGGTAAGAAGACCGATAACAAGAAACATGCAGCCAAAGATCGCCATTAAAATATCAAATTTAAGCGGACTTGGTGGACGAAAATCATACTTTCCGGTGTTCCTTTCATTATTATAGGATTGTCCCCAAACCACACTGTTTTCATGAATGGGTGAGTTACTTTGGATTTTATAAATATTTCCATCTTTTCTAATGAACAAAAGATCTAAGTAGCCGTCGTGCCCTAAGTCTGCTGCCAAAATAGGAGAGATGACAGGATTTTGTGCATTATGAGTTTGTGAAATAATGTTCCCATTTTCTCCGTTCAGAATGAAAATGCTTCCTTCCTGACTCCCCAATATGACTTCGTTTGAGTTGTTCTTGTCAAAGTCTGCCAAAGTCACTGGTGTGGTAAAAAAATCATCGGTGCCAATATTATGTTCCCAGAAAATTTGTTTTTTTAGTTTGGGATCAGCCGAACCGCTAATGATGCGTACCGTTTGCCTTGAAACGAGTACAACGTCATCAACTTGGTCTTCGTTAAACCTGCCAAAAGCGGCAGATAGGTTGTCATTTTTCTCATTTTCGACCGGAAGATTTTCGTACCAAATGCGGTTTAAACCGGGACCTTCAAAAGCAATGAAGTCTCCTGTAGCTGAACCAATCAACAAATCTAAATCACCGTTATCATTTAAGTCACCGATCACAATTGGGTTCGTGATGCTCTTCTTTGTTAAGTCGCCGGTTGCTTTGCTAACCTCTTCATTAAAATCGAAAACTTTTGAAATAACACCCGAACTGCCATTAATTATGAGGACTCTGCCTTCTTCGGTTCCAACAATTAGGTCGGGCGAGCCGTCGCCATCTGCATCTGCAACCGAAGGCTCTGAGTTGATTGTGAAATCTGTTTCTATCGTTTTCCATTTTAACTCAAAGATGTCACCATACCCTATGTAGATTTGACCGCTTTTGCTGCAAATCATTACATCTTTGAACCCATCATTGTTCAAGTCTGCGACCACCGGCGGCCCGGAAATGATTCCTCCCAAAATGGGACTAAGCCAAATTTCCGCTCCTATCGAACCGTCAAATGCATGTAATCGCGAATCCTGCCCAACAGCGAGTACATCTTTTAGGCCGTTCATATTTAAATCGGCAAGTACTATAGGAACGCCTGTTGGGACAAAAAATTGTTTCTTGTGCCAGATTATTTCTTTAGTGACGCCGTCTAAAGCGATTAGTTCACCCGAGTAATTTGTATAAATCAGATCGACTTTCCCGTCGCCGGTCAGGTCTGCTAAGGCGAGGCTCGCATGTTCGAGCGAATTGCCCTGACCTGACTCGTTTTGGTACCAGATTTCTTCAAAGAATTTCAGTTCATCCGGGGTGTCGTTTGCTGCATTCCGTATTTTGCATGATAAACCGAGGGCCCCTAACATAATCAGCGAAAAAATTAGAGACAAATAAACTCCGAGTCTGAATTTATTTCGGACCCACCACAGGCCTGCCTTTTTGGGTCGTGACGGGTTAAAAAAGCCTTCGGCTAAGACTCTAAAAATGGTGCTTTTTTGGTCGCTGACAATTTCGATTTCGTCGTTTTCGTGAATCGGAAGTTCATCAGCGGGGCCCATCTTCACTTGATTTACATAAGTTCGGGTCTTGCTTCTTTTGTCACTGATACTGTAATTTCCATTCTTTTTACTTATAGTAGCGTGGCGGCGTGAGATACTTGGGTCAAGGACACCTTTATCATTATTTCTTATCACGATATCATTTAAAGTTAAATCGCGGCCTATTTTAGTATCCTGATTATTCAAAAGAAATTTTTTTCCAATATATGGCCCATAGATCGCGAGGAGATATAAAGATTTGCTTGAGGGAAATTGCGGCGTCAAAACGCTACCGGTAATTTCTTGTGTGCTGGTATTCACCTCTTCAGTATAGGTCTTTTCGGAAAACTCTTCTATTTGATAGAACTTTTCTGAACCCGTCGATGCTGCCTGGGTAAGGTCGTCTGAAGGAGTAGCTTCATTTATTTTGAATGAATCAGAAGGGTTTAGGTTGATAGGTTCCGGGATTTCGTTTTCTCCAATTACCTCAAGTTCCTCCGTGTGTAAGTCAAAATTATTTGTGATTGCATTTTCGAATAAAAGATTGTGCTCGCCGATCCCGATATCGTCCCCATCAACAATTTGAACGCGGTTAAGCAAAGGGCGCCCATTCAGGCCGGTTTCAAAGCCGTTATCGAGGTTTTCTAAATAATAACATCCATTAATCAATTCAATTTTCAGATGTCTCGGGGCTATCTTGTTGTCGTTAATAACGCAGTCATTATTGGCATCAGAACCGATAGTAAACTCAGAATGTTTCCCTTCTATAAGGTATTCATTAATAATTTCTGCCTGCCATTTTAAAATTAGCTTTGTCATTATTCCCCCTTCATTATAACTTTTTTAAGTTGAGTTCGATTAAGTTCAAATCAGAGGTTTTAATCAAAATAGATTTTTCCTGATACGCGTACCCATCCTTTCGAGTTTGTATTAAATATAACCCGGGCCTTAGTCCGCCGTTGCTGGTTCCCTCGCTATCTGTAATATTCAAGACCACTGTTGAATTATCAGGATCATCCAGGGATTTGAAACGGATTTCAACGTCGCTAATTGGCAGATTCAATTCATCATCGAGAATAACAACCGAAAATTGACCTTCAGAAGGCTCGAGTTTAGCAACAACAGCCTCGTCGTTTTTTGCTATCTTCACAAAAACATCTCTATAGCCATCTTTTGAAAAAACCGCGGTATAATTTTCATTCTGTAGATTAATTTTAAAAGGCGTGCGTCTTTTTTTCATGACGGTTTTTCCGTTTCGTTTCAGGCTCGTGACCATTGCCCTTAAATCTTTGTCTTTTCCATTGGTGGCATCATAAGCGAAAAATTTCACCGGTCTCGTAAGGGTGATAAAAATTTCTTCAGGTGTGGATTCGTTTACATTTAACTTGATGGTTTTTGAATTATATCTTTTCTTTTTGATAACAAGTTTGTGAGGTAAAGCCGTTAAGAAAATTTTAGTGCTCTGCCCTGTTTTGCCAATGGCTTTTGGATGGTCATCTAAATAAATTTCTGCGTTTGAAGGTTTGGAATTGAATGTGATATGTTTGCCAAAAAGTCCGTTAAGCTTATATCGAACAGTTGGGTTCTCCTCAATTTCGAATTTCCAGATTCTTCTGTCATCAATTTCTTCGATCATATTTTCAGTATCCAGGCTGAAACCAGTCAAGTCTTTAAATCCCGCTTTTTTTAATTCAATTGCACAAATTTCACCAATTTCCCAGGTAATCGAGCACGGGGTATTCAGGCCGTATTTGATATTGTTTATGAAGACCTGTGCATCGGGCGGGGTGGAGGTAAGTTCTAAGCTGGTCTTGAATTTGAAATTGTAAGGCTGATTTCCACGTCGGCTTTGTTCGCCAAGTATTTTGATGTCTCCTTTGCTTGGAATAAGCAACGATTTAACGATCGGGTTGTACTTGTCCAGTGTTAGTTTTAATTTATAGATGCCAGGTTGAATTTTGTCGACTGTGATGGGAGTTTCACCCATCTGCAATTGTTCATTTAAATAGACTTTGGCTCCAGCGGGCACGGAGGTTATTTTAATCGCCGGAGGGAACATGAAATCGTAGATTGCTGTGCCGGTGGCGCTCCACTGAAATGCGATGTCCAAAAACAAAAAAAACATAAGCAATCCAGCTGCCGCAATTCCACCACGAATAAACAGCTTTTTGTTGCCGCGTTCGGAAAGACGAATGACGTCAATTATTGTTTTGATGTCATCTTCACCTTCAAAGTAGCTGGTAACACCGCTTGCTTGTTCATTGGTCAGAATTTCAGCCGTGGGTTGAGCTGGGGTGTGAGATTTTTTTTGCGAAGAATCCGTTGAAATTATTTCTTCGGCTCTTTCAGAGTTGTGGGCGTCATCCCTTTTGTACTTTTCCAAAAAAGAATCTACCAAGTCTGAGCCCTGATCAGGAGGCGCAGGTTGAACGCTTCCATTCGTTTGAGTGTATTGCCCGATGAAATTGATCAGCTCTGAATCAATTGATGTGATGTCTGTGGTTGAAACGAGGTAAGTTACTAGGTCAATAAAAAACTCATTTGAATTTTGGTAGCGCTCGTCCGGCGATTTCTCCAAAGCCTTTTTAACAATCCTGCGCAAGGATTTTGGAGTATGCCTTAAGTCTCTTACTTTGAGTTTACCGTTTCTCAATGTCTCTATTATTTTTTGAGCATGCTCTAAATTAAAAAAGCGTTTTCCTTCTAAAGCTTCATAGAGTACTAAGCCCAATGAAAAAATGTCGGAACGCCGGTCAAGTTGGTGCTCATTGCTTACATGTTCGGGCGACATGTATTGCAGTTTGCCACGGACAAACAATTGATCGTCCTCGGCAAAAAATATTTCCTGGGTCCCGCTAAGGCCGAAATCAATAACCTTGACTTGTCCGGTTTTTGAAATCATTATGTTGCTCGGCGAAATGTCCTGGTGGACTAAATTCAAAGGCTCGTTGTTGTCTGTGTTGCGGCAGTTATGGGCATAATCCAGGGCTTTGCATACCTCGGCTATGATATGTAGTGTTATGTGTTGAGGAATAAGGGTACCTTTTTTCCTACAGTGCTGAATCAAGGCGCTTAGGTCCAGACCATCAATATATTCCATTACTATGTAGAAATTCTCTTCCTGCTGCACGAAATCAAAAATATGGACTATATTTTGATGGTTCATTTTTGCAACGTGACGGGCTTCGCTTTTGAATTGCTCGATGATTTCGGGATCGCCCAGGAGTTCAGGTTTTATTTCTTTTATAGTGACATCCTTGCCCAGGACATTATCATATCCTTTATAAATGATGCCAAAACCACCTTCCTTAATAACGGACAGGATCTGGTACCTGTTATTCAGAATTCTACCTTCGGTCACTATTTTCCTCTCGTCTTGGACTTTGGATAACGACGTCGGTATGAACCGTTTGTACTTGTACTTTTCTTATTTTTTAATTCGCGCATGCGCCGGTCAAATTCCCGCCTCTTTTGCTGCAGGAAGTTTCGTTGAATATTTCGTCTGTTGATGCGTTCGGCGATCGTCGGAACGATTCTGGCCGTCAATATTATGATCAGTTCTTTTTTTAGAATTTCTTTCTTGGTGTATCCAAACAGATAACGCAGCCCAAAAAACCAGGGCGGCAGATCTTTTAAAATAGGAATACCTCGTCTTGTGTCCCTGGTTTCATTGGAAAACAAGCCGGCTATGACGGTTTCTTCACCGCTGAGAAGAAGCGCACGGGTTCTACTTTCCGTAATGACTTTCTGGGGACTCTCAAGCGCGCCAACCAGAAATACTGTGCTGCGCTCTGTGAGAATGTCTAAATGGATAAAGGTCGAGTCTCCGCTTCCAATAACTCTCGGAAGCACATCCAGGATGATACCTGATTCAAACTTGGCCTGCCGGGCGTTGCCGGCAAAGTCTCTAACAATTAGAAAGAAATCGGTGCCTACTTTAATTTTTCCTCGCTGTCCATCGAGGACTGTTATTTGCGGGTTCGCAATAATCTCTCCCTTGCTCATACTTTCAAAGGTGCGCAGTAACGCAAAAACATCCCAGTTCCCGAAACGGTCGATGTATCCGGCAGAGAACAAATCATTTGCCACCTCCGCACCAAAATTCCCCCTAACCTGAACTTTGTTCCCATTGAGTGCCGACCAATCGATGCCGGCTTCAACCAGCGTTTGATAATCGGCTTCAAAAAATATCGCGTGGATTTCAATCTCTTTCGTGTCTGGAGTAACCAGTTCTATTTTTTCTTCACTTGCGGATCCCAGGGGGACAATTTCATAATACTTTTCCTTTTCGACGTATTTTAACAGATTGGAGCGCAAAATATATTCGAGGGCCCTCTTCCAGTACATATTGTTAACCATGACGTTGATGGTTGTAAACCTTCCGCCATGGTTTTGTGGATCGATAATAATTTTATTCTCAAATTTTGAACTAAACTGGCTTAATATATTCAGTGCGGTTCGCATAGGGACGCTTCTGTCTAGCGAGACAAATTCGTCAGGACGGTACTGCCGGAGAGGGGATCTTTCCTGGGCGTGAATCCTTAAGGAAGTCACCGTCAGTATGATCAATAAAATTCTAAAAGAAAAAAAACACTTAAACTTCATTCTTCAACCTACTGTCTATAATCCAGAGCTAATGTTATTGTTTGCGACTGGCCAAATTTCGTGAGAACGAAGGTGGCTTCGTTAGTGCTTTGGTTGATGCCGATGAATTTTCCAAGATAGACTGCAGCGCCAACTTTTAATTCTTTGAGTTCGCCACCATCTGTGATAAAAATGGAATTGTTTGTTATGACTTTCAAATTAGCCTTTTCTACATTAATCTCTCCCGGTTTTTTGGGCGGTAATTTCCGTTTAACTACTTCTCTTTTAACGATGACCGGCTTGGGCTTTACCAACGGCTCAAAGATATCGTGCTGCAGGGCAATATTCGTCTGAAAAGTTGGGGTTAGTTCGGAGTAGTTATCTAGTTCAAGATCGTTTTGGACTGAGTAACCCTGGAGTTTGATGTTGAATTTAAGAAAATCCTGCCCCTTCGATGTCCTCTTAAGAGTAATTGATTCGATTTTGTATAAAATTGGTTCATACGTTAAATACCAGAGTAAGCGCATTATATTATGATAACTGGCTTCTCCGTTAAGAGTATAGGTGAATTTAGTAAAATTTTTTGATGTGCCTTTACTGTTAAGGGTAAAGTCAAAATCAATCGGCAGATTGTTTCTTGACATGATCCAGTTTATGTATGAAAGGGAGAAAGCCGGCTCATCGGCTGAGATGATTTTCTTTGTCGACTGTAACCACTTCTCGTTGAGTTCGGAATGCCTTTTCTCAATAATGACAAGCCTTTTGATTTTTTTTTGCGATGCCTGCAATTCAGACGAAAGAAGCACTTGATCTTTCATCATGGCGACAAGATTCCTCGTGTCATTTATATACCAAAAAATGCCGATTATCAGCAGAATTAACCAAAGAGCGGCTAACGTGATGCTGTTTCTTTTTGCAAACATTTAAAACCTATTTGTTTTTCCCCTTTTTAGAGTGCCCATTTGTTCCGGTTGAACCGTCCGTTCCTTTTGTTTTTTGTTTTGCGTTGGTTAAACCGGTTAACAGTTGCAAGTTTTGAGTGTCACGTTGGATGCCAATATTTTTATCCAATACAAAGTTAAAGACTCTTTTTTCATGTAAGGTGGCTCTTGTCACTCTTTTTAGATTTGCTCCACCCAATGCCTCCGAGAGTATTGGGATTATTTCGCGCTGTTTAGCAAAACCTTTTATCTCGACAGTTCTGCCGCTAATTTTCAAATCCTCTATCCAAATATCTTTTGCTTTCAGAATACCTTGGTTTAGAAGTTTCATGAAATTGTAGGTTTCATCATAGTTTTTACTAAAGCTGTCTACTAAAGCAATATTCTGCTCTAATTTGAATATCTGGTCGTCATAAAACTTTACTTTATCCGCCAGCGGTTGATTATTCTCAATTTGCATTTGAATGATTTTGTTCTTTCTATTTATTTTGCTCATCTGGATATTTTTTGTTAACAGCAGGTAGGTAAAAGTAAATGCGGTTATTG